>Ga0194132_10007400_pt1 | contig 16392 bp, 15 predicted proteins | sample TA2KigOf80mmetaG_FD_148612 | JGI IMG/M metagenome (GOLD analysis project Ga0194132, IMG submission 148612) | Freshwater microbial communities from Lake Tanganyika, Tanzania - TA2015054 Kigoma Offshore 80m | ecosystem: Environmental > Aquatic > Freshwater > Lake | place: Tanzania: Lake...
TGTTGCGAACTACGGTCTCCTCCAGCAATGCGGACGGTTGCCAGCCTTCGCGGTGGCTGTTCCATGCGGTAGGCCATTCTTGCATGACCATGATGCCGTACCGGTCGGCCAGATCGTAAAAATCGTCCGTTTCCGGCATGCCGCTTCCCCTAGCACGAAGCATCATGAGATGCTGACGGGCGGCGAGCGACAGAAACCGAGCGTAGCGTTCGCGCGAGAAATCCATCAGGGGGTCCATTGTACACCAATTGGCGCCTTTGACAAACAACGGCTTTCCATTGACGACAAAGGTCCAGTCGTATTTGTCGGGATACGGTCCACCGGGTAGCGATGCCATTTCTATTGTACGGATGCCAAAAGTGGTCTGTGTGGTGTCGCCCGGCGATCCGTTGTCCGGAACAAACGACAGCGTGGCGCGGTACAGGTGAGGGAATCCGAGATCGACCGGCTGCCAGGGGTTGGCGTCGGGAAGACAAACACGCAGACGCGCGGTATGCTCCGTGCGGCCACCCGCTACGGGGTGAGACAGATGATAAACTGCGCCGGAGAAATTTTCCGGTGCAAAAGTGATAAAAAGCGTGCCTGCGGAAAGCGTCGCATCTGTTCGTATCGGGACGTGCAGGTCTATCGTGCCTGTCGATACTTCGTGCGTTCCGATAAACGGGTGCTCAAGACGCACCGGAGGGCGGTCGTCGAGCCGCACGGACCGCCAGATGCCGATAGCGGGGATATTGGCATAATGCCACCCATAGACGTTGTTGAATACGGTCGTATATAGGCATCCGACGTTCATGCCCTTGAAAAAATCGTTGGGTTGTCCTGTGCTTTCCACATACGGCGCAGGGTCTATGCGGACCACCAGCGTGTTGACGGGTTCGAGTAGGTCCGACAGGTCAAATTCGGGACCCCCAAACATGCCTTCGTGACTGCCGAGCATCACGCTATTTAGCCATGCCGTCAAGCGGACCGCCACGCCGTCGAAGGACAACAGCGGGTGCTCCATGTTTTCCGGCCGGTCGAACGTTTTTTTGAACCACCACGTTTTAAAGCTGTTTTCTCTGGAAAGACGGTCGTTTTTGGCAACCGTGGGATCTGGGATCCAACCAGCGCGGACCAGTGCGGCATGGACACTACAGGGCACTTGCGCAGAAATGGCATCGGGCCAATCGCCCAAAAGACGGGTTTCCGGGGTTCCGTCTTTGGCCATTTCCCACAGACCGCCGAGCCGGACGGCGACAGGCGACGGGGGATGAAGGGCAGAACCAGGATGCAGGATGGGAAACACCGGCGGCGTGTCAAACGGGGCCGGTCCGGCGGCAAACGCGGTGCGGTCGATATCGTCGAGAGAGGGCATGGGAATTTTGGATTTTGGATTGGGACGGAAACGGTTTCCGGTGGACGATGCTGAGAAATATAGTCTACCGTTCTTGTTCCGGCAAGCGATGGCGAAAAGGTTGCTGTTGTGGCAAGAAAAACGTTGACATGGGATAAACCCAAACCGATGGTCCATAGGATGTTTTGGCGGGTATCGCATGGTTTCGCGTTTTACCGGAGTCGGCAAAACAGGCGTTTGGGAGTCGCATGGCTTCTACCGTTGTCAAAATGCACGCCGACGAAGCGGATACCGACGTATCGCTTGTACGCCGACTGCTTGCGGCGCAGTTTCCGCAGTGGGCGGACCTTGGTATCCATCCGGTTTCTTCCGCAGGCACGGACCATGCGCTTTACCGGATCGGCGACGATCTTGTGGCGCGATTCCCGCGTATCCATGGGGCCGTCGGGCAGATCGACGTCGAGCGCCGCTGGCTCCCGTATCTTGCTCCGCATGTGCCGCTTGCCATCCCCCTTCTGCTTGCCAAGGGAGACCCCGGCCAAGGGTATCCCTATCCATGGGCTGTCTATCGGTGGATCGAGGGTGAATCGGTCGCGTTTGAAGATATTGCCGACCCCAACCACGCGGCGGTCGGGCTGGCGCACTTTATAACCGCGCTCCAACGGGTCGATACAATGGGCGGTCCACTACCCGGTCCGGACGATTGTGCACGCGGCAAACCGCTGGCCCCGCGAGACAAGCATACCCGTGAGGCGATCCGCGCCCTCAAGGGCATCATCGAAACCGATACCGTGACGGCCGCATGGGAAGCTTCGTTGCGTACGCCTGCGTGGAACCGCGCACCCGTATGGATTCACGGCGACCTTTTGCCGAGCAACCTGCTGTTCGAACGCGGTCTCCTGAATGCGGTAATCGACTTTGGCTCGCTATGCGTAGGAGACCCCGCCTGCGATCTGATGATCGCGTGGAATCTGTTTTCCGACAAAAGCCGAGATGTTTTTCGCGCAACGATGCAAGTCGATGACGCGACATGGGCGCGTGGTCGCGGGTGGGCGCTGTCTCAGGCGTTGATCTTTATTCCGTACTATCTCGATACCAACCCCGTGGGAGTTGGGTACGCCCGACGCGCCGTGACGGAGATCGTCGAAGATTACAAAAAAAACGGCTAAAGGATACCAGACGCGGTTTGGGCTTTTTTCTTGCCACATACCGCTCTGCGCCGTATCGTACCCGGAAGACAAAATCGTCCGGCAAGCCGAGGAGTATCGTCATGGTCCCTACCGAGTCGGGTGGACTTCGCACCATCTTTTCTTTTTTTCTGGGTTTGATGCTCACCGCATTTGCCGGCGTAAGCGTGTATACTTTCCACCCGCCGCCCGCGCACTTCGATACGGAACGGCGAGATTTAGGCCGCCGCGAACAGGCGATCCGGGAGGCAAAACTGCCGGATGCGTTGACGGACGAAGACCGGAAACAGATTCAGGAAATCAACCGCCGGCAAAACGAATTGGCGGACACCGAGGAGAAAGCGCTAAAACATTGGGGACGCAGTACCAGCATCATACTTATCCTGTTTGCCACGCTTTCCATGGCCGTCTCCCTTGTACGCGCCGATCAGTTGCCGGTCATCAGCAACGGATTGCTGTTGGCGGGCGTCTTTACCATGCTCTACGGCGTCGGGTGGATCGTCGTCACCGATACCTCCATGGCGCGGTTTTGGGTGATGACCGTGGCGCTGGCGATCACGTTGGGGCTTGGCTATATCCGGTTTGTGCGTCGTGGGACGGTATTGCCCTCCGTTTCCCCGGCGCGTGTGGAAGCCGTGGGACTTTTGGATATCGAGCGCCGTATTCGCAACCTCGAAGACCGGATGGACCGAGCGGCACAAGCGTTCGGACATAAAGACGACAGTTCGGAATCCCAAGCGTAAGGAGTCTGCATGAACACTTATCGTGTTGGATTTATTGGTTGCGGCGGGATCGCCCGTGCACACGCCCCCGGATACAGGGGTTTGCGTAACGCCCGGATCGAATTTGTCGCCGGTGCGGACATCGACCCGCAGGGCGCAAATGCACGACGCATGGCCGATGAATACGGCATCCCGGTATATAAAGAGTACCGCGAGATGCTCGACCGTCATGCGCTCGACCTGGTAAGCGTCTGCACATGGCCGCGTACGCACTGTGAGAGTACGATAGCCGCCGCCGAACATGGTGTAAAAGGCATTCTGTGCGAAAAACCCATGGCGATCAGCCTTTCCGAAGCCGATCGCATGATCGAGGCGTGTGCAAAATCCGGTACTTCGCTGGCCATCGGTCATGCGCACCGGTTTTCCCCGCAGGCGGTAAAAGCGCGTGATTGGGTGCGTCAGGGCGAAATCGGCAAACTGGAGCTGATCTCTGGCCACTGCTCGCTCGATCTTATGAACAACGGGACACACGTCATCGACCTGATTCACTTTTTGAACGGCGATGCCGCCCCTGTATGGGTGATGGGACAGATCGACCGCCGGCGTAAACTCGAAGGTCGCAGCAACCATCCCGACATGATCATGGAGGACATGGCCGTCGGGCGTGTCGAATATGCCAACGGGGTCGTGGGGCTGATCGAACTCGGTGAACGTGCCGACCCATCGTTTGCTTTCAAACTGGTCGGAACGGATGGCGTCATCGAGGTAAACCGTCCCAACGGTCCGACCCTCAAAATCCTTTCCGGGTTTCGCCAACGGGGATGGTTTGCGCCCGATCTGCCCGATCTGCCGCCGGCGTTTCAGGGTGAACTCGAAGAGTTGGTCGATGTCGTCGAAGGCCGCGCCACGCACCGCAACGCCGCACCCAACGGTCGCCGGGCGCTTGAAGTCATCATGGGCATTTTCGAATCGTCAAACCGGCGCTGTGTGCTGGACTTTCCCATCGCCGCGCAGGACTTCGTCCTCGAACGCATGATCCGCGAAGGCGTTGTGTAAAGAGGTGTGAAGAACGACAAGACATCTCTGTCTTATGTGCTTTTTTCACCTTTCACATTTCACACTTCACATTTCTGTCTTATAAAGGAGTTTGCGTGTCCGAAGAATCCGCTCATACCAATCGGTTGATCCACGAGACCAGCCCGTATCTGCGGCAACATGCGCACAACCCGGTGGACTGGTACACCTGGGGCGAAGAGGCGCTCGAACGGGCACGCCGCGAAGACCGACCGATTTTGCTGTCCATTGGCTATTCCGCCTGTCACTGGTGTCACGTCATGGAGCACGAGTCGTTCGAAAACGAACGGATCGCCGCGATCATGAACGAGCATTTTGTCAACATCAAGGTGGACCGGGAAGAGCGGCCTGATCTCGACGAAATCTACATGAACGCCGTTACCACCATGACCGGAAGCGGCGGATGGCCCATGACGGTATTTCTGACCCCCGGTCTCAGACCGTTTTACGGTGGCACGTATTTTCCGCCCGACGACCGCTACGGGCGTCCGGGGTTTCCGCGCGTGCTGACGGCGGTGGCTCAGTTTTTTACTGAACGGCGGTCCGAAGCCGAAGAACAGGGTGAAAAACTCCAACAACGGCTTTCCGACATCGCCTCGTTTGTCTCAGGCGATACCGGTCTTGAAGAAGACCTGCTCGAAAAGGCGTTTCAGGCCATTGCGGCCACCGTGGACCACGTCAACGGCGGATTTGGGCGACAACCCAAATTCCCCGGCTCGATGACGCTCTCGTTCTGTTTGCGCGAACACCTGCGTACGGGGCGTCAGACAGCGCTCGACACCGTCTCGCTTTCGCTTCGCAAAATGGCGTCCGGCGGCATCTATGACCAGCTTGGCGGTGGGTTTCATCGCTATTCGGTAGACGCCGAATGGTTGATTCCGCACTTCGAGAAGATGCTCTACGACAACGCCCTGCTGATGCGGACGTACACAGAGGCGTACCAGCTTACGCAAGACCCGCTCTACCATCGGATCGTCGAGGAGTCCGCCGAATACCTGTTGCGCGAGATGGTACGGCCCGGCGGCGGATTTTATGCCACACAGGACGCGGACAGCGAAGGCGAGGAAGGCAAGTTTTTTGCTTGGTCGCGGCAGGAGATTGTAGATCTGCTCGGCGCGGAAAAAGGAAAACTCTTTTGCCGATATTACGGTGTCGAAGAAGGAGGCAACTTCGAGCACGGACGTAGTGTACTCCACACGCCGGTAGCCGTGGAATCCCTATCCGCAAATCTCTCCGTGGATCCAAACTATTACCGGAGCCTTCTCCGGGAAGGAAAAAGCCTCCTGTTTTCCGAACGCGAGAAAAGAGTAAAACCGTTTCGCGACGAGAAGATCATGACCGACTGGAACGGTCTTATGATCGGGAGCATGGCAACCGCCTATCGCGTCTTCGGTCATCGCGCCTGGCTGGCCGCCGCCGAAGGAGCCATGTCCTTTCTTCTCTCTGATCTGTACAAAGACGGGCGTTTGCTTCACGTATACAAAGACGGCGTCGCCAAACTCAACGGCTATCTCGACGATTATGCCTTTGTTGTCGGCGCCCTGCTCGATTTGTACGAAGCCAGCTTCGACCTGCGGTGGTTCGAGCGGGCTTTGGAACTCCACGACACCATGGACGGTCAGTTCTGGGATACGGATCGGGGGGCGTACTTTTTTACCGGCGAAGCCCACGAACGACTTATCGTTCGGTCCAAAAATCCCTACGACAACGCCATTCCGTCGGGCAATGCCGTGGCGGTTCACAATCTGCTGAGGCTTGCAGCGTTTACGGGCAAAGCGGCATACCGGGAAAAAGCGGAGCAAACGCTTAGGGTGTTCGGGGATTTTATGGAAAGCGCGCCCAACGGTTTTGGGCATCTGCTGTGCGGATTGTCGTGGTATCTATCCAACCCCCTGGAAATCGCTGTCGTCGGATCGCCGCAGGACGAGGGTACGCAGGCGTTGCTCCCCAAAATAGACGGCCGTTTTCTGCCGCACAAGGTCGTGGCGCTTTATGACCCGGTTTCGGGCGATCCGCGTACACCCGCCACGATCCCTCTATTGGCCAACCGTCCGCAGATCGACGGCAAACCTACCGCCTATGTGTGTCGTAACTTTGTATGCCAGCGTCCGGTAACGACGGCCGAGGAACTGGCGACGCTATTGGGGAATGGAAAGTAAGAAATATCAAAGCATGGTTTGTATGGGCTGTAATGTAAAGCCCACTACGATTCGGAATTAGACCGCCCTGCCAACTCCCTCGCAACCCACGCCATCGCCATGGCTAAAAGAATCGTGTTTGCGTTGGGCGCTATAAAATAGCAACCACATCTCGCTTGGCAGAGACGGACGGTCCGGCAAGTGGAAAGCCAATAAAACCGGTTCTCCGTGAGATAAACGCCCGTTGTGGGAAAAATATGCTTGACTTACTGTGCAATACACAGTGTTATGTGCTACATGGGTGATCCGGACGCTTTTAGCAAGTTGGAACTCGAACTACGGCGCGGGGTGGTGGTGCTGGCCACGCTCTCGCAACTGTGCGCCCCGCGCTACGGGTATGAGTTGCGGCAGGCATTGGCAGAAAAGGGAATGCCTATCGAAGAGGGCACGCTGTATCCGCTATTGCGACGTCTGGAAACGCAAGGCTTGCTAAAAAGCGAATGGAAAATCGAAGACGGGCCGCCACGGCGTTACTATTCGCTAAATGCGGACGGCCAAAAATTGCTCAAACAGCTCACCGAGGCATGGCAGAGCATGAACGACGCCTTGAACCTACTTTTGAAAGAGGCTGAACATGAACGCGAATGACGTGATCGAATCCTACGTCGCCGATGTGGCGGCGCTGTTGCCACGCAAGCAACGCAACGACGTGGCGTTCGAATTGCGCGCATTGCTCAACGAAGAGTTGCAGGCCAAAGCCGAGACCGACGGGCGCGGCGTCGATGCAGCTAGGGCAATCGAACTGTTACATGCCTTTGGCCGACCCGCAGACGTGGCCGCGCGGTATCGCCCGACGCTGACCGTTATCGACCCTGCGGACGGATACCGTTTTTTGCAAGCAACGATTATCGGCATGGCGATTATTTGGGGCGTGGGGCTGTTGATGCCCCTGTGGCAACCCATCGATTCCGCAGGGGACTTTCTGAGAGCGCTTGGCCAGTGGTGGGGAACCACCGTAATTCCTTCCTTGTGGTGGCCAGGTCTTTTGGTCGTGGGTTTCGGGGTGGCCGCATGGACGCGCCGCCGATGGCCACAAACCTCGGAATGGAAACCGCGTGCGCACAATCAAAGTGCCGGAAGCCCAGTTGCAAGGGCGATGGGTCTCGTCGGCATCGTATTCGGGGTATATATACTCGTCGATCCCCATTGGCTGTTGGATGTCTTTTGGGGCGGCCGCGCGGCGCCGTCGGCGTATGAGGCGCTTACATACACCGATAGGGTTCTTCACCGCCAAGCGCCCTTCCTGCTTGCGCTCATCCTGCTCAATATTCCCCTGTTCATCGCCATAATCGTAACCGGTCGCCGGTCGGTCCTCGTGCAGCGTAGCGAGACCGTGCTGAGCCTTGCCATGTGCGCCGCGATCGTATGGACCGTCCTCGATGGTCCGATACTCATGGCCCCAGCCAGCGAACAGACGGCTAAATTTTTTCTGGTCCTCATCGTCGTTTTCACGCTAATTGACGTGGGTATCAAGCTATACCGGAGTGTCAAACCCGCTCCCAACTTACCGATTGAAGCCTGACGATAACCCCGTCGGGCGTTGCATCCACGTCGGCGGAAAAGTCGAAAGGATACGCCATGAAGATTACGGATGTCAAAACAGCACAGGTACAGGTAAAAATTGGGGGAAAGCCCGCGTATCTGTATCATTACGTACGTGTGTATACCGACGAAGGCATCTACGGAACCGGTGAGGCCAGCCATGTGGACCGGGGCTGGCGCGATTCGACAATGGATATGGCGCGGCTTATCATCGGGCAAGATCCGCGCGATGTGGATGCGTGTTTCGAGTATATCCGGCGGGCGTATATCTTTCGCGGTGGGTGTGCGGGCACAGGCATCTCCGCGCTGAGCGGTATCGAAATCGCGCTGTGGGATCTGGCGGGCAAGGCCTACGGCGCGCCCGTATATCGGCTGTTGGGCGGCAAGTTTAGAGACCGCATCCGGTTGTACGTGGACAGCGCGCATTCCAACTATTCGGAGCGCGCGCAAGAAGTCAAGGAACGCGGATTTACAGCCGTGAAATTCGATCTGGACGATGCAAACAATCCGAACAAAATAGACCCATGGAACTGGTCCGTAACACCGGACGAACTCAAATCCATCGTAGACCTTGCCTATGAGATCCGCGAGGGCGTGGGCGCGTCGATGGACCTTGCCATGGACCTGCATGGACGGTATGACGTCACCGCCGGACTCAAGATCGCTCAAGCGCTCGAAGACCTCAACCTGATGTGGCTGGAAGAGCCCGTCCCCCCCGAAAACATCGACGCGCTCGGCAAGATCACGCAAGCCACGAAAACCCCCATCTGCGCAGGCGAAAACCTGTATCTGCGCTACGGGTTCCGCGATATCCTGCAAAAACAGGCCGTAGACATCATCATGCCGGATATCTCCAAGTGTGGCGGTCTGTCCGAGTGCCGAAAAATTGCCAACATGGCGGAGATGTATTACATCCCGTTTGCGCCGCACAACAACTCCAGCGCGCTCAGCACGGTCGGAGACGCGCATGTGTGCGCAAGCGTCCCCAACTTCTTGGCGCTCGAATTTCACCGGTTTAACGATCCTACTTGGAACGACGTGCTGCTTTCGGATGCACCGGTGATCCAGAGCGGTCATGTCGTGCTAAGCGAAAAACCGGGATTGGGCATCGAGTTGAACGAGGCGTTTCTTGCGGCGCAGTTGGACGGCGAACCGCTCTGGCAGTAGGCGGGAAAGCTTTCGCGTGACCATTCCCCGTTGTAAACCGATGACCGCAATAGCGCGCAAGCCATATGGACCAGGCCACCCACAAAAGGATCGTCTCTTTTATCTGGGGCATCCCCGACGACATCCTGCGCACCCGAAGCCGCAATATTCAGCTCATTGAGCACACGCTGGATGGGTTGCTCGACTTCCGTGGCCACGAACCCGTGCTGCACCTCTACAGACAGATGTGTCGACACTACTGGGACAGCGACCCAGCCGTCACCGCGTTCTACGTTAACGCCTACCGTGAGCTATGGGACAGCGACTAAGCGGGAGACCAGCCTTGATCACGGACGCTTCAACCCCACTCACGGCTGACATTATCGCCATCGAGAAAGAGACCGAAGGGTGGCTTGGGGAGATTTTCGGGGATAAGAAATGACGACGGCAGAACAGATTGACCTCTGGCGTAACAACCCCTCGGAGGATCAACGTCTGGAGTTCAAGGAAGCCAAAACAAAATTTGATAACCGAAAACTCTATCAATATTGTGTGGCTCTGGCGAATGAAGGGGGCGGCCACCTTCTGCTCGGGGTCGCCGATAAACCAGGCCATCCCGTTGTGGGTACGACCGCTTTCAACAACACAGTAGAGATGGCGGAGAAGCTTTTGAGAACCATTGGTTTTCGTGTGGACATCGATGAAGTAGATCACCCTAAGGGGCGTGTGTTAGTCTTTTACATACCTTCGAGTCCCAAAGGAACAGCCTATCACCTTGATGGTGCTTATTTGATGCGTTCTGGTTCGGAGTTGGTACCCATGAGCGAGGATCAACTTCGCAGAATTTTCGCCGAAGGGAAACCGGACTGGCTGGAAGAACCATCGAAACAGGGCCTTGACGCACAGGATGTGATCGACCTCTTGGATACACAGACCTTCTTCCGTCTGTTGAAATTGCAGTATCCATCCAACCGTGTCGGTGTCCTCGAACGTTTTGTTCAAGAGCGTTTGATCGATAGCGTTGGGGGTGGTTACACGATTCGACTCATAGGGGCGCTGTTGCTCGCCAGGCGACTAACCGACTTCCCGGATGTGGTGCGCAAGGCACCGCGTGTCGTGGTATACACTGCCAGCTCGAAACTGGACACCCGGCTCGACCAGACCGGAATAAAGGGTTATGCTGTTGGATTTCAAGGATTGGTTCATTTTTGTTATGAGCCAGCTACCTCAGAATGAAATTATCAAAGATGCGCTTCGCAAAGGTATCAAGTTAGTGCCTGATATTGTCATTCGTGAACTGGTTGACAACGCCCTGATTCATCAAGACCTTCTTCAGACCGGAACATCCGTCATCGTGGATATTTACGCTGACCGTGTGGAAATCAGCAATCCCGCTGAACCTGTCGTTCCTGTGGATCGGTTCATCGACGGTTACCAATCCCGTAACGAGCGATTGGCAGACCTCATGCGCCGCATGGGCATTTGCTAAGAAAGAAGCAGTGGGATAGACAAGGTGATCCATACCGTTGAAGTCTATCAGTTGCCCGCTCCGTATTTTCGAGCCGATCACCGCCATACATCTGTAGTCATTTATGGACCAAAGGAGTTTGACGCCATGGATCGGGCAGATCGCGTTCGATCCTGCTATCAGCATTGCGCGTTGAAGTGGGTGATGTCGGAGCGCATGACGAATCAGTCCCTGCGTGAACGGTTCCACCTGCCGGAAGGTAAGAGCGCGATCATCTCACAGATTATCGCTGCTACCAATGAAGCCGGAATGATCAAATCAGATGATAAGGTGGGTACCTCCAGGAAGTTCGCCCGATACCTGCCATTTTGGGCATGATCTTATTTAAGACAAACGCTATGGCAAAAATGAAGATCGGCATAACACGTTCAATCCCAAGGGAATGCTTATTTAAGCGTTTGCCGTTGCCATCCTGTTTAACGGGGAGTGTACGCGAAAAATGATCGCCGACACTTCGGCTTCGCTTAGCCCAAGCCTCAAGCCGTATGCGAAATACAAAGAGTCGGGGCTGCCGTGGCTCGGGCAGATGCCGGGGCATTGGGAAACGCGTCGCCTCAAACAGATTGCACGGCTCGCTTATGGTGACGCTCTATCTCAAACGGGACGCATAGAGGGAACAGTGCCCGTTTTCGGTTCAAACGAGAGAGTGGGTTGGCATTCCGATAGCAACACGATAGCACCATGGATCGTTGTCGGCCGTAAAGGCTCCTTCGGAAAAGTCAACTTCTGTAGTGACGCCGCATTCGTGATAGATACAGCCTTCTTCATTGATGGCCGCGTTACAAAGGCTGATATCCGCTGGCTTTTTTACACACTTGGCTGGATCAGATTAGATGGCGTTTCAGCGGGATCATTGGGTTGGTCCACGTCACGAAGCCCGAGCCTGGCTCTGTTTATGTACCGATCGCCTCGAAGATGAGGCTGAGGCCCTCGCGCCCGAGATCGACGGTGCAACGGCTGAAGTAGGGTGTGCCATCTCCCGTCTCGAACGCGAGATTGACCTTCTCCGCGAATACCGCACGCGCCTTGTCGCGGATGTGGTGACCGGCAAGCTCGACGTGCGCGAGGCGGCGGCGTGGCTGCCGAACGAAGGTCTCCTTCGCGACTTCGCGTCTTCGCATGAGACCCATTCCATGGAGAACGGGTCGTTCAAGCGTTTCGTGGCTGACATGGCGTATGCGATCACAAGTCGGCAACAGAGCGGCGTTTGATCCGGGCTGACAGCCGTATGCCGCTCGTTTCGGAGCGGCTTGCTCCATTCATCATCCATCGCACCGTAAATCATGCCCTTTCCTGCTTCGCTCTCATCCTTCTGCCGGACCGCCGTCCCCCTGTTTTGTCATGAAACGGACGGACGGCGTATGATAAACGACGTGGACACCATTGTCGCCACGGATCGGTGGAATTCCTTTGACCGGTTTCACGAGACCACAAAGACCCTTGTACAGGGCTACGAAGCCGCAGGCACTCGCACCGAAGTATACGCCATACAAACCGGCGGTCAGGCGGATACGGGACGCTGGGTTATCCGCGAGGCCAGCGACGTGATTGGCGCAACGGTGGATATCGGATAACCGGAACCACACCGACTCCTCGACTACACGGAAAACCCGTGGCATGTCATCCAGTGGAGCAGCGGAACCCCGCAAGAAGGGCTTACCTGCGAACTGACGGTCATCGATACGACCGAGGCGCTGGACCGCGTCCCTGCCGGTCATCTCATCGACAAGATGGTGCTTACCCGTCTTTCGCCACGCGGTCTACTCCGCAAATTGGACGCCGCCGGCGCTGTCGGCGTGATCACCGACTATCCACAGCCCCATCTGCCCGATGCCACGGCGTGGATCAAATTCGGATGGGGCCACATCCCCCGGTCCGAAGATCCGGCGCGTCTGGTGGGGCTGGTCCTCTCGGAAAATCAGGGTGCGGCGCTCCGTCGGCTGATCGGTCTACACGACGTCGTCCGCGCTCATGTCAAAGTCGATGTCCGTAAATATGGAGGGCATCACGATCTGGTGAGCGCGCGTGTTATGGGACGTGACGATCCGCAGGACGAAGTGTGGACTTTAGCGCACAGCGCCGAACCCGGAGCGGTCGACAACGCCTCTGGCGTGTCGGTGTGTCTCGAAATGGCGCGCATCCTCGAAAGCCTCATCGCCGCCGGACGTCTGTCTCGGCCCCGCCGAACCATTCGTTTTCTCAACGCCTACGAGTGCTACGGCTTTTTTCACTACATGGAGCAGGTATCCCGGCTTGAGACCCCGCTGGCGGGCGTAAACCTCGACATGCTCGGCATGAAACCCGATGTATGCAACGGCAGGTTGTCGTGGCGTGCAACCATTCCCATGTCTGCCGGTTTTGTCGATTGTATCGGTGAGGCGGTCTTGCGTGCGACGCTCCCGCATATCGCTTCGGGCTATACCCTGCACACAGGACCGTTCGTCTCCACGGCGGACACCTTGGCGGGCGATCCGAAATACGGATTTCCCTGCCCATGGCTTACCACACATTACCGTGACGAGGGCGTGTATCACGCCTACCACAGTTCGGCGGACACCCGTGAACTGCTGAGTCCCGAAGGGTTGGCGGTATGCGCCGCAGGTACAGCCGCATATCTGTACTATCTTGCCGACATGGGGAGCGAACAGGCTGTCGAGATGGCGCAGACGGAGACAGCCCGTACGCTCGACATTCTGCGCAGAGGGGTAAAAGACGCCGCATCCGGTTTGCTTCCGAGCGCGGGACAAACCAAACAAAAACCACCGGATACGCCACAAGATGGGGCGGAGCCTTTATCCCTCGAAGAGATCGACTATTTGCGCGAGGCACACACGGTGTCGGTAGATCGGCTTCAGCGGTGGCTGTGGGGCGGCGATCGGCGCGCACTCATGGCGGTCTTCGATACCTGCAAAAAAACGGTATCGGATACGGCACGGGCAAAACGCAAAAAGACGCGCGCGTCCTCCTTGGAGCCGATCCCCTACCGTACGGCCTTTCTGTCTCCTATGCCTGCCAATGTACCGACGGATATTGCCCATCGTCTTTCCGCCTCCGGTCTCGCCGACTGGGCGGTGTTCTGGGCGGACGGCAGGCGAACGATCTCCGATATCGCCACCGAGCTTTCGTGTGAATACCAGCGTCCGGTCGAAACCGAGCAGGTAGAAAAGTATTTGCGCGGGCTTGCCGATCTGGGATACGTAAAGATGATCCAACCGGAGCGGATGATCACAAAAGACCGTCTAATTGCCGATCTTCGCCGGCTGGGGCTTTGCCCCGGTATGGATGTAATGGTTCACAGTTCGCTGTCGGTGCTTGGACCTGTCCTCGGTGGTGCAGAGACCGTCGTCGATGCGCTGTTGGAAGCCGCAGGACCGTCGGGAACCGTGTTGATGCCGTCGTTTCACCACCGAGTGGCACAGGTGTTTAACCCCATGACCACCCCCACGATAAACGGAGCTATTCCGGATGTTTTCTGGCGTCGGTCCGAAGCCGTGCGTAGCGACCATCCGACCCATGCGGTTGCGGCCATAGGCCCAAGGGCGGAGTGGTATTGCGAAAACCACGCGGAAACCGGAATCTGGTCGCCCGAAAGCCCGATAGGAAAGCTGATCCATCACGACGGCTATTTGCTGGCGCTTGGGGTTACGCATCATACTACCACCACTTATCATGTGGCGGAAGTGTCTATCCCTTGTGGGTGTATCGACCCGTTTGGCAATATGCACAAAATCGTCGGGAACGACGGTGTTGTACGGGAAGTAAAAAGTCTGGCCTTTCGAGCGGGCGAGTGCCCGGTTCCGCCGGTGCGGCTTCATGATACGCTACGGGCTACCGGGCAAGAGCGGTATGGCCGGATAGGGGATACAGAGGCTTCACTGGTAAAAGGGATCGACCTGTGGAACACACGACGGGCCCATCTTAAAGACGTATGCCCGTCGTGTACGGTCAGACCGAATTATGCGAAAGCGGTCGGGAGATGACACAGGCGTTGATACCGCCGATACCCATCGACAGTTTGCCGGCGATGCCGGCGGCTTTGCAGGCGTCGTCAAACACAAATCGGTCGTGGAGACGGGCGATTTCCGGGTTGAGGTCGCCGGGGGTCAGGGGAGTCGGGTAAAGGATGCCGCGTTCATAGCCTAAATACTGGGCGGTGAGTTCCCATCCGCCGCCGGCGCTCATGCCGTGACCAAACGTGCCTTTGCGTGCGGTGACCGTCACCGTGCCGGGTACGACTTCGAGCAGGTTTTCCATCTCCAAAAAATCGCCCGGCGTGGCGGTGGCGTGCAAATCCCACGAGGCAATGTCTTCCGGTTTGACGCCGGACACTTCGAGCGCCTGCCGCATGGCAAGTAACGGCCCTTCGCGTGACGGCGTGATAATGTGTTCGGCGTCCGAGCTGACGCCGACCGCTACAGGTTCCATGCCGAGCGGACGAAACCCTTTTGCGGTCATGTATTCGTAATCGCCTACGATCCATAGTACGGAGCCGCCGGAGACGTGTGTGCCACGCAGACCCGTCAGCGGACGGGAAGTCGCGGCATCTGCCGACGACACCCGCGCCCGGTAAAAAGCGCCGACCAGAAGCGCGGTAGGCGGCGGGTCGGTTGCCCCGACCACGACAGCCTTTGCCTCTCCGCGTCGTATGGCGTCGAGCGCTAACTTGAGACAAACCCCAAAGGTGGAACACGCGGCCACCGGGGCCAGCGAAAGCCCATGGATACGCCCCATCATGGTCACCTGCGACGCCGGCGTGTTGTGAATGTTCCAGATCAGGTTGGGAGAGACACTTTCCCACGGCGGTATCGGTGCACCCCACTCCTCCTGAAGCCGTGTCTTGCGCCGCTGTTTCTCCTTCATAAGCCGTATCTTGCCCGTCTCCACATCGCCTTCCAAACTCATGCCTTCTATTTGGGCAAGCGTGGCTAAATACTGGGCCAACTCGGACGAGTGACCCGTCCAATAAGCATACCAGGCCTCCTCGGTCTCGTCGCGCAAGGCATCCGGAACCGACGACGGGGCGACAGGCGCATCGGTCCATGCAAGCCGATCTTCTCCGGAAGCCGCCAGATAGCTTCGCAATGCCTCATTGCGCTGTTTGTCTCCCCAGAATCGGTTCCAGACACGCTGGGCACGGTATAGGTCGAGCGTACACCGACTGATCGTCGGGAGATTGCCCACGCCCGTTCCGATGTAGACGTGTGCCGCCGTGCCAAGCGTCTGAAGTTCGGTTTCCATGCCGGGATTCTGACCCAACGCCTGAATAAACGCGCCGATCGCGTGCAACGCGGTCGGATCCATCTTTTCGGTCAGTTGTGTAAAACGGTTGGGTGGAAACCGGGCGTCGATCCATGACCGGTAGTCTTCAAATCGGAAGTCGGGTGTTCCGACCAGAAAATTGTTGGGACCGAACCCGTCGAACGGCGCCAGCCAGCTTTCTGAACGGGCCAGGTTTGCCGCAAACCTCTCGATGTTAGGTGACCGGGGCGCGACGATCCCCCACCCAAATATGCCGACCCTCTTCATGGGTTGCCTTTTTTAAGAGAGTGAAGTGGTTCGGAACACATATTCCATACACCCTCTATCAACTACCCCGTAGCAAGCAACGGGGTTTGTAGTTCAACACCAAAGGCGTTGTCCACGATGGGCCGGTTGATAGCGG
>Ga0194132_10007401_pt1 | contig 16391 bp, 15 predicted proteins | sample TA2KigOf80mmetaG_FD_148612 | JGI IMG/M metagenome (GOLD analysis project Ga0194132, IMG submission 148612) | Freshwater microbial communities from Lake Tanganyika, Tanzania - TA2015054 Kigoma Offshore 80m | ecosystem: Environmental > Aquatic > Freshwater > Lake | place: Tanzania: Lake...
AACAAGTTATCAAGACTCTCGAAGACGGCGCGCAACCGGCCCTGCTTGTCCACCACTACAAAGATGGAGGAGTGGATAAACAGGTCATCGGGTGAAGTGCGTTTCGCCTCTTCCTTGTCTAGCAAGGTGAGCTTTAGGCTACTGACGGCTAGTTTAACAAGATCGTTCTTTGGGCCGGTGAGAAAATGCCAACGATTCGAATCCGCACCAAAACGCTCGGCGTAGCGAGCAAGTGCGACGGGCGTGTCGTGCGCGGGGTCGGTGGTGAGAGAGACGAGCTTAACCGGAACATTAATCGGTAAAGCAGCCTGCAATTCAGCCATGCGCTTTGTCATTGTGGCGCAGGGACCAGGGCAGCGGGTAAAGATGATGTCGGCGACCCAAACCTGCCCGCGCAGGTCGGCAAGCCTCACGGGTTGGAAGAGTTGGTTGGTAAGCGCAAAGTCGGCCACTTGCGCGACGACAGGGAGCCGAGTGGCCGGAACTCGACGACGTTCGCGCACGTAAGCAGCAACAATCGCGAGAACCACAAAGACTATGCCGCTCCATACCGCCCATTCGACGGGGCGGGTATGGGTGCGTTTGGATTCAACAGATTCGAAAGGCACAAAAAAAGGCGCGCGCCTTAGCGCGCGCCTGGTAAGTGGGCGTTGAGCCTACTCAAAACTTGGCGCACCACCGGCGGCAGAAGTGGTTCGTTCGGCTAGCCACTTGTCAAAATCTTCAGGCGAATCTACGACGAAGAGAGCGTTCATCGAGGCGTGGCCGTTGCCACAAAGCTGAGCACAGGTGATGTTGAACTTGCCAACTCTGGTGGGAGTAAAGTGCACCGGGATGCTCATGCCAGGCATGCAGTCCTGCGTCATGCGGACGGCCGTGACCTTGAAGGAGTGAATGACGTCCTTCGTGGTCAGGTGGATGATGACGGGCTTAAAAGTAAGAGCGATGCCAGCATCCTTCAGTTTTTTGTGGTCGTTGGCGGTTAACTTTTCGCGCTCATTAGTATCAAGCTGCCCGTTCTTGTTGTTATCGTATGGCTCCGCGACCTCCTTCAACACTTTCTTTTGTTCGTCGGACAGCGGCTTGCGCTTGTTTCTCTCGTCCAACTCGATGGGGATGAGCGGAACGTGAATGTCTTTTGGCGGCGAGAGACGATCATCTGATGCGGCGGGATCCTTCTCGACATAGCCAAGCGGGTTTTTATCGGACACGAACTTAAGCTCCTGTTTTCCAAAGACGCCGTCCTTGCCCGGGTAACGAGCCTGCCAAGAGAACTGCTCAGCGACGAGGCGCATGACGGTGGCATTACTCTCCTTGGGGAACTCCTCGACGGCCTTGGCCCATAACGGAATGGCGAAAGCAATGAGTAGGACGGCCTCGACGATGACGACGGCGATCTCGGCATTGTTAGCAAGGGTGCCCTTAGCGCCGACATAGTCGGCTTTCGGATTGGCGCTCTTGCGGAAACGGAAGAGCGCGTAGCAGAAATAAGCCATCCAACCCACGAAGAGCGCGGCCATGAGCCAATGAATGATGAGGATGAAGTAATCTACGTCCTTACCATGCTCAGAGGCAAGAATGGGCATAAAGCCCTGCTTAAGTTGTTCGAGGAAAGTGGTAGATTGCATGATTAGACGTTCAAGGTTTCGGCAGATGAAAGTGGTTCAGCGGGGATAGGCAGCGGATTCGCAGCCGCGCGGCGGACGATGTAAAAAAAGAAGCCGGCGATCCCAAAGAGCACCCCGCCAACAACGCCCAGCAGGGTGAAAATGCCAGCGTTCATGCCTTGCGCAAGCTTGGAATCAGACTTACCGAAGCACACGGCGCAAGCTGAGGCGTCCAGTGCGCTCACGAGGAGCACGACCAGCGCAACGAGCACGAAAAAGACGGGGCGGGAGTTCATAAATAACTGATGTTCTTGAGCTTCTTTAGGAAATAAATGCCATAAGCGACGAGGGCCACGCCCGCCACGCATGAGCCGATGCCTAGCCAAAGATTCATTGCGGCCTTGGAGTCCGAATAAGTGCTTAGCTCGAACCAGCCGAACCAGAAGGACAGCAGCACGGAGGCGGTGATGAACAAGATGTGGAAGGCTTTTAGTGACATGCTGAAATATATGCTCAGGCAGGCTTCCCGTCCACTAGCGTGAAGAACGGAAAATCGTTCATCGCCCAAAGGGTGAGGCCCATTAAGCCGATTAGGAAGAACACCGTGCAAATCAGTACGCCGTAGATCATCTTACGCTCATCGGAGAGGTGCATGAACACGGCGGCCACAAAGCCGGCCTTCACCGTGGCGATGAGCAGCGCGATGGTAACGGTCCAGAACACGCTCGGGATGTGGACGTAATACATAGCCACCGTCAACACAGTACCACCAAACAAGATGCCGCCCACGGCGAGATATTTCTTGATCGTCTTCTGGATGTATTCCGGCGAATTATGGTCAACGTGGCTGGGATCGTGGGAAGAGGAGTGATCGTGGCTCATAAAAGTCAGAGGAGATAGATGATCGGGAACAGGAAGATCCAAACGAGGTCGACGAAGTGCCAAAATAAGCCACCCACCTCGACGCGGTTGGCGAGTTGCTCGGGGTTCTTCTTCCACCATGTGTTTGCGGTAAAGAGGAAATAGGCCAACACGATCGCCCCGCCGAGCACGTGCAAGCCGTGGAGCGCGGTGATGGTGAAGTAAATCGCGAAGTAAGTGCTGTGCTTTGGCACGTAAGCGGAGAGACGTTCGACATCGCTCAGCTTCACCTCGATAGGCTTGGGATGATCGTGGGTGCCGAACGGGGCGTCGGGCGTGAACTGGAAAGTTTCCTTCTTGGCGGAGGCGAGACTCCGATGAGTGGCGAAGAGTGGGTTACCCTCGAGGTGACCCGGAAGTTGGACTTGGTTCGCTTCGTAGACGGCCTTGGTATTGTGGAGGTGGAAGCGCTCGACGAACAGTTTGCGCGCGGCTTCCACACCTTTTTCCTCACCATAGGCAGCCTTGAAATACTTCTCGGCCGTGGCGGCATCCTTAAACCAAACGTCGTAATGCGTGAACTTTGCGTGATACTCAAAACTTTTCACGCCAAGAAAGCCCAGCGCGCATGCGATCGTTAAGGCCATATATTTCTTGAAGTCGCCCAAACGTCCCAACTTGAGCGAAGCCCACGACATGACGACGGTCACAGAAGAGGCGATGAGCACGAAGGTGTTGAAAGTGCCCACAGGGATGCTGACCATGCCGTGCGGCCAGAGGTCGGCGCCGACGCGCAGCAGGATGTAGGAGGAGAAGAGGCCGCCGAAGAGCATCACCTCGGAGGCGAGGAACAGCCAGATGCCTAGCTTGGCGTTATAAAGCCCGGTGTCGGGGCGGGGTTTGACGGCGTAGGGGATTTCCATGTTAGAGGCTGGGGGATAGCGGATCGGAGATCAAGGATGGGGAGAAGTAATTCATTTGACCAGCTTCGGCTCGGGTGCGTTCTGCGGAGTGAAGTCGGTCGGATGGCCGGGCACACTGTATTCGTAAGGGCCGCGGTGCACGACGATCTCCTTGGTAAAGTTGCCGTGCGGCGGCGGGGTGGGCGTTTGCCAGTCGAGCGTCGTAGCCTGCCACGGGTTGTCTGATTCAACCTTCTTGCCGTTAAACATAGACATGAAGACATTGATGATGAACGGAATCTGCGCAAGGAGCAGCAGAAACGCGGCGTGCGTGATGAAGACGTTCATTTTAATCACGGTGCCCGTGAGCGCGGTGACGACACCCTCGTTGGCCGCATTGGACAGTGCGTAGGTCGCGCCGCCGTCGCTCATGCGGCGGCTCATGCCGTAGAGGCCTTGGAAAAACATCGGCATGAACACGAGGTTCATCCCAATAAGCGAACCCCAGAAGTGAATTTTACCGAGCGTTTCGCTCATGTACCGGCCCGTCATCTTCGGATACCAGAAATACACACCCGCAAAGAGTGCGAAGATAGTCCCGGGAGCGACGACATAATGGAAGTGGGCGATGACATAGTAAGAGTCATGCAAATGCAGGTCGCTGAAGTTGAAGCCAAGCGGCAGGCCCGTCAGGCCGCCAATGCCGAACATCGGTAAAAACGCCAACGCGAAGAGCATGGGCGTGTTAAACCGGATCGAGCCGCCCCACAGCGACATGAACAAGCAGGTCAGGATGATGACCGACGGGATCGAGATGATCATCGTCGTAGTCTGGAAGAAGGTCGAAATCTTCGTGCCCATGCCGGTGAGATACATGTGGTGCGCCCACACAATGAAGCTGACGAAGCCGACGGCCAGCACGGAGTAAACCAGCGATTTGTAGCCCCACAGCGGCTTGCGGGTATTGCAGGCAATGATTTCACTGACCACGCCCATGGCCGGCAAAATGAGCACATACACCTCGGGGTGACCGAGGAACCAGAAGAGGTGCTGCCAGAGCAGCGGGCTGCCGCCACCCGAGACGTCGTAGAGCTTGCCCGAGACGACCAGCCCAGTGGGGAGGAAAAAGCTGGCGCCCAGCACCTTGTCCACCAGCTGCAGGATGCCAGCGGCCTCCAGCGGCGGGAAGGCCAGCAGCAGGATGAACGCCGTCACAAACTGCGTCCACACGAAGAACGGCATCCGCATCCACGTCATGCCCGGCGCACGGAGTTGGATGACAGTGGCGATGAAGTTGACCGCGCCCAGCAGTGAGGAGGTGATGAGCAGCACCATGCCGATGAGCCAGAACGTCTGCCCGTGCGTGGGCACGATGGTCGCCAGCGGGGAATAGGAGGTCCAGCCCGCCTGCGCCGCGCCGCCGGGGATGAAGAAGCTCACAAACATGACCACGCCGCCACCCGCGAAGCACTGGTAGCTGACCATGTTCACGCGCGGGAAGGCCATGTCCACCGCGCCGATTTGAAGCGGGACGACGAAGTTGCCGAACGCGGCGAAGGCCAGCGGCACGATCGCGAGGAACACCATGATGGTGCCGTGCATCGCGCCGAAGGAGTTGTAGAGGTCCGGCGACATCACACCGCCCTTGGCCACGTCGCCCAACAGGCTCTCCAGCAAGCCACTCACCAGCGGGATGGGCACGCCGGGCTTCGCGATCTGCCAGCGCATGCACATCACCAGCAGGAACCCGAACAGCAGGAACATCAGCGCCGTGAAGCCGTACTGGATGCCGATAACCTTATGATCGGTGGAGAAAACGTAGGACCGCAGGAAACCTGGGTCGTGGTGGGGCGCGTGGTCGTGCGTGTCAAGCGTGGTGGTCGTGGTCGTAGACTGCATAAAATTTTTGGCTGCGTTTGTTTGCGCCCCGCGCAAAGCCTGCTCTGTCTACCGGCGCGGGACTGAATGTCAATTACGGACTAAGTCGTTTCTTGTTTAGATCAGTTCTCAAACTTTTTCATTATGACGTTGTGCGTCCACATTGCGCACAACGTCTAACTTCTAATTGCTCATCGCTTGTCAAAAACCATCAGCCCTAGCAACAACGGCAGATACAAAATCGAAGCGAAGAACAACCGCCGCGCACTAAGGCGATCCATCTCCCGAGCGAACCGCAATGCGCACCAAAAGAACACCAACCCCAGTAGCAATGCCCCAAACAAATACAGCGCCCCGGACACCTGAAAGACGAAGGGACTTAGGCTCACCGGCAGCAGCCCCAGTGTGTGGCTCACCGCCGAACGACCCGTACGCGCCCCATCGCGATCAACTAGCGGCAACATCACAAAGCCACCTTTAGCATAGTCCTCGCGATACATCCACGCGATGGCGAGGAAATGCGGTAGCTGCCAGAAGAAAAGGATTGCGAAGAGTGCCCAACCCTCAATGGACAGGTCGCCGCGAACCGCCGTCCAACCCATCAGCGGGGGTAGCGCACCGGGAACTGCGCCGATGGCAGTGTTCAGCGTGGTCTTGCGCTTTAACGGGGTGTAAATGAACAAGTAGCTGATGAGCGTCACCGCTCCCAGGACGGCCGTCAGCAGATTCACGCCAAACGCCAGCCAAAGCAGACCTGCCACAGAAATCACCCCGCCAAGTACCACGACGGTCTGCGGTTGGATGAGGCCGGCCGGAAGCGGTCGGTCGGCCGTGCGCTCCATCAGGGCGTCAAAATCACGTTCTAAATATTCGTTTAAGGCGGCCGCGCCGCAGGCCAACAGACCCGTGCCTAACAGCGTGTTGACCAACAGCAACCAGTTCAATCCGCCCCGCTGGCCGAGGTAATAACCCACCAAGGTGGTGAGCAACACAAGGCTAGTGAGCCGCACCTTGAACAGCTCGGCCCAAAGGCCACCGCGGGCCGACGCGGCGGGAATGCTTGAGTTGATGGTTTCTAAGACGGTTTTCACCAAAGTCAGAAGGAAATTAAGCGTCGGTTCGTGGGCAAGGGCAAGTGCGAAGGCAAACTTCTTGAATCTTAATCTACTTGTTAATCCTAATCATAATTTTATTTCCGACGCTGACTTTTGGGGCCGGAATACTGATGCGGCCAGCAGGGTCAGCAGCGCACCCGTTACCAAGCTGGCAGCTCCGACAATCACGTGCAAAGTGGCGATGTCAGCGGCCTTGTTACTCAAGACTGTCCAAATGCCCAGGCCTGCCTGGACGCAGATCAGGCCAAACCATCCGCCCGCCAGCCGGGCCAGCGGATGCGCCCCGCCCACAGCATTACGCAGCTTGAGCAGGCTGGCCAACACATGAACAAACACAACCACGGCCATGATTCGGTGGGCCATGTGCAAATGAATTTGTCCGGCGGTGATGGGCTTGAAGTCCCGGTGGTCGAGCCGGACTTGATTATATTTTTCCATAGAGACAGCATCCGTCGCCGGCCAAACCTTGCCGTGGGCAAGGGGAAAATCCGGCACCGCCAATCCCGAGTGCTGGTGGCGCATCGAAGCTCCGAGCGCGAGCTGGCCAAGGATCAGCAACGTGGTCGCCAGCAAGAATCGTCGGACCTTGTTGGGCACAGGCATCGGCTGCGGCTCCGCATTCAAGCGCGCCCACCATCCGCCCGTGACCAAAGCGAGCGAGCACACGAGCACGAGGAAACACTGCGCTAAGGTTCCGTGAAAGATACCCAACCAGTCCGCCAACGCCGTCACTCGCAACCCGCCTAACAGGCCCTGCACGACGACCACAATCAGTGCCACATTGCCCCAGAAGGCAAGCCGAGGGCTAATCGGATCATTACGAGGCCAAAAGAAACTGAGTCCCACCCCAGCCACGCCAGTGCCAACTAAAAAAACCACGTTATCCAATTTGACCTTGTTACTCGTGGCCGCAAGCAAGCCTAGGAGGAAGACCATGACACTACCCCACCGCAGCCATTTAGCGGCCGGCCGGCCATTGAGCCAGATGGTCAGCACCAGCGTAAGAAGGCCGACTACCGACCCAGCTAGGCGGTGGGAATGCTCCCAAAGGATGCCACCCACCCACATCGACACCGGGAAGGTAAACATGTTGTAACCATAGCTGTTGGGCCAATCCGGAACTGCCATGCCCGCACCATGGCTGGTCACCAAACCGCCAATGCTAATGAGTACAATCGTCGCTACCGCCGTAAGCAAGGCGTACCGGTGCAACCATGGGTGTGAAGCCATTATCGGCATATCGAACTGGTATACGACTCCGGACAACTAGCAAGGATCCTAAACAAGATTTTATCCCTGCTCATTGCGAGAAGTGCGCGGGTTAATCCCACTGCTGACCTCAAAAAGCGTCAGCCGCCGCGACCGTTGCCGGCCACGGCGGCTGAGCCGCAAAACCGCCGAATTACTTGGCCTCGATGGTAAAGTCAGCTTTCGCGCCGCCCTTCACTTCAATTTCTTTTTCCACCTTGCCGCCCTTGCGATGCTCGACGACTAGCTTGTATTTGCCGTCCGGCACGCCGGTGATCTTAAAGGTGCCGTCCTTGCCGCTTACGGTGTGGGAGCTGTGGTCAAAAATGCTCACGTACGAAAACATCCACGGATGCACGTCGCACTTGAAACGGAGGAACTTCTCTGGCTTTTCAAAAGTGAACTCCAGCGGCGCGCCCTTGGGGAGCTGAGCTTTGTTTTGCTCCTTGTTACCATCCGCCGACGGCGTCGGGTGGACATTGTGCATCACTGGATCGGAGTTAAGCACGCGAATGGTCTGCTTGACCTGAGCGGAGTTGATGTAAGGCAGGTATTCACAGCCTTTCTGGTCGATCACCACTGGCTTGTCAGCCGCTGACCCGCCCTTGGCACCTTCAAGATACACCACACAGTCGGCGAGGCCGCCGCTGGCGTCCGCGACGTAAAAACGTGTGGTTGGCTTCTTGCCTGGGTGGAGCGCGCCACAAGCGGGATCCATCGGGATATCCTTCTCCGGAGCGGGCGTGCCTTTGAGGGTAATCTTACCAGTTACGTCGCCAGCGGAGGCATGGCCGGCGAAAAAGGCGACGGCGGTGAGGGTCAGCATCAATGATTTCATTTGCGTATTAGTGTGTTGTCTAAAAGTTTGGCTCAACCATTCGGTTCAACCACCAAAGTGGACGGAAGGTAACGGTCCGCCATTCGTGGTCAAGGGCTAGATTCTGGCCCGGGCGTTTCCCGTGATCAAAGCCCCCCTTTACGGCCTTTTTTGCCGGTTGACGGCCTTCCGCCGACCGTTAGAATGCACATTCCTGACCTGGACAGGACTGGCGGTTTGCCAGCCAACCCCAGGCAGCAGACTGGGAAGGAAGTGACATAGTTTTGACCGAGATTAAGCTTAAGAAAGGCGAGCCGGTGGAAAAGGCGCTGCGGCGGTTGAAAAAGAAAATCGACCGCGAAGGCACCTTGAAGGAAGTCCGCAACCACCGCCGCTTCGAGAAGCCGAGCGAGAAGCGCCGGCGCAAGCTCAAGGTGGCCAAGTTCACCGCCATGCTGCGCGCCCGCTACGCCGACCTCTAATACCCGCCTTCCCCTCAACGCCGGACGCGGGCTCCACCCGCGCCCGGCTTTTTGCTGCCCTCATGGCGCCCGGCAAGACGGGTGTTTGCCCCATTTGTAAAGTCTCTGGGCGGGATTTCAGGTTTGAACAATGGTCGCACGGCAGTGCCTAATGAGTTGAACGCACTGCGCTCACCCGAATGTATTCGCTTTCTACCTGCTGGAACTCGCATCGGCACACGGATGGCCGCGCCATGCTGCAGGAGATCGCATCGCTTGGATTCGACTTCGCAGAACTCAGCCACGGCATCCGCGTGAGCCTGGTGCCAGGCATCCTCGCCGCAGTGGACGCAGGCGAAATCCGCATCTCCACGCTGCACAATTTTTGCCCACTGCCTCTGGGCGTAAACCAGGCCGCGCCTAACGTCTTCCAGTTTACCGCGCGCGACCCGCGCGAACGGGAAAGTGCGCTCAAGCAAACTTTCAAAACGCTGGATTTTGCCGTGCGCGTGAAGGCACGGCTCGTAGTGCTGCACATGGGCAGCCTCGCGGGCATGAAGCCCAAAAGCGGCTTTCTGGGCCTATTCGGCCCGGAGGATTTCACCGACACGCTACTGGACATGATCGCAGCTCAACAGCATGAGTCACCTAAGTTTCAGCAACTCCTTGCCGACGCAGTCGAGCAACAAGAGAAACTCAAGGCGGAGCCCATGCAACGCACGGCTGCCGCTCTACATGAAATCGCGGCGCGGGCGGCGGAGCTCGGCCTTCAGCTAGGCATCGAAAACCGCGAGGCGCTCGAGGAAGTGCCGCTCGACGGCGAGATGACGCAGTTTCTCACCGGCTTCTCCTCCGCCACCGTGCGCTACTGGCATGACACGGGGCACGCACAGATCAAGGAGCACCTCGGCTTCCTGCATCACGTCACGCACCTCGGCCAACTTGCGGACCAGCTCGGCGGTTTTCACATTCACGATGTGGAGTTTCCCGGCCGCGACCATCGCGAGCCAGGCACGGGCACGGTAAACTTCGCCGCGCTCAAGCCGTTCGTGCGACCGGAGCACATCAAGGTCTTCGAGTTCAGCCCGGGGATGAAGCCCGAGGAAGCGAAGCGCGGCGTGGCCCACGTCAAACAGCTTTGGGGGCCGTGAAACGCTCCTCGTCATGGCTGAGGAATTTCGCGCAGCTCGCGGTCTGTGGGCTGCTGCTGGCGTGGATTTTCCAGGCCATTTTCTGGAAGGAAGGGCAGGAGGCTTGGGCGCGCGAGCAACGGACGCCCGCATGGCAAGAACTCACCCGCAGTCAGCGGCTAGAAGTCTCGTGGACGCACGGCCCGCGTGAAGTATGGCGAGCCGTGTCGCGCGTGCGACCGGAGGCGTTCGCTGTATCTCTGGTTTTGATGGGCGCGACGATTTCCCTCGGCGTGGTGCGGTGGCGACAGGTGCTACGCGTGCACGGGTTGGAATTGTCCTTCACGCGCGCAGCGCAAATCTCACTGGTAGCGCACTGCTTCAATTCCTTTCTGCTCGGGGCAGCGGGCGGGGATCTGATGAAGGCCTACTACGCAGCACGGGAGACGCAACACAAGAAGGCCGAGGCCGTGGGCACGGTGTTTGTGGACCGCATCGTCGGCCTGTTCGCACTCTTGGTGTTTACGCTGATCGCGATGGCAGCCAATGTGCCGTTGCTGCGCGCGGACCCGTTATTTCTAAAGCTCGCGGCGGTGATTGTAGCGATGTTCGCGGGCAGCACAGTGGTGGTGTTTCTTGCGCTGCGGGGCGGCGTCTCCCGCGGGCTGCCGCAGGCGCGAGCGTGGTTGAGGCAATTGCCGAAGGGAGATTTCCTCGAACAGCTGCGGGACTCACTCAAGCCGTTCGGCCACAACCCAAAGTTTTTTCTCCAGAGCCTCGCCGTCTCGCTCCTGCTGTGCAGCGTGTGCGTGCTGCACGTGCAGTGCCTCGCGTGGGGGCTGGGTCTGGAGATTTCGTTGCGACACCAGTTTGCCATCGTGCCGATGATCACTTGCATGGTGGTGATTCCACTGACACCGAGCGGCCTGGGCGTGCGCGAGAACCTGTTCGTGCTAATGCTGGCGGTGCCATTGATTGGTGTGGAGCACACGGCAGCGCTATCGCTATCACTGCTTTGCACGGCGGGCAGCCTGTGCTGGAGCCTGGTGGGTGGTCTGGTTTACGCGGGCCTGCGGGAGAAGCATCATCTGGACGAGCTAACGCGCGCCGATGCGCCAAAACGGTGAATTCATTCAAGCGGTAAACTCGCTGTCAGAGTCGCTCACCTCCCCGCTCGCATTCAACCGCGCCCAGCCGTCGGCCACCAACGTGAGAAAGTAAAGGAGGATGGACGCTTTTTGCAGGGGAAAGTCCCACAATGAATGAACGAGGATGCCGCTCGCCGCTGCCACAACGCAGAAACCTAACACCCACTGCACGCTGCCCCAACGGATGGGCGCTCGCAGGTGGTCGCGCAAGCCGATCAGTAATCCGCCACCAATCAGCAACACCCAGAGGGTCATTCCACCCCAGCCCCAGTTGATCAGGAACTCGTAGTAATCATTGTGGGCGTGCTCCCAGAAACCATGGTTATCAGTGGCCATGCCGAAAATCTCCATGTAAACCGGTAGCACCACTTGGAAGCATCCCGCCCCATGGCCCAGCACGCCGACCTCGCGCACAACTTCGTGATACACGTTAGCCGGGTATCGCGACTGCATGACCTGGCCTAGCGTGTTGAAGCGCGTGACCTTCTCCCGCCAATCGTTGCTCAGTCCCACGGTCACGAACACGCCCATAATCACCAACAGGAGCGCGCCCTGCAGGAGCGCCGAGCGCCACTCAATGTCCCATCCCACAAGGCGCCAACGCGCCAGCAAGAAACGCACGCCAACCGCCGCCAGCCCGAGCACCGCCAGCCCCCAGCCAGCCCGCGACGTGTTCATGAACAGGCCCGCCAGCAGGCCAAGCAGCACAACCATCCATCCCACCCGGGCCAGCGAACGCCCCGGCCGGCCAAAAGCGGCGACCGCAAAGCCCAGGCCCAATACCCAGCCGATGCTTAACATCGAGGCGGCGTTGCCGTGGTAGCGGTAGGCGGCAAAGGTGGTAGGCCCCTGCGCTACGCGTTCATCCCACAGCCATCGGCGTGCCTCCGGTCCGCCGAGCTTTAATGCGACGCCCAGCAGGGCTACGGCGAAAGCCGTGAGAGCCATGACCGCCAAAACGCGCTTACGCCACACCGGTCGGGTAAGGAGGTCACAGGCGAACAAAAGCAGAGCAGAAAGGGCGGTGAGGTTCATCATGGCCGCATGCGAGAGATCACGATCCAACGCGCCGGGCCAATGGGGAAATAGTGATTCTACAAAAATGCGGTTCAGCGTGACCCAGGTCCGGTAGGTGTGGATGGCATGCGCATTCCAAGCCATCCACCAGCCTTGCAGTAATAGCAGCGTGACCAGCGCCACCACCGGCCACGGGACCACCGGCCAGCGCCGACGCCACGCACAGGTCGCGAGCCAGACAACCACGAGCGCTGCGCTGAACTGGTTTAGCATCACGATAGTCACGGGCCGCGTGCAGCCGTAGGCCAGCGGGGCATAGCCGAGGATGAACAGGAACATCCAACGTGGTGCGTCGGCAATGGCACGATCCAAAGTCATGAGTATGCGCCTGCTATGGCCTGGTGAACGGCGGCACGTCGAGCAAACAATTCAGCGGATGGACAACTCACGCAAAATGCCAAACTTTTCAATCCGCTTGCGTAAGGTAGCCCGCGTGATGCCAAGAAGTTTCGCAGCCTGCACCTGGTTGCCGCCAGTCTCCGCCAGCGCGCAAATGACCAACTCGCGCTCGACGGCAGGCAGTACCTTTAACTGCTGGCGCGACCGCGCCCAGGCAAAGAGGGCACGGGCCAGTGCGGGAATGTCGCCCGCGGCCAACTCGTCGGGAACCTTGGCTGCAGTCGGGCCATCCGCCGTTAACAATGCGGGGCGCTCGCTGGCGACCTCCGAGGGCAAGTCCGCCAGCATGATAGTGCCAGCTTTGCCTATGACGAGCGCACGGCGGATGACGTTTTCCAGTTCACGGACATTGCCGGGCCATTGATAGCGTTCCAGCGCGACGACGGCATTGGGGTGGATGGCAGTGGTGGGGCTGGCCTGCTCACGGGCGAACTTACGAAGAAAGTAGTCCACCAATAGGCGTATATCCTCGCTCCGCTCGCGGAGCGCGGGCAAGCGGATGCGAACGACGTTAAGTCGATAGAACAAATCCTCGCGAAACTCGCGCGCAGCGACGGCCTCCTCGAGGGGTCGATTAGTCGCGGCAATGACGCGCACGCTCACGTTCACCGGCTGATTGCCCCCAACGCGCTCAAACGAGCCACTTTGCAGCACGCGCAGAATTTTGGTCTGCGTAGGTGGGGTCATATCACCAATCTCATCGAGAAAGATGGTACCCCCGTTGCACTGCTCGAACTTGCCGACACGCTGCGCAGTGGCACCGGTGAATGCGCCCTTCTCATGGCCAAACAACTCGCTCTCCAGCAAATTCTCCGGAATGGCCGCACAATTGATGGCGAGGAACGGCTGCTCCGCGCGGCGGCTGTGCGTGTAGATGGCGCGTGCTACCAGTTCCTTACCAGTGCCGCTCTCGCCGGTAATGAGCACGGTGGCGTCCGTTGCCGCCGTCTGTCCGATGAGCTTGAACACCTCTTGCATCGGCGCACTGCGGCCCACGATGCCGAGGTCATAGTCCTCCGACTCTAACAACGGCTGGTAAGCGACGGTTTGCCGCATTGCGCGCGCCGCCTGCAGGGCGTCGGCGACAATCTGCTTGAGCTTGGGCACGTCGAAGGGCTTGAGGAGATAATCATAAGCCCCCAGTTTCATCGCCTCGATAGCCGTCTGCGTGGTGCCGTAAGCCGTCATCATGATGACGGGTAATCGAGCATCCTGCTGGCGCAGGCGACGGAGTGTTTCGAGGCCGTTCATGCCTGTGCCCATGCGAACGTCCATCAGGATGAGGTCAGGCTTGAGCCGGGGCACCACGCGAAGCCCCTCTTCACCGCTGGAGGCGGTATGCAGATCAACGCCCGCCGTAGCAAAAATGCGGCGAAACGAGTATTGCACGTCCACCTCATCGTCAATGAGCAACAGTTTATCCATCGCGCATGATTGTAACGAAGCCGGCGCGCAGAGAAGCCGAAAAGAGAGGGTGCCACAAACCCGCTAGGGCCGTGATTCAGGATTGCTTCGAATCGGCCCCGTAAACTCCCTTATGGCCATAATATTTGTTGCCCGAGTAGTAGTAGTAATAGCCTGGACCGGCGTTGGAAGGCAGGAAGTTTATCACCGTTCCCGAGGGCTTGACGCCGGCCCGGCGGAGCATCTCCAGCGCACGGGACACGACGCGCCCGGGGGTCTTGCGGGCGCGCATGACCATGCAGATGGTCTGAGCCTCGTGGGCGATCATGAGCGTGTCGCTCACGGCGTTGATGGGCGCGGTGTCGAGTACCACGCGGTCGAACTTCGCGGCGGCCTCTTGGATGAGTTTCTTGGTCCACTGCCCGGCCATGAGTTCCGACGGATTGGGGACCATGCTACCAGCTGGCAGAAAATAAAGATTCTCGAACCGCATCTGTTGAGCACACTTCTCTATCGTTTCCCGGCCCAACAGGATGTCTGTCACTCCGGGCGGCGTCCCCTGGATGCCAAAGGTCTCACCGAGGCTTGGTTTGCGCAGGTCGAAGTCTACGACAAGTATGCGCCGGCCCTGTTGCGCGTAGGCGACGGCATAATTAACGCAACAAAATGACTTTCCCTCCGAAGGCACCGCGCTGGTGAAAAGCACCACCTTACGCTCGTCCTCGCGCCCTAACAGGGAGAGCGAGGCGCGCAGGCTCCGGAAAGCCTCGGCACAGAGGGACTGTGGGTCATCGCTTAGGAACAGGCGGCCTTTGCCATCCTTGATGAGGCGGTTCTTGGGAATGGCGCCCAGCACCGGCAGACCCAGCGCCCGTTCTGCGTGGTCCACGGACTTAATCGTGTTGTCCAATTGCATCACCAACCAAACCAGCGCAATGCTTAAGCCAGCACCCACAGCCAAGGCATAGAGCATGATCATCCGTTTGTTCGGTCGAATGGGAGTGCTGGGCAGGTTGGCCGGCTCGACGATAAAAGTGTCATTTTTTTGGATATTGCGGGTGACGCTGACCTCGCCGAGGCGCTGGACGAGCAAATCGTAGATGCGCCGCTCGGCCGCGGCCTCGCGTTGAAGAAAGTCGAATCGCCCCCGGAGCGAATCCAATGCAAACAGCTTTCTTTCCTGCTCCTTAAGCGCCGCTTCGAGAGAGCGCTCCTTCTGGAGAGCGGCCTCATATTGCTTCTTAAGCCGATCCGGACCACGACGCACCTCCTCCTCAAATACCCGGCGGAGTTCAGTCTGCTCATTCCGAGCTTGGATCATGGCCGGATGCTTGTCCTTATAACGCAACAGCAAATTGCTAACGAGCGTCTCCTGCACTAGCAACTTCTCCCTAAGGCTGGCCACCTCAGGAGACCGGGAAACCATTGGGAGCTTAAGAAGTTCTTCCAAATTGTCGGCCAGCCGTTCCGCCTGCTTGGACTCCAATTCTAGCAAACGACACCCATCCTTCGCCTCGGAACATTTTTGGGCTAGCGCCTTGAACTCCGTGGTCAGAATATCCTCACTGTCTTTTAGGGAAATGTTGTTGGTCTGACGGTATTGCTGTACGGCCAGGTCAGCCTTGGCGAGCCGTGTTTTGATACGCGCCTCCTCGGCCAGCAAGAACTCGATCGCATTGGTCCCCAAGCCAGAACGATTTTCCATGTTCTGCTTGATGTATTCCTCCATGACTGACTGCGCTACCAACTGCGCCAAGGCCGGATCACCTGCCTCAGCGGTCACGTCAATTAATCGGGTGAACCTCCGCAAACGAGTATCCACCATGTAATTTAAGGTGCGAATTACGGCAGTCTCGGTCGGAGCCGTACCGGCCTGTCGGAAGTAAGGATGTTGAACCAAACTCTTGCTTCCCACCACCCGCTTGAGAACGGAAGAACTTTTTATGTTGTTGGCGATGGTATTGAGCAAATCTACCCCGCCCCTATCACGCCTTTCGACGTCTTCAATTTTGACCACCGTCTGCTCTCCGAAGTCCACTGATACCACCGCCTTGCTCTGAAACACGACCGGCGAGCGCTCCCCCCACCAATAACCAAACGCCACCGCCGCTGCTATAAGGCAGACCACCAGCCACGCTTTCTCCAAAAGCACCTGCCCAACATCACGGTTCAGCGAAGAAAAATCTTGCGACGGCTGAGGGCCGCCATCTTGGCTTGGGGCGTCCATCCGCTAAAAAAGGGTTTGACGCACCTCGATCAGATCTCCCGGTCGCACCTCAAACGGTTTGGCTTTTACATCCCGAAGCATGGACTGAACGTCCAACTCATATACCTTCAAGGCATC
>Ga0194132_10007403_pt1 | contig 16382 bp, 6 predicted proteins | sample TA2KigOf80mmetaG_FD_148612 | JGI IMG/M metagenome (GOLD analysis project Ga0194132, IMG submission 148612) | Freshwater microbial communities from Lake Tanganyika, Tanzania - TA2015054 Kigoma Offshore 80m | ecosystem: Environmental > Aquatic > Freshwater > Lake | place: Tanzania: Lake Tanganyika...
GTTGTCCTGGGCGGTTGCGGTTACCTGGCCGAAAACCGGCGTCGCGAGCACCGGGCCTGGTAGCGCGAAAATGGGGGTGTTCAGGCTGTTGAAAGCCTCGAAGCGAAACTGGAGTTGCGTCTGCTCGCCAAAACGGAAGTTCTTGAATAGCGAGAGATCGAAGTTCACAATGCCGGGCCCATTGAGAATATTGCGCCCCGCGTTGCCGAAGGTGAACTGCGCGGGGCGATTGAACGCCGCGGTATCGAAGAAGCGCTGCAGCGTGCGCTGCCCTCCATCGAGAGTGCCCACGCCGATGCGGTTGGCGCGCTGCCCCAACTGACCGTGGTTTGCGTTGTCGTCGGCGATGGTGACCGAGAACGGCTGCCCGGTTTCCAGTGTCGCGATGCCGTTCACCTGCCAGCCCGCGAGCGCCCAGCGCGCGAACGGTTGTGTCGAGGTTTTGAAGAACGGCAGTTCATAGAGATAGCTGCCAACGAAGCGATGGGTGAAGTCCCAGTTGGCGCGGCCGCGATCGAGCGCCAGGTTGAACGGGTTCATGTTCGTGCCGCCGCCGTTGGATTCCGCGGTCGTATCGATCGCCTTCGACCAGGTGTAGCTGATGAGGAAGGAAGCCCCCTTATGCAAGCGTTGCCGGCCAACGGCTTGCAGCGCGTTGTAGTTGGCGAACGAATCGTTGGAGATCAGGCGGATGGGTCCCCAGAGTTGGTTGGGGCGGCGGGCCTGCACGTTGCCCGGTCCGGGGCGCGGATTGTTCATCTGGAAATTGCGATCGAGCTTCAAGGTGCGGGAGCCGATGTAGCCGATCTCGAGGCCGAAGCTGGTCCATAGCTCGCGCTGGATGTTGAAGCTCCATTGATTCATGTACGCATTGGGCAAATCGCGATTGAGCGCCACCAGCGACCGCGGTGGAGGAACGCCGGGAGTGCCGCGGAACGGATCGGCGATGAGGATATTGGGATTGGCTGCCGGCGAATCGTACTGCGTGACCACGAAGCCGTTGCCGGCAAGCAGCGTGAAGTTGTTCAGTTGGTTCGAATTGTAGTAAATCCCATATCCGGCGCGGAACACGGTCTTGTTGCCGAACGGGCGGTAGGCAAGGCCGATGCGTGGGGCCAAGTTGTTGTGGTCGCCATTGACGATGCCGCCGTTCTCATGGGCCAGCACGAGGCGCGAGCCAGTGGCGTCCACAATGAATGCGTTCTTCGTGCTTTCGAAAGGCACGGTGCTCAGGTCATAGCGCAGACCGAGGTTGACGGTGAGCTTCGGCGTGGCCTTCCAATCGTCCAGGAAGAAGCCGCCAAAGCGCCAGCCGCGCATGTTGATCCATGGCGGAGGAAGCGCGGTGACGGCCTGCCCGGGATAGCCGAGCAGGTAGTCGGCGGCTGCGTTGCCCGTGATGGCGCCCGTGAAGTTGAAGCGGCCGCGGGCATCGTTGGCCGAGGCGCGGCTGGTGGCCAGATGCCGCATCTCGAAGCCGCCCTTCAGGGAGTGGTTGCCGATCGTGATCGTGGTGGCGTTATAGAGTTGATGCGTGCCGTCGCGATGGAACCACTGCGTGCCGTCGCCCTGATCGCCAACCGGGATGTAGCCGGCGATCACCAGCCGCGGAATGCCTGGGTTGGAAGCATCGGAAGTAATGCCGCGAATGCCGAGGCGCGCGCCAGCGTCGGCATTGCCCAACCGGAACAGGTTCAGCGAATCGATCTGCACCTTCTGGCGGCCGTAACGGAACTCGTTCAGAACGTTCGGACGCACCAGATGCGTGTAGCTGACGGCAAGGTTGCGGTCGGGCACCTCTTCTTCCTTGCCGCTGAACGGATTGGTCTGCGTGGTGGGGCGCAGTGCGTTCTGCCAGCCGTAGCGGACGAACACCTGGGCCTTGCTGCCGAAGTTGTGGTCGATGCGCGAGATCGCCATGTTGCGGCGGGTGCCGAGCAGGGTGGTCGCCAGGTAGTTGGCGCGCACCCCGGGCAGGTTGGCCAAGGGCATCCAGCGAAGTCCTTCAAGCGCCTGCGGCGCGATGCGGTTGGATGGAATGATGCCACCGGGGAACGTCTGTCCGGGATTGGCAGGGTCGCGGATCACGCCGCCGAGCGCCGACAGGTCGCCGCGCCGCATCGCTTCGGTGAACACGGAGTCGAGCGCCGCGCCCTTGCGCGTGAAGCGCAGTCCTTCGTAGTTCGTCATGAAGAACGTTCTGTTGCGGCCGTTGTAGACCTTGGGCAGATACACAGGCCCGGTGAGGACGAAGCCGAATTCGTTGCGGCGCAGCGGATTCTGCGGGTTGCGCGGGTTTTCAAAGAAGCCACGGGCATCGAAAACGTTGTTGCGGACGAAGTAGAACAACGCGCCATGCAGGTTGTTTCCGCCGGTCCTGGTGATGAAGTCGACGTGCACGCCGAGGTACATGCCGTACTCGGCCGAATAGTTGCCGTGCTGGACGCGGAACTCCTGAACGGCGTCGATCGACGGGCGCATGGTCGTCGTGTTGATGAGGTTGTTGACGATCGAGATGCCGTCCATCTGCAACGAGTTCATGTTCTCGCGAGCGCCCGCGCCGAGAATGGCGTCCCCGCCTCCGGGACTGGCCGCCGGGGCGCGATAGCCAAGCTTGATGCCCGCCGAAAGGGTTGCCAACTGCAGGACATTGCGGCCATTCAACGGCAGTTCGATGATTTTCTTCTGGTTGATGACCTCGCCAAGTGAAGCCTGGTCGGTCTGGATGACGGGCGCGCCGCCGGTGACGGTGACGCTTTCGGTGACACCGCCGATCTGGAGTGCAACATCGACGCGGACGCGCGCATTCACTTCGACATTGATGCCGGTGTAGCGCGCGGTCTGAAAGCCGGTCTGTTCGACGGTGACAGTGTATGCGCCCAGATTGATGAGCGACACGCTGTAGGCACCGGATTCATTGGTGACGGTTTCGCGCAGTGTCTGTGTGGCGTCGTGGACCACGCGGACCTTCGCGCCGGAGACGGCGGCGCCGGCCGGGTCAGTAACGGTGCCGAGGATGGCAGTGGTGCTGGTCTGCGCCCACGACAGAGTGGCGAACAGCAGGGAAAGCGCGATTGGGCGCATGCGGGACTCTCTGAATCAGAAATGTGACCTTCGGATGAAGCCGGGATTTCCGTTTCGGGTCTCCCGGAACCAGTCATGATACAGCCAACGCCTCCTCCGGTGCCGGAGCTCACCAACGCGGAATCCGCCCGCTGGGCCCTCACGGACGCGCCTTGGCGAAACGCCGGACCTCGCTCTCCGAAAGCGCCCGGCGATAGAAGCGAACATCGCAGAGCTTTCCGGACAGGTAGTCCGTTTCTCCGAAACCGATCTTCAGCGGTTCGGAGTTGGACAGGTCATAGCCGGCGGCCAGGAAGCGGTCTGATGTGCCGGCCGTCTTCCCATCGATCGACAGCGACACACGATCGCCGTTCCGCACAGCCGTAACATGATGCCAGCCGTCACCCAGATCGCGATGAGAACAGACGCACGCACCCGCGCGCATCGCGAACACTTTGCCCCGCGTGCCGGCCGGCGCGTTCGCCAGCGCACTTTGGTAACTCCCGATGCTCGCGAAGAGCCTGCCCCCGAAGACGGTCAGGGACGTGACCCTTCCCCACCGAACCGTGGCAAGCGGGGCATCCTCGGCGACCTCTGGTGAAGAGAAGCGTTTCAACCTGGTCCAGCGCCGATCACCGTCATAGCGGAACACTTCCGCGCCCGGAATGGTCCCCGCATAAAGCTTGCCGTTGTACACGGTCAGAGCGTTGCTCTCGCTGCTGTCGCCCAGCCGGCCGCAATCTTCCCAGCGGCCGTTGCGATACGCGCCGACCTTGCCGGTAGGCCAGGTAGTTGCATGCAGAACACCGCGATACGACTGCAGCGCGTGAATCTGATCCTCGCGGTCCGGCGTCTGAATGGGACAGCCGAGCGGTGTCCACTTCTGGCCGTCATACGCCTGCACCTCGGCCTGGCGAAAGCCGTCCGCGAACTTGCCGCCGAACGCGCCAACCATGAGGCGGCCGTCGTGAACCAGCATCGGGTGAACCAGGTTCCGGAACGACCCACACGGACTCCACCGCCGCCTGCCATCCCACACGTAGCAACGATTGTCGTCTGCTACCACGTACAGCGCGCCGCCGTACGACGCCATGCCGAACAAGCGCCGGCATTCGCCGGGCTGGCCGCAATCCTCCCAGTCGCGCCCGCCGCGGTATCGATACACGCGGCCGTTGTCGAGCGCGTCCTTGCTCACGCGGGTCCAATCGTAGCTCCACGTGGCTGCGAACAGGTTCTTGTCATGGACGATGAGAGGTCCAACGCCGCGTGTCCGCCCCCTCCCAACCCGTCCGCAGTCCTGCCACCGGGTTCCACCGAGATACCGATACACGTGGGCCCAATCCTGCTCCGTCTGGCCGTCGGTTGTAGCCGCGTACAGGCCACCGTTGAAGACGGTGAGCGAGTTGCTGACGTAATTGCTCGTCGGGCTCGGCCGGCCGCAGTCTTCCCACTCAGGCGAACGGGCGTTGTCGACACCGAAAGACAAGTACCGCTCCGTGCCTTGGCCGTTGTAGCCGCCCGAGCTGGAATACAAACTCAGCGAAAATCCGCGGCGGCCATTCGGATCATACTTCGACACGATGTCGCCAGGGACGTCCATGACCGGGCCACGTGTGAACACCCAGGCCGCGATTGTGAAATCGCCGGCGCCCGGATCCAGGGAGGCGTGATGCGGAACTTCGAGGAACGCAGAACGCCCGTCGAACTCGCCGGTGGCGGGATTCACGCCGTGATTTGTCGCGTGATTTCCGTTGCCCGAGTGATCCTTGGCGTCGCCTGTCAACGGCCAGTGCCCGGCCAGCCCTTGGTCACGCGGCGCGGCCGCCACAGGCAACGCGGCGGCAGCGGCAAACTCGCGGCGTGAGAGGACGCTAGTGGTCATGTTGTCCCGCCAGTTCACGGAAAATCGCGTCCATCACCGGAAAGCGATCCGGTAAGGGTCGACGCCGCGCTTCGTGCATACGGTCTTCCAGCCGCTTCACCACAGCCGGGTCATATCCGAGTTCGGACGGCATCTGAAAGACCACACGCAGGACTCGCACACGGCGCGGATGACGCTCGGCGTTCGTCGGGAAGCGGTCGAGCGCGGATGCGATCTCACGAACCTGGTCACGCAGTTCGGTTCGCCATGCAGCGATCGTATCGGAACGAAGCTTCTCCCAGGCGCCGGGCGCTGGAGTCGACCGTGTCAGTTCGACGCGCGACGGAAAGAAGTCCTTCGCTCCGGGCCGCGCATACCAGTAGGCGACGCTCGAGTATTCGTTGTTCAGGGTGTTCTCAGTCCCGTGCTCGATCGTCGCCCGAATGCGCTGGCGGAATGGAACCGAGTCGGCCAGATGGAACGTGAACACGGCGTTCGGACCGAAGCATCGGCCGGGCGAACTCAAACCCGCCAACAACGCGGCGGAAACTGGAGAGACGCTCGCGTGGAAACCCCACGCGTCGTTGAAGTACTCCTCCGTACCCGTTCCGTGAATCCGTGGCGGCCAACGGTCGTCGTCGACGAAGATCATCGGGTCGCCCTCGCCCCACCAGATAAGGTGCCGGTTCCATACGTTCAGTGTCGACCCGATGTAACGCCCTGGTCCGGTCCCGTCGAGCATTGCGTAGTTGTCGGCGCCGGTGGTGTTGCTCTCGTGAAGATCGACCCCCGCGGTCTCCTGTCGCCGCCAGCGCGCGTGGAACAGACCCGTGTCCGGCGTGAGCGCCGGGATCCCGCGCTGTTCGAAAGTCCAGTTCGCCGAGGCGGTGATGGAAGGATGCTGATTGATCAGCGTGATCTCGGCGCGGCGTGCGAACGGCATCACGAAGTTGCAGTAGAAGCCGGACTCGTCCAGGCCCATCGGGAGAGTCCGGAAGGGTGTCCAGTCGAAGGCGTTCCCGAAGAAATCTCCCAGTGGCGTCAGCACCGCGGGAGACTCCTGTCCGTCCCAGGCGATCCGCAGCAGCAACGATCGCAACAGAGCCGGATCGCGCGGGCGAATGTCGAGCGTGAATCCCCGGATCTCGCCAGGCCCCTCGACAATCGCAGCTATCCATCGATCGCCAGGCTTCACCGCCGCGGCGGAATGCAGTTCGCCGGAATGCTGTCGTTCCGGCCGGCTCCAGCGTTCGAGAACCCGCCGCCATGCCGCGGCCGCTTGGGTATCGAGAGGAAGCTTCAGCGACTCCACCTCGACGCCTTCCGGATACGTCTGATAGGTCACCTGATAATACTGGCCGTAGTTCGCCCCGTCCCGCGCCGCGAGCTCGACGCGCGCGGATTTCGCGTAGGGGATCGGAAAAAACGAGTAGAATCCCCCGCCCATCTGACCGGCGACCGGCGCGAGAAACGGTGATTCCTTTCCGCTGAAGAACCGCTCGCAGTCGATGTCGATCGCAGGCGACGGCGCGCCGTCCAGAAAAATCCGCAGACGGCCTCCGGGTTTTGCCGAATACAGCCGACGGATCACGCCGGGGCCCTTTAGATCCGCGATGCGATAGACTCCGTTGCGCACGAACGCCGGGTTGAAACCGTCGTTGTTGCCGCCGGAGCGGTCCCAGGTGGATTCCATCCGCACAGGCGCGTCGTCGATCTTCGCGAGACGGTCGAAGTCGATCAGGTCGTGAAAGAACTGCTGCACAAGCAGCGCGGTGACGATCATGGCCATATCGGCACCGTTAACGAAGATGGATGCGCCGGTCCCATGTGAAGGCGATTACGCGAGATAGCGAGCGGCAGGAAGCCCCATTGCCCGAACGGTTCCGGCGTCATGTTCGGCGCCATTACCATGAACTCGAGGACGTTGCCCGGTTCGATGATGCTACCGGTCGGATTCAACGATACCGTGATTTCAATGGGCTCCTTCGCGGATCCTCCTGAAAAACGCTGATAGCCGCGCTGCAGATACTTGCGGTTGCCGTTCGGTTCGAGCTCGTTCACGAGAACCTGCACGGATGTTTCCGGGGCGGTGGCCGACACGAACAGACGTGCCTCGGCAACGCCGAGAATCGTCAGAGGCTTCGTCATCGGGTCGGTGCGAAAGACGAGCGAGCCCAATCCGGCCGGCACGTGCGGATACGCGGTCCCGCCATAGACGAAGGCCGAACCGAGCGGGTAGAGATATTCGAGCGACGCATTCCCGGCAACCGCGGCCGTCTTCAGCCGGCGATCCGCTCCCAGATGAAGCCTCATGCTGGTTCCACCCGCGGGCGCTCCCGGCAGCCGCACCACGCGATCCGGAATCCGCTCCACCGCGCCCTTCATCGTCAGCCAGACGCTCACCGTGCGCCCCGACATCGTGCCGTTGGCCTCGCCCTTCAACCAGTGGTCGAAGAATCGCAGCTTCTCCCGCTTCACTTCGTTCGACCGAATGTAGAAACTGTGACCCTCCTCCGCGAGTAGCATTTTGCGCGGGCCCGCGAGCTTGTCGAAGACGAAAGCAGCGCGGGAGTCCACGTTTTGATCCTGCCAACCGAAGATGATGAAAGTGGGTACGCGAATCTTCGACGCGACCGGGCCGGCCGAACGTTCCTCCCACCATGGGCCGTTCACGGGCTGTCCGTGCATGTCCCAATAGAAGGTCGATTTCGGACGTTCGCGCATCCGCACGCCGCAGTCCCGGTCCCCCGCTTCGATGTGGACCTGCGCTGCGCGCCGCTCCTGACTCGGTTGGGCATCCTCGGCCCAGTGATACAGAAACGCGTAATTGAAAAGGCCACCGGGGTAGGCGAGGTCGCGATAGAAATCGCCGGGAGCCGCGCCCGGAATCACTGCTTTCAAGTGTGGCGGATTGAACGCGGCAACGTAGAACTGCGTGATGCCGGACCCCGAGTGGCCAAACATTCCCACGTTTCCGTCACTCCACGTTTGTTTCGTGATCCATTCGACCACTTCGGCGCCGTCGCTACCGACCTGTCTTGCGTTCAGGAAGTCAGCCGTACCGGTGGAGCAGGCAGTTCCGCGGGTGTTGACTCCCATCACTGCATAGCCGCGTTCGAGGTAGTCAGTGACGTCTCCGGTTTCTGTCTGGTTCCAGGCCGGCGTCACTACCGAAGCATCGTACATGTTATAGATCAGCAGCACGGGAAACTTGCCGGTGGCCGTGGGGCGATGCAGCGTATAGGCGAGTTTCGTACCGTCGCCGAGCGGCACGTATCCGAACTCCTGCACTGGCGCGGCAACCGCGGGCACGGCCATTCCGATCGCCAGCAATGTCAGAACTTCACGCCGGCGCATCCTCATCCTCACGATTGCTGAAGTATTCTAGAGGGCATGTTTCCCAATTCTATGCCCCTTGCGTGCATGGTGTCCATCGGGATTGCGTTCGCCGCCGGCGCCCTCGCCGCACCTCTGCGCTTCGACATGGGCACGGACTCGTCGCCAGTGGCAAGCGGATTCACACGAGTCACGCCCGTCACGAAGTATTCGCGTCAACAGGGCTTCGGCTGGGAGAGTGGCGGACAGACAGGCTTCGACGTGATTCGCCCGCCCGAGAACCCGCAATGGCGACAGCCGGCGGGGCAGGCGATCCCGAAAGACTACGTGCAGTTCAAGGAACACAACGACGTGACGCGAGACGGTGTCGAGAGTTCCCAGGACCTCGCTTTCCGCGCCGACGTTTCGAACGGAACCTATCGCGTCGCCATCACGCTCGGCCACCTCGACCGCGCGCTCGGGTCAATGCAGGTGTTTCTGAACGGAGCGATGGTTGCCGACGAACTGGTGGCGCGCCACTGGGTGCAACGGGCACGCCCGGACTTCCAATACGGTTTTCCGCGCACGATCCGGCGGACGGTAGAGGTCAAGGATGGAACGATCCGTGTCCGCGTACACGGCGACGAGAGTGGATTCCACCGGCGATTCCATGCCGAGTTCAACAAGCCCGGACCACAGAGTTTCATCACGGGCGGAGTGCTGCTCGACAAAAAGCCGGAACGCGCCGACCCGGCACGTTGGGGTCAAGGCAGGGGTGCGATCGAACTGTGGGTATGGGAAGACATCGGCGGACCGTTCCGCGGCAACGCAATCAATGCCGTCGAAATCGCACCGCTGGTTGCACCGCCAGTCAGCGCCGAGGGCCGCCGTGCCGCCGTTGCGTTCCAGGCGAAGCGATTCAAAGAGGCGGAGGCCGCGTTCAACCAGGTCGCCGACCCGTACGAGCGAGCGGCGGGGTATCTTCGCCTGGCCGGCCATCCGGACTACGAAGAAGAACAACGGCTGGTTCCCAAAGCGCTGGCATTACTCGAATCCGCGGCAGCGCACCACAGGGACGATCCGGTATTTCAAGAAACACTCGCGAATGCGCGGCGCATGAACAAGGGGCTGCACCGGTTCTACCATCGCGCCGACGAACTCCGCACCTACACGGAACTCCTGTTGATTTCGGGCGAAGTCGACTCGATCGAACCGGGCGACCCGCTTTATTACAAGGCTCGCATGTACGCGGCTCGCGGTCTTCACATGATCATCCCGCATCGCTGGACCTTCGCGGCCGGCGCGGGCCGGCAGATGTTCGAACAGCTCGAACGCGCGGGCTTCGGATCGAATCGTTACGTGCGGTGGTATCTGCACGGCGACTGGTCGCCCGAGTGGAGCGACTGGGCCTACACCGACTATTCCGCGAAGAAGCAAGGCGCACCCGCCTGGGCCGCCGAGATCTACGAGGGGTTCAACCGCGGGCTCGACCTTGCCGAGTGGTGGTTCCGCCACCGCCAGCGTCCCGATGGAGCGCTCGGTGGAAGCTGGGGCGACGATGTGGAGGTGCTCCGGTCGTTCGGCGCTTTCGTCGCTGTATCCCCGGATGCGAGCCCGTTCGCGCTGAACGGGGTCCGCAAGGTCGCGGACGGCGCGTGGTTCAGCGGATCGGTCGACACGGAAGCAGGCTATTTCGCCGAGGTCGGCGACACGGAGCACTCCGGTGAATGGACCGCGGACACATTGGTCGCGATGACGCGAATCGACTTCGGAAATCCGATCTACATCGAGCGTGCTCTCAAGACCGGAAAGTTGATGCGCGACCTGTGGATGGACTTCAATGATCGCGGCCACTTCCTGATGCGGTCGAACTACCTCGGCGCTACCGGCGTCGGCGGTCCCGGTACTTTGAACGACTCGCGCATCAACTATCGGCCCGCTTCGCCCGCGTTCGCCGTGCTCCGGTACAACAATCTGCCGTCGCTCTCGAAGCTGTTCGTGCAATGGGCCGATGCGTGGCTCGCTGCCTCGATGTCAACGGAGAAAGGCAAGCCGCGAGGCATCATCCCCCAGGAGATCGGATTCGCTCGAAGCGAGATGGGCGGCACGAACGCGCCTACCTGGTTCAAGGCGGATAATCCGCCGGGAACGGACACCAACTACGACTGGGAGGGCGCGGCTGGATACCACGAAGCCATCGTCGAACTGTTCCAACACGCGGCGGAGGCCACTGGTGACAAGAAGTATCTGGAACCGCTCGAGATCGAGGCGGCGTTCGTGCGCGAACATTGCCCGCCGTCGGCGTGCGAGTCCGAACACGCACGCGGTGGCCGGCTCCACGCGAGCATGTGGATGAATCTCGAACCGGGCAGCAACGCGTGGATCGCGGCGCGGCTTGCAACGTGGCCCAGAAAATGGGAGCAGGTCCGCGATGGCGCCCGGAACCTACTGACGGTCGAGCAGGCCGCGGCGCGTTCCGCCGAAGAGAACTCATGGGCGAAGAAACGCTGGCCACACGTGACCACTGAGGCGATCGCCACCGATCGCATCGGCTGGATCGGCTGGGGCAACGCACTGCGATCGATGACCGCGTACGGTGTACAGGGTCAACAGATGTTGGTGACCTATCGCGGATGGGGTCGCGAGTTCGCGGCAATGGTGGAGCGCGCGGACCATTCCGGCCTGCGTGTCCGGCTGTACAACATGAGCCGCGACGAACGGGCGGGCGGTGTGGTCCCGTGGGCTTTGCCAGTGGGAGCGGAGTATCGCTGCCGGGCGGGAACGCAGGAACAGACCATGATGCTCCGCTCGCTGGGCCAGGAGATTCCGGTGACGTTGCCGGGCCGCACGGAAGTCGTGCTCGAGGTAACCCGAACGACGGGGACCTCGAAGCAGCGGCTGGTTTCGGATCTCTCGCTGTCCTCCGCCGACGTGCGCTTCGTTCCGGAGTATCATCGCCTGGACGTGACGGTGCACAACATCGGCGCGGCCGCGGCGCGGAAGATCGTTGTCATATTGATGGAAGGCGGTCGTGAGGTGGGACGGCAGGTCATCCCGAACATCGAAGCCCCGGTCGACCTCGATCCGAAAGTCGTTCGTATCGGCTTCGAGTTCACGCCGGCGAAACCGAGGCATGCGTTCACGGTGGTGATCGATCCGGACGGAAAGATCGAAGAACTGACCGACCGGAACAATCGCGTTACCGTCGAAATCGACACTCCGGCCGTCCCCCGCAAGCAGCACAGCTCGGCGTAGCGCGGACGCCGCGGGGCCACGGCCGCGACACCCAGATCAAAAACTCAGCCGCAGACTGAACTGGATCTCCCTTGGACGGTTGGCCTGCGCGGCAATCCGCCCGAAGGCTGCGCTCTCCACTCCGAGATTCGGGTTGCCGAATTGTGTCCGATTGAACGCGTTGAAGAAGGAAGCCCGGAATTCCAACCGCCGCTGTTCGCTTCCGAGGAGGAAGTCCTTGCTCGCCGCAAAGTCCGTGTTCAAGATGGCTGGAGCGCGCAGGTAGGGCAGGTTCGGCCCGGTGTTGCCGAACGTAAAGTTGGCCGGGCGGGAAAATGCCGCCGGATTGATGTAAGGAGCAACATTCGGATCTCCATTGTAGGCCGGGTTCTTCACCGGTACGCCTGGGTTGAGATTGGCGCGAATGCCTCCGCCGAACAGCACGGCGGGCTGCGACGAGTTCACCCGCAGCGGATAGCCCGATTGCAGGTTGTGAATCCCGCTGAGCTTCCATCCGCCAAGCACTCCATTCGCAACCGCGTTAGCGCCGGCGAACAGCGTTTTGCCTTTCCCAACCGGCAACTCGTAGGTATACGCCGCCACAGCATGATGCGGTACATCTTGATTGCTGACCGTCTTCTCCGCTCTGCGGTCATAGCCGTTTTGAGGGGCCACGTTTCCGCGCGTCGGCACCTCCGACTGCACATTGGATATCAGTTTCGAAAAGGTGTACGACGCTTGGAACCACAGCCCGCGCGAATACCGGCGCTCGGCGCTCAGCAGCAGCGCATGATAAGTGCTGTGCCCGGTCGTATCCGAGTCCACCGCGCGGTCGATGTTCGTGTATTGGGGCAGCGGGCGCAGTGCCTGGGCCACACTGAAATTCGCCGGGAAACTGGCATACGGGCGTCGGATGCCCGCAGCCACTGCCGCCGGCGAAGTGACGGCGACGTTCAGCAAGGTACCCAGCGAAAGATGCGTCGGGGCCACCTGGTTGATGTTCTCCTGTGTCGCTAACAACTTTTGCCCGAGAGTAGCCTGATAGCTTGCCCGCACCACGGTGCTTTGATCCAGGCTGCGCTCCAGAGTGAAGTTCCAATCATAGAAATATGGCGCGCGGCCCGCGTACGTCGGAACGTACGGCACAGTCAAATGGAGGCCCACCGCGGGATCGATGATCGGAGGCCGCCGGGCCGCCGGAAATCCGGAGTCCAGGGTGAAGGCAGGCGAAACACCGTCCGGGGACGGCGGATTGAACTCGCCGCCGAATCCGGTGACCCCGCGGTCGGAGTTGGCGCCCTCCCGCATCGACGCATAATAAACTCCGCCACCCGCCCGGATCACCGTGTTCGAGCCAAGCTGGTAAGCCGCTCCCAGCCTCGGTCCCCAGGCGTTGAGTCGAGGCTCAGTGAACCGCGGCTTACCCGTCCGGCCCGTCCCGTTGCCCGCGAATTGCAGCGCTCCGAGGAAGCCATTGGCGCCTGGATTGGGGCAATCCAGGCACAGGTTCGAGTTATTCCCGTTCTTTTCCCCTTTGGGAATCGGGATCTCGTAGCGCAGCCCCAGATTCAGTGTCAGCCGCGAGCTCACTTTGAAATCATCCTGCACGTACCAGGCATAGTAGGGGGCGCCGAACTCAAAATCGCCACCGAAATCATAGCGGCTGCCGGTAAAAGGCAGTCCGAGAAGGAACCCGGCATACGCGGACCCGGTCTGCCCCGGCGCGCCCGGCTGTCGCGTCACGGCGGCATCGAACACAGCCTCGCCGCTACAGTTATTGCAATTCCGGCGCCGGAAGGACTGGCGGAGGTAGTTGAACCCGAATTTGAGTCCGTGCCTGCCTCGAATCCACGCCACCTGTTCATTGATGTTCGTCGTCGTGCCCGGCGAGAACGTATCGATCGACCGGTTGAGCCGCGCGTAACCATCGCCGATTGTGTACACCGACGGGACCATCCTGGAACCGGTGGCGCCCTTCAGTTGTATGAGTTGCCGGTCGGCCTCGCTGATGCGGACGGGAAAGAACTCAAAGCCCTCACGCCGGTTCCGTCCGAACGTGAAATGATTCAGCAGGCTGGGACTGAAGACGTAATCATGGTTCACACGGTAGAAGCGGTTCACCCCGCCGTTGTTCCAGTTCTCGCCGAGCGCTCCGGGCAGCGGCCCGATCTGCTCGGGCTGGCCCGAGGCCTGCCGGCTGAACAGCCCGCTGATCCGGTTCTTGCTCGAAAAGTTGTAGTCACCCTTGATGGAGCCTACGTTTTGATCAGCCCCGGCGTTTCCAGCGGCCAGAATGTTGTTGAACAACTGACCCGGAATCCCCGGCAGCGGCAGCAGGCTGTTCAATTTCACCGCCACCGGGTGGATGCGGTTCGCCGGGATCACGTTGTTCGGGAATTGCGTGCGGACCACGGTCCCGCCGGTGGTGGTGGTCGTCTGCGGGTCAAAGATCGGGATCATGGCGCCGCGCGCGTCTCTCCATTCGCGGAAGTCGCCCTGCCGCAGCGGAGCGATCGGCACTGAGATCAGATTCGACGGTGCGCCCGACCGGAACTTCGACCGCTCGTAGGAAAAGAAGAAAAACGCTTTGTTGCGGCCGTCGAACAGCTTCGGCAGGTAAACCGGACCGCCGATCGTGCCACCCCAGGTATTCTGGCGCGCCACCTGCCGGCTCGCCGGATAATAACCGCGCGCGTTGAGTTTCTCATTGCGGAAGAACTCAAAAGCAGACCCATGCAGCTCGTTCGTTCCCGATTTCGTCGTGAAATTGATGATGCCGTTGGAGGTACGCCCGTATTCCGCCGAGTAACTGCCGGTCTGCACCTTGAACTCGGCGATCGCATCAGTTGAGACCGACTGAAAGCTGGGGTCGATGCGCCGTTCGCTGTTGGCCTCCGCGCCATCGAGCAGCATGCTGTGGCCTGACGCAAGCCCACCGCCAATGCGCAGCGTCAGATCGCTACCGATGTCGCCGCCCGGAGTTACCGTAACACCCGGAGTCAGCAGAACGAACGACAAGTTGTTGCGCAGCCCGCCCGCCAGCGAGAGCGGCAGATCGAGGATCGCCTTCGATCCGAAGACCTTGCCCAGGTCGGTCCGATCGGTCTGGAGCAGCGGGGCCGCCCCCGCGACTTCGATCGTCTGCTGCACCTCGCCGACCTGCAACTGGACGTCGACGCGCGCGACGGTGTTCACGCTGACCGGAATCTCCGCGTTCTGCACCGATCGGAATCCCGTCTTCTGAATGTTCACCGTATAAAGTCCCACCGCCAGATACGGGATCGTATAGGTACCGTCAGGCCCCGTTCGCGTGGCCTGCTGGAATCCGGTTGTAGGATTTCGGACCGACACTGACGCATCGGGAACGGCGCCTCCCGTGCTGTCGGTCACGACTCCGTTGATGGTTCCCCGATCCTGCGCCAGCGAGGCAATGGCCGCGAAAGCGCAAAAAAACAGCAGTCTTGATTTCATGTGAGGCCTCACGAAACTACCCGTCTGCTGACTCGTATTCTATACCACTGCTTCGACCGGACCGTGATTCACGGTTGAAGTACGCTTGTCTGGAATCTTGGATCGAAGAATCTAAACCTTGTCCAAGATCCGGCGGAGGTTGGCGAGGTTGATCCGCATCGCCTCGATTCGGGAGCCGCTCGGCGGCCGGAAATGGGTCGACACCGAAAGCTCGACATCCAGCCGGTGCTCGCCCAGCTTGCGGAAGATCGTGACGTAGTCGACTTCGCCCTCGCCGAGTGGCTTGTACTCGAACTTCAGATTCGCTCCGTCAATCACGCGAAGATCCTTCAGGTGCAGACCATGCAGGTAGGGCCGGATGTTGGTGAAGCCCGTGGTGGATACGTCCGCCTCGCCGCTATTCCAGTTGTCGGCGGGTCCCCACATCACTTTTAGGCGCCGGGAACCGGTGCGTTCCACCAGGCGGCGGAAGTTGCCCGTTGTGTTGGTGTAGTTCCAGGGCATCATGGAAAGCGCGACGTCAACCCCGTAACGCTCTGCCCGTTCGGCGACGATGCGAAACGCCTTCACCCATTTTTCCTCATCAGCCGCCGCGATGATCCCGCCGCGCGTCGCCCATCTCATGGGCCAAGTCGGTTTGCCCGCGTTGTATTCGCCGGGCCACGCGAATGTGAAAGCCCCCACTGCGGGAATCTTGTGGCGTGACGCGATCTCCATCGACTTGGTAAGATCGCCCAATTGTTTGCGGAAAGTTGGCTGATCGGGTAGCGTCTTCAGGTCCAGCTCTTCGAGATGGATTTCCTTGAACGGGTTGCCCGCGTTCAAGATAAAGATTTCCATTCCGCGCCGGCGAACGCGATCCACCATCTTGTCCGCCTCGGCCTCGGGCATGTCAGCGATCGCACGTTCACCTTTGAGCTGATTGAACCAGACGCGCTTCACACCCATGTCGCGGGCCGTGTCCAACGACTCGTCGAAGGGCAGGTCGAGTTCACCGAGGTACATCCCGATCTTCCACTCGTGCGCGGCTCTCGCCGCCCGAAGCACACCGGCGCTCAGCGCGCCTGTCATGAATTCTCTTCGCTTCATCGGTTGTTCCTTTGCCCTTAGACCGCAGCCGGTATGGCCCACGGGGCTCGATACTCCTTGGTCAACATCGCATCAGCTTCCGGATCCCTCACGAACCTCTCTGCCTTTGGATCGAAATACAGAACCCGGCCGGTTCGATACCCGATCTCTCCCAAGTGGACCAGACCGCAACTCATGAAGTGAGCCCCTGGCGTGAGACACGCAGTTAAGACACTGTTCGCCGCCGACTGAAAATCCATTGTACGGCGGCTGGTTCTGGCTGCAAGATGGCGGTCATGGAAGACCGCGGATTTTTTCTTACCTTGCAAGCCATTCGCAGGCAGCTGGCAGCGATGCCCAACGACCTGTA
>Ga0194132_10007404_pt1 | contig 16378 bp, 16 predicted proteins | sample TA2KigOf80mmetaG_FD_148612 | JGI IMG/M metagenome (GOLD analysis project Ga0194132, IMG submission 148612) | Freshwater microbial communities from Lake Tanganyika, Tanzania - TA2015054 Kigoma Offshore 80m | ecosystem: Environmental > Aquatic > Freshwater > Lake | place: Tanzania: Lake...
ACGCCCCTATCAGATTCGTTTTATCGAGTTTATGCCACTTGACGCCGACCATGCATGGGAGCGCGAAAAAGTGTTGACCGGTGCGGAGATCGTTTCCCGTATTCACGCGGTATGGCCGCTCGATCCGGTCGTGCGTCCCGGTCAACGGGAGCCTGCCGATCTGTTTCGGTTTCGGGACGGCAAAGGCGAGATCGGCATCATCGCCTCGGTCAGCGAACCTTTTTGCGAGAGTTGCAACCGTATCCGGATCACGGCGGAAGGCAAACTGCGCACATGTCTTTTTTCGCTTGCGGAAACCGATCTCAAAACTCCTCTGCGGTCCGGCGTTTCGGATACGCAGATCGGCGAGATGATCGTCGAGGCGGTGCGCCACAAAGAGGCAGGACATCGTATCAACGATCCGACGTTTGTCCAGCCCACGCGCACCATGTCCGCCATCGGCGGATAAATACCCTCCAAAGTCCAAAGCCCAACATCCAACATCCAAAGTGCCGGAGGGCAGGGTCATGAGTCAAAAACTTTCTTCACAGGAACTGCTTACCCGGATCAAGCGTGAAATCCGGGAGATGCCCATGGGAGAGATCCGAGCCAAACTCGACCGGGGTGACGATTTTACGCTGATCGATGTGCGTGAGCAGGACGAATACGACCAAGGGTTTATAGACGGAGCGGTACATATTCCGCGTGGATTTCTCGAACTGCGGGTGGAGAATCTGACGGGTGACCGCGACCGGGAGATCGTGCTGTACTGCGCGGGCGGGAATCGGTCGGCGCTGGCCGCCAAATCGCTTGAAGCCATGGGATACGCCAACGTCATTTCGATGAAGGAAGGGTTTAACGGGTGGCGTAACGGCGGGTATCCGGTAGCCAAAACACGCAACCTGACGCCTGCGGAGCGGGAGCGGTACTCGCGTCATCTTATCGTGCCCGAAATCGGCGAAAAGGGACAGGTCAAAATCCTCGAAAGCCGTGTGTTGCTCGTCGGAACGGGTGGTCTGGGATCTCCCGCAGCCTATTATCTGGCTGCGGCCGGCGTCGGGACCATCGGGTTGGTGGATTTCGATACGGTGGACGTGACCAATCTCCAGCGGCAGATCATCCACGGCACGTCCGACATCGGGCGCCCCAAGGTGCTTTCCGCCAAAGAGACCATCAACGAACTCAACCCGGACGTTCGCGTCGTGCTGCATGAAACCCGGCTGATGTCCGACAATATCTTGGACATCCTCAAGGACTACGACATCGTAGTGGACGGCTGTGACAACTTTCCCACGCGATATCTGATCAACGATGCGTGCGTGTTGGCGGGCAAACCCAACGTACATGGAAGCATCTATCAGTTTGATGGGTATGCGACCGTGTTTCACCCCGGCAAGGGACCGTGCTACCGGTGTCTGTATCCGGAGCCTCCCCCACCCGGAGCCGTACCCAGTTGCGATGAGGCCGGTGTGCTGGGCGTGCTGCCGGGAACGGTCGGGCTGATCCAGGCGACCGAAACGCTCAAGATGATTCTCGGCAAGGGGGAATCGCTTATCGGACGCATCCTGATGTACGACGCGCTCGAAATGAGCTTTCAGACGTTTAACGTCCAGAAAGATCCTTCATGCCCGATTTGCGGAGAAAACCCGACGGTCCGCGAGTTGATCGACTACGAGGCGTTTTGCGGTCTCCATGCCGCAGGCGGGTGATCGACAGGGCCGTATCTCTTTGGAGTCTCTTGCCGCGACCGACGTCAAATGCACAGTCTCACCCCACCGGAAAGGACGATCATGGCGGAACGTATCGGTTTTATCGGTCTTGGCATCATGGGAAAACCCATGTGTCGGAATCTTATGAAAGCGGGGTTTTCCTGCACCGTGTATAACCGCACGCGGGCGCGTGCCGAAGAGCTTGTCGCCGAAGGCGCGGTGGTCGCGGATTCTCCCAAGGAAGTCACAGAAAAATCGGATATTGTGATCACCATCGTGACGGACACACCGGATGTGCGAAACGTCATGCTGGGACCGAAAGGCGTTTTGGAGGGAGCAAGACCCGGCGTCGTGGTGATCGACATGAGCACCATTTCTCCGTCGGTTACGCAGGAGATCGCCGCCGCGCTTGAAAAGAAGGACGTCGAGATGCTCGATGCGCCGGTCAGCGGGGGTGACAAGGGTGCTATCGCCGGAACCCTGTCGATCATGGTAGGCGGCAAGCAGCAGGTGTTTGACCGTTGTCTTCCGGTGTTTCAGGGGATGGGCAAAAATATCAACTTGATCGGCGGTCACGGGGCAGGACAGATGACCAAGCTGTGCAATCAAGTGGCGGTCAGTCTGGCAAATCTTGCCATGGCGGAAGCGCTCATGCTCGGCGCAAAAGCCGGTCTCGATCTCGAAAAGATGCTGGCGGCCATAAGCGGCGGCGCGGCCGGTTCGTGGCAACTGTCCAACCTTGCCCCGCGTGTCATCAAACGCGATTTTGCGCCGGGGTTCATGGTAAAACTTCAACAAAAAGACCTTAGGCTTGTGCTGGCGGCGGCCAACGAACTGGGACTTGGTCTTCCGGGCGTCAGTCTTGTCCACCAGCTTTTCAACACGATCGAAGCGGCGGGAGAGGGAGCCGAAGGCACACAGATTCTGGTCAAGGCGCTGGAGCGGATGGCGGGAATCGAGGTCAAAGGTTAAATGAACGCCAGCACCCTTACTGCGATCTTTGGCATCTCTGCGGTCGTCGTCGCGGTGGGAATTCTGATCGTCGGCGGCTCCGGCCAATCCTCCTCCGAACCCGTCACCCCGGTCGAGCACGGCAAACGTCTGTTCAGGATACAGGGTTGTTCCTCGTGTCACGCTATCGGCGGGGGCATGTCGCGTGGTCCGGACCTTGCAGGCGTCATCAACCGACTGCGGGTTCAACTCGATACGACCGCCTACCAGATGCAGACCGAAAAGATAAGAAAATCGGACCCGGAGGTTTACAACACCTACGCGGCGGACTATGCGACCATTCTAAGTGCGCAAGGCGACGAACGCATCCGGTATTGGCTGATCAAACATCTGGAAAATCCGCGTTTCGACCATCCCGACGGTCTGATGCCGACCTTTCGCCATCTTACACCGGAACAGACCGATCAATTGATTGCCTTTCTGTTTACTCTTCAGTAAGTCCATCTCAGCGTTCGACCGGGAGAGAATGTCATGGCAATGGAAGGAAAAAAACACAGTCACGCCATCACCACGGGGGCCGGCCGTGCCGGTGCGCGTGCCATGCTCAAGGCGGTCGGTTTTACCGATGACGATCTGTCGCGCCCCATCATCGGCGTCGCCAACACATGGATCGAAATCGGTCCCTGCACGTATCATCTGCGCGAGCTTGCCGAATACGTCAAGGAAGGCATCCGGGCCGCAGGCGGCACACCGATGGAGTTTAACACCGTATCGATTTCGGACGGCATCACCATGGGCAGTCAGGGGATGAAAGCGTCGCTCGTCAGCCGCGAGGTGATCGCCGACTCGATCGAACTGGTGGCATTGGGCAACCTGTTTGACGGCCTCGTGGCGCTGTCGGGCTGCGACAAGACGATCCCCGGCACGGTGATGGCGCTTGCCCGGCTCAACATCCCGTCGCTCATGCTCTATGGCGGCTCGATCATGCCCGGTCAGCACCACAACCATGATGTGACCATACAGGACGTGTTCGAAGCGATCGGCGCACACGCCGCCGGAAAAATGTCGGAAGCGGACTTCAAAGACATCGAAGACCATGCCTGTCCCGGAGCCGGCGCGTGTGGGGGTCAGTTTACCGCCAACACCATGGCGATCGCCTTCGAGGCGCTGGGCATTTCACCGCTTGGCAGTGCCAGCGTACCGGCTACCCACCCCGACAAACCCGAAACGGCCCGCCAGTGTGGCCGCATGGTCATGGACTTGGTTCGGAAAAATCTGTGCCCCCGCGACATCATGACACGCAAGGCGTTCGAAAACTCGATCACCGCGGTGCTGACGACCGGTGGTTCGACCAATAGCGTGCTGCATCTGCTGGCCGTCGCGCAAGAGGCGGGGGTGGACCTCAAGATAGAGGATTTCGACCGGATCAGCGAGAAGACGCCGTTGCTGGCCGACCTCAAGCCGGGCGGACGTTACGTAGCCAGCGATCTGTTCGAGGCAGGCGGCAACGCCATCGTAGCCAACCGACTACTCGAAGCGGGTCTGCTCCACGCCGATGAAATGACGGTAACAGGCCGAAGCATGGGCGAAGAGGCGCGTCAGGCAAAGGAAACGTCTGGCCAGCAAGTGGTGCATGGTCTGGACGATCCGCTCAAACCTACCGGTGGGTACGTGATCCTCAAAGGCAACCTGTCCCCCGAAGGATGCGTACTCAAAGTCGCCGGACATCAAAAAGTCTATCATCGCGGTCCGGCACGGGTGTTTGACTGTGAAGAGGATGCCATGAAGGCCGTACAGCAGGGGGCGATTCAACCCAACGACGTCGTGGTGATCCGCTATGAAGGGCCTAAAGGCGGACCGGGGATGCGCGAGATGCTGGCGGTAACGGGCGCGCTGGTAGGAAGAGGGTTGGGCGAGTCGGTGGCGCTCATGACCGACGGACGGTTTTCCGGAGCCACGCACGGATTCATGGTGGGACACGTCGCGCCGGAAGCGGTGGTGGGTGGTCCCATCGCCGCGTTGCGCAACGGCGATACGGTCGTGTTCGACGTGGCAAAAAGACGGCTCGACGTGGAATTGTCCGACACGGAGATCGCTGAACGGCTGAAAAGCTGGACACCTCCCAAACCACAGTTTACCGTCGGGGTGATGGCCAAATATGCCAAACTGGTGTCATCGGCATCCGAAGGCGCGGTGACCCGGGCGTGATGGGGCGACCCCGCGCAAGGTAGCGGTAGGGCGAGGCGTTCCTCGCCCTACCGCACCGGCAACTCCCCTGCCGGAACGATACGGCATCCGGGAAGCGTGCGCAAAAACGCCTCCGGTCCCGGCGGACAGTAGATCGCGATGATACGCATCGGCTCCCATCCGGTATTGACCGTTTCGTGATACATGTCCGCCGGAATGTGGCACATCATCCCCGGTCCCACCTTTTTGCGTATCTCCTGTCCATCCTCCTCCACCATCTGCATCCCTTCGCCCGACATATAGTACAGGATTTCTTCGACACCGGGATGGTTGTGACGGGTATGTCCTTTCCCGGGTTCGAGCACTACCACGCCCATGCTAAACCCCAGGGTATAGGTTACCCTCGGCTCGCTAAACCACTTGATCGTACCCCAATCAAACACCATCGTTTCGACGTCGTTTGGCTCTACAAAACGAAGACCCGGTTCCGGCATAGCACTTTCCTTTAAATAGATTGTCTTGATCGTTCGTGATGGTGATCGCGCTCCACTTCGCTTATCCCGCGCTCCTTTACCCCCCACCAGCGTTTTGCAAACGTGGTCATCACAAAACATTCATATGCAAATGCCGGAAAGCCAAGATACCACACGAGTGGCATTTCGAACAGCTTGAAGTTTTGCATGATCGGCACGGTATAGACCCACCGGGCATGCGCCCAGTAGTTCCAGAACTCCCACAACAGACCACAGATCAGCCCCGCCGCAAAATACGAGGCGAATCGATCCAGTCTTCCTTGTTCCAGATCCCCAAACAGAGAAGCGTCTTTGGGAAAGTAGTTGAGCGGGTCGAGCATCAGCGCATAGCCGACCCAGACAAAGGCAAACAGATAGGGCGCCACCTCTTCCGGGGCAAACAGCGGACCAAAAGAAAACAACGCGCCAAACAGCACGGACTGCCGGATCAGCATGGGGGGCAGTTTGAGCGGACGCACCCGCATTCGGGCAAACCAACCGTTTGCCTCTATCCACTCGACGGTTTCAAACACCCCCGGTAAGATAGTGGCAAACACCCATGCGTACCCCAACCACCGAGACAGCAGGTTTTCCGGCAGGTTTTCGTAGGTCCAGTTTCTGAGATGGAAGTTGTAAAACTCGAAAATAAGCCACAGGACGATGGAGAAGAGAACGAGAAACAGAAACTCTTTTGGCCGGGTCCGGATGAGCGAAGCGCCCTTGATCCGGTATACCAGTCCATCCATCAGCAGGATATACCCAGTCCACACGATGGCGGTAAAAAACGTGGCAACCGGTTCGACGTCTTGAAACATCAGCACTTCGGAGATCAGGATGACGCCGAGTCCTATCCATGCATACGCCGGGAGCCGATGCCGGACCGTATTCACTCGCGGCTTACCTTTTTTCGTTTTGCTTCGTGGTGCGCGATCGCCAGCTCGATGAGTCGGTCGAGCATCGAGGCAAAGCTCATCCCGGCGGCGGCGGCGGCCTGCGGAAACAAGCTGGTAGGCGTCATACCCGGCAGGGTGTTGGTCTCCAGCATGTACACCACGCCGTCGCGGATACGCATATCGGAGCGGGACAGCCCGGCGCATCCAAGCGCTTTGTGCGCGACGACCGCCACGCGTTGTGTTTCGCGGATCAGCGTCTCCGGCAGACGCGGCGGTGTGATTTCCTCGGTCGCACCCGGTGTGTATTTGGCTTCGTAGTCAAAAAATTCGTGTGTTTTGGGGATGATATGCGTCGGCATCAGCGCGACCGGTTCATGCCCAGGCAGGTTGCCAAGCACCCCACAGGTTACCTCCTCGCCCGCTAAATACTCTTCTACCAGTACCTCGTTTCCATATTCCAGCGCTCGGTCGATTCCCTCGGCCAGATGCTCCACATCTCTTGCGATGGTCACGCCCACGCTGGAACCCAATTCGACAGGCAGCACGACACAGGGGAACCCCAGTTCCTGTTCAAGTCCATGCAACAGGGTTACCCTGTTTTTCTCCCACTGCCACCGGTCGAAGGCCCGATAGCGGGCGACGCAAAGCCCCGCCTGCTGGAAAATCTGAAGGCTTCTCACCTTGTGCATGGCCAGCGCGCTGGCCAGCACACCGGAACCGGTATACGGCAAGTCGACCAGTTCAAGCAATCCCTGTATGGTTCCGTCTTCGCCGCAGGTTCCGTGCAAGGCCAAAAATACCACATCGATACCCTCTTCTGCGGTTTGCTGGAGCGCCAAGCCGGTGGAAAGCGGTGTCACAACGGGCGATGGGGCTACTTCTTCCCCCGGTTTGCCGTCGGTAAGCGCCAGATAACCCGGCGGGATGAGCCATTTGCCTTCCTTCGTGATCGTAACCGGTTTGACGTTGTATTTCGAGCGATCCAATGATTTGAGGATCATCCGACCGCTCGACAGCGATACTTCGTGTTCCGCCGATTTTCCACCCATCAGTACGGCGATATTGAGTTTGCGTGTGTTCATGTTATACCGATTTTGGATTTGGACCGACAGGGACGTTGGCTCCCTCCTCGTTCGCGGGGAGGGCCGGGGTGGGCTACATGATTTCCGCGCATACCGTATCGGCAACGGCAAGACCTTGTCGTGTCAGCCGTAGACGGGATCCGGTCCGTTCTACCCATCCGGTTTTTTCCAGTCGATCGATGACGGATTTTCGGGACCGAAAGGCGTTTTCTCCAAATTGCCGACGAAACATATCGATGTCAAGCCCGTCGGAAAGACGCAATCCGAGCAGTATGGCCTCGTATATCCGTTGTTCACGTGTCGGTCTTTCTTCGAAATCCACGACGCTTTGCGCTGTCTCCAGTCGCGCGATATAGTCCGCCACGCTACGTACGTTGGCATAGCGTCTGCCCTTGTGGTGCGAATGTGCCGAAGGGCCAAGACCGAGATAATCGCCACCGGTCCAGTAGATCAGGTTGTGACGACACTCGGCACCGGGACGGGCAAAATTGGACACCTCGTAATGCCGGTATCCGTGTTGTGCTAATACATCTATGGCCCGATCGTACAACGCGATGTGGGTATTTTCATCGGGGAGTTCGAGTTTTCCTTCCCTTCGCCGTCTACCAAAGACCGTTTCTTCTTCGATGGTAAGTCCATACGTGGAGATATGATCCGGAGACAGTCGGACAGCGGTCGTAAGTGTCTCGTTCCAGTCGTCCAGTGTCTGTCCCGGCGCGCCAAACATGAGATCGACGCTGATTTGTGGAAACCCTGCCGCGCGTGCCTGCCGCACGGCCCGTTTTGCCCGTTCTACCGAGTGATGGCGTCCCAGCTGTTCAAGAGAGGTCGGCGTAAACGCCTGAACCCCGATACTAAGCCGGTTGACCCCATTCGCACGCATCATGGCGAGTTTGGCGTCGGTCAGTGTTTCAGGGTTGGCTTCGACGGTGATCTCGGCGTCCGGCGCAAGATCGAACGTCTCGTGGAGACGGCCCAGTATTTGCTCTAAAAAACGGACAGGCAGGCTGGTGGGGGTTCCGCCCCCCACAAATATGGAGGCAAAACGGGTGTTTTTCCATGCGAGCGATCGGCGACAGGATTCGATTTCGACATCGAGCGCCTTTAGAAAACGTGGCATCGGCGCGCCGGCCAGCAGGACAAACGAGAAGTCACAGTAGGGACAGGCGTGGGCGCAGAAGGGGATGTGCAGATAGAGACCGGGCATTACCCGATCAGGTCGCCGAGACGGCTCCATCTTACGCGCCAAGGGAAACGGATGATGTCGTAGCAAGCTACATAGATCAGCGAAACGGCGCTGGCAAAAGGACGATCTATGGTCCAGATCACTTCGGGGTCGCCCGGATGAAATTCCCACGACATGTACAGGATAAACGCTTTGCCGCGAATCAACCGTTTGTCGAGCGGTCCCCAATCACGGCTGTCGAGGCTGTTGTCGCGGTTGTCGCCCATCATAAAGATATGACCTGGTGGAATGTTGAGCGGACCAAAGTTGTCCAAACGGGTGGCCATGTCGGTGATTTTTCCGGTCGACGGCAGAGGACTCGGTTTTCCGTCCACCAGTAGGACTTTGTTGCGTACTTCCACAGTTTGGCCTTCTACGGCTACGCATCGTTTGATGTAGTCTTCCATCGGATTTCTGGGATACTGAAACACGATGATGTCACCGGCGACCGGTTCGCGGATCCCAGGAAGACGCCAGTTGGTAAACGGCACTTGCGCGCCGTAGAGAAATTTGTTGACCAGCAGAAAATCGCCGACCAGCAACGAGTCTTCCATCGAGGCGGTGGGAATGCGGAACGCCTGAATACAGAACGATTTGATGATATAGGCTACTGCCACCGCAAAAAAGATGGCTTCGCCATACTCACGCAGCAACGATTTGCCGGTGCCGCCGTGTTTTCGGGTGGGACGTTCGAGAGGGGGGGTGGATTTCGGACGACGGGTGTCGCCGGGACGAGGCATGTCAGTCGATCAAATCGGCGATACGGCCCCAGCGGACCCGCCACGGAATATGCACGATGTTGTATCCCACCACATGCGCCAAGGAAACCACGCTTTCCACCGGGTTGGAGCCGGACCATGTCAGTTCGGGGTCTTCGCTTTTTCGGTCCCACGACCAGTAGACGATAAAGGCGTTTCCGATGACCGTCTCCTGGTCTACAAATCCCCAATACCGGCTATCGTGGCTGTAATCCCGGTTGTCGCCCATGACAAATAGATGGCCCTGTGGCACGATTTTCGGGCCAAAATTGTCGCGTGTGTTACGAGATGCCGGCTTGATCGAGGGGTCGTCAAATTTGACCGCCTGCGGGTTGTCTATTTTAACCCCGTCTACATAAACGACTTTGTCACGGATTTCGATGGTCTGGCCTTCGACGGCGATACAGCGTTTGATAAAGTCCTGTTCCGGGTTTTGGGGAAAAGGAAACACCACTACATCACCGGGGCGGGGATCGCGGAGACCGGGCAAACGGATGTCCGTAAAGGGAACACGAGGGCCGTAGATAAATTTGTTGACCAGCAGAAAATCGCCGATCAGCAGGGTATTTTCCATCGAACCGGAAGGAATCCGGAATGCCTGGACCACGTCGGTTCGGATAAAGCCGAAAAGCGCCACGGCAAACACGATGATTTCCATGTATTCCCGCAACAGGGATTTCTGCGCGGAAACGCGTGGTTGTTCAGCCGTCTGCGATGCTTCGGATTCCATATATCGTCTCCTGTATCCTCAACCCGGTGTCATCTCCTCTTCCCGGATGTTGAGTACCGCCAGAAAAGCCTCCTGAGGCACTTCCACGTTCCCCACCTGTTTCATACGGCGTTTTCCTTCGCGCTGTTTCTCCAGGAGTTTGCGTTTCCGAGTGATATCGCCTCCGTAGCACTTGGCGGTAACGTTCTTGCGTAGCGGGCTTATCGTCTCGCGTGCGATGATTTTACCGCCGATGGCGGCCTGTATGGCGATTTCGAAAAGCTGACGCGGGATGATCTTGCGCAGCCGCTGACAGAGCTCGCGGCCCCATTCGTAGGCTTTTTCCCGGTGGATGATCATCGACAACGCATCCACCATTTCCCCATTGAGCAGGATGTTGAGCCGGACGAGTTCCGAGGGACGGTAGTCGAAAAATTCATAGTCGAACGAGGCGTACCCCCGGCTAGTGGACTTGAGCCGGTCGTAAAAGTCGAACACGATTTCGGCAAGCGGGAGTTCGTAGTGCAAAGCCACGCGGGTGGAGTCGAGATATTCCATGGATTTGTACACCCCGCGTCGGTCTTTGGCCAGTTTCATGAGGTTGCCGATAAATTCGGAAGGCACGACCATCTGGGCGCGCACATACGGCTCTTCCATCGTGGTGATTACCGAGGCGTCGGGCATGTCGGCGGGATTGTCCACCATAAATGTCGCGCCTGCGGTGGTCGTCACGCGGTATTCCACGCTTGGCAGCGTGGCAAGGATGCTAAGCCCATATTCGCGTTCCAAACGCTCTTGGACGATCTCCATGTGAAGCAGACCGAGAAATCCGCACCGGAAACCAAACCCCAACGCGATCGACGTCTCCGGTTCGTATACCAATGCGGCGTCGTTGAGTCGGTATTTTTCGAGCGCTTCCTTAAGACCTTCGTAATCCTCGCTCGATGTCGGATACAGCCCGCTGAATACCATCGGCTTGGCTTCGCGGTAGCCCGGCAGCGGCGCGGCGCACGGACGGGCGGCGTCGGTGATGGTGTCGCCTACACTCGCTTCCGCCACGTTTCGGATATTGCCGACCACATAGCCCACTTCGCCTTCGGTAAGTTCGGGCACAATGGACTTGTTAAGCCGGAGTATGCCCACTTCCTGAACTTCGAAGATTTTTCCGTTCGAACACATCTTGATGGACATGCCGGGTTTGATCACTCCATCGACCACGCGCACATAAGGAACCGCGCCGCGGTACTGGTCGTAGATCGAATCGAAGATAAGCGCGCGCAGTGGGGCGTCGTCCGACATCGGTGGGGGCGGAATCCGGTCGATGACCGCCTGAAGCACACCATCCACTCCGATACCCGCCTTGGCGCTGATTTTGAGGATTTCATCTTCCGACACGCCCAGCAGTTCCACGATCTGCCGGACGACTACATCGGTCTGGGCATTGGGCAGATCGATTTTATTAATCAACGGAATGATGGTCAGATCGTTTTCCAGTGCCAAAAATAGGTTACTGATGGTCTGCGCCTCGATACCCTGAACGGCATCCACGACCAAAAGCGCGCCTTCGCATGCGGCAAGGCTACGCGACACTTCATAGGAGAAATCTACATGACCCGGCGTGTCGATCAGATTGAGCACATAATGCCGCTCGTCAGGCGCGGTGTATTCCATACGGATGGCATGCGCCTTGATGGTAATGCCCCGCTCACGCTCAAGGTCCATGCTGTCGAGCACCTGAGCACGCATCTGCTGAGGGGAAAGCGTGTGGGTCAGTTCGAGAAGACGATCGGCCAGCGTAGACTTGCCGTGGTCGATATGGGCGATGATGGAGAAATTACGGATATGCTGGGTGGTCATGGGTGGCAGACATACTTTCCTGATAACGAAAATGGAGCGGGACCATCGTCTAAAGACGCATAGAATATAGCGATTACAAGTTTGCTGTCAACGATTAAACGCGGCAGATGATAGGAGGTTCCGCAGGATAGGGCGATACCGTAGAGACGCAAAGTTTTGCGTCTCTACTAATCTGCGACCGGTTCGAGATCCCATTCCATGTCGTCTTCAAAGGATTCGAACCCGTTTACCATGTGGAGAATGGCCATGGCTACCCCTATGGCGATGAGAATCGAGGTAACGGGACTCCACTCCGGCGAGCGAAATGCGTGGATGGGTACGTAGTCCAGCAGGCGGTATCCAATGGTATTGAGGTTTGCATACATGTAGTACAGCGTAGAGCCTTGCGGCGCAATAGCCGCCGGGTGCTGAACCAAACCGGCAAGGGTGTCTCGATACAAATAGGCTAGCGCACCACCTGCCATAGCGACAAACGCTGCTGCGATGCGAAAAACAGCCAAGGGCAAAAAGCCAAACACGTTGACCAGCGCAGGCAGACGATCAAGCACATGGACCGTAAACAGGGGGGACGGTTGCATCATCGGCGCGGTCTCGATCGCCTCGACGACCATGCGAAGAAGCGCCGCCTCCGCCGATCGCCCTGCGATACACCGCTGCCAGCCGGTCGCATGAAGGCCGGGTACGCCAACTCAACGAAGACAGTCTGGCGGTAATGGACCTCTCGGTCGTCTGCAAGTCGCAACCTACTACGGTAGGACTTTATGTGGTGGCGGACGGCGTAGGCGGACACGATGCGGGCGAAGTCGCTAGCCGGGTGGCGGTCACGGCGCTGATCCGGTCGGTATTCGACACCCTGACCGACGAAACCTCCGAAACACCCACCGACACCCGAGAAGCATACTTTTCGTCGTTGCTGGAGCGCAGCGTCCATGCCGCCAACGATGCCGTCGTAGAAGCCCGTCGTCTGCATCATGCCAATATGAACACCACAGCGACCGCGGCACTGATCGCAGATGGCCACGCCTTTGTAGCCAACGTAGGCGACAGCCGCACCTATCTGTTCCGCGACGGACGGCTTCAGCCTGTAACGACGGACCATTCGCTCGTTGCCCGTCTGGTGGCGATTGGTATGATAAAACCCGACGAAATCTACACCCACCCCCAACGCAATGCCATTTATCGAGCCCTCGGCGATCAGCACGACTTTGTCGTAGACACCTTTGTCGTTGCGCTTCTTCCCGAAGATCGTCTCGTTTTATGCTCGGACGGTCTCTGGGAAATGGTACGCGACACCGGCATGGTAGAGATTTTGAATACCGCCGTATCTCCGGAAGAAGCGTGCAACCGACTCGTAGACCAAGCCAACGCCAACGGCGGCGAAGACAACATCACGGTCATCGTCGTACAAAGCACCACCGACGACCCGTAACGGACGGCCGTCCGGCCAGTGAGGTGAGCGGTGTCCTCTCTTCTGTCCTCCGGGACCATCCTCGTCAATACCTATAAAATCCTCCATGTGATCGACCAAGGCGGGATGGGGGCGATCTACAAGGCGGAAAGCCGTCTGCTTGCCGGCGAATTCTACGCCGTCAATGAGATGCTGGACAATTTCTCGTCGCCACAGGAACGTCAGGAAGGCACGCGGCTTTTCGAACAGGAAGCTCGTATCCTCCATAAACTACGTCATCCCAACTTGCCCAGGGTACACGCCTTTTTCGAAGAAAACGGTCGCAATTACTTGGTGATGGACTTTATCAAGGGGAGAACGCTCGAATCCATCGTAGAGTCCACCTCCGATTTTCTTCCGGAGTCGGTGGTCATGCGTTGGTGCAACGCACTGTGCAGCATTCTCGAATACCTGCATAGCCAGATACCGCCGATCATCTTTCGAGACCTCAATCCCCGCAACATCATGCTCGAAGAAGGTTCGGGCGAGATCAAACTGATCGACTTCGGTATCGCGCGGGTGTTCAAAGCCGGTCAGAGTGCCGACACGCTGAGCCTCGGATCGCCCGGCTACTGCCCCATCGAACAATACGGGCGCGGCCAGACGGACGTGCGGTCCGACGTGTATACGCTCGGCGCGACGCTGTATCATCTGCTTACCAAAAAAGTCCCGGTGGCGGCGGTAGAGCGTATCAAACCCACGCCCGCCTTGCTGATCCCACCGCGCAAGATCAACCGTCGCATCTCTCCCCGGATGGATCAGGTGATCCTGCGGGCGATGGAAATCAACCCCGACCAGCGGTTTGCCTCGGTCTCCGAACTCAAACAGGCATTGTTTGCACAGGAAACCACACGGATCACGAGTCAGCCTACACAACCGGCAACCCAAACGACGGCTCGCCAGACGACGCAGACGACACCCAAACCGCCCCCGGCCGTGCAGACCAAACCAGCCACACCGCCCCCGGCCAAACCGTCCACCGTGCAGACGACCCCACCCAAATCGCGTTTCGGACGCCGCGCATGGACCGTAGCCCTGATAATCGCCAGCCTTTTTATCGCCGATTGGATCGGCGAATGGCAACAGCGGGCCTCCGGCGACGACGGCAGTCCCGGCGGCGCCAAAACGCTTGCGGTTCCGGGTGTCGAAAACGACCGCGTGTCTTTTTACGAAGGCGACCGCACGGACTGGTGGGCACTCGACACAAACGGGGTCGATACGCTGACCGTTACCGTGACGCCGAGAGTCCGAACCGACGGTCTACAGCTTACCCTGTACGACCGAGCCGGGAAAAAAACGCTCAAACGGGCGGAAACATACGCTACACATTTGCAAACTATCTTGCCTGCAGGCGGGGCGACCTCTGTGCTGGCCGAAGTAAAGGCCCTCAAGGTTTGGGATTCCGTCACCTATACCATACAGGCGACGACCGGAAGACCGGACAGCACCTTGTATGCGTCGCTTGCCGACGGCGACGTCGTTTTGCCGCCACATCCACAGACCTAAACCGGACTACGCCCGAAACCACCGAAACGTTGCGGCTCAACGCCATCACACAACGCCGTCTACAGGTCGCCGACGGCTACGGTCTCACCTGGTGACGGCTTTTTGCGCCCGAAACCGATGTGCTTACCCTTACCGCCACCGCACGAACCGGCAACGCGCCGCTGTCGGTGGAATGCTACGATGCGGAGCGAAACCCACTGACCCCGTCGTCTCGCCGGGCAGATGGTATATCAGTACCGGTGCTGGAAAACGGGGAGTACTTTGTCAAACTCTCCGGCTCCGGTTTTTCCGCCCCGGTCCCCTATGCTCTTTCCGCTACGATGTATGCGGACCCCGCCGCTCTTTCCGGGGCTGATCGGACGCCCTTTGGCGCAAAAACACTGGTGACGGGCATGGCCGTGGAGGATACCGTGTCTTTCGACCGAGGCGACAAGATCGACTGGTGGCGGCTTGCCTTTGGCACGACCGGACGCATCGGCATAGAGATGGATACACGACGCAACTAAGCGATTCGTATGCGGCTTTTTGCCGCAGAGACCGTTCGTGGCAACCCCGAACCCGATCCGGACCACGCCCTTCACGAGACGGTCGGACGCGGAAGCATGGAAGTAGACGGCAATGCCGGAGAAACGTATTACCTTGCGGTCGTGTCCGAAGAACGCGGTAGTCAGATTCCGTATCGCCTCGAAACTCGGACGCTCGTCAGTCCCGACGCCCGTTCGGGGCCGGATGGCGAGCCTGCGGGCGCTAAAAGACTTGCCGTAAATGGCAGTTCGACTGGAAGGGTCGATTACGACGCGGGCGACCGCACCGACTGGTGGCAGATTTCTCCTGCCGGACCGGGTATGCTGACCGTCACCTTGTTTGGTCGCAACACGTCAGACGGCATTCGGATGGCGCTTTACGACCGAGCCGGAATTGAAAAACTTTCGGAAGGACAACCGGCAGGGAATGGACGCGAAGAGATGACCGTAGACCTTTCGCGCAAGGATACGTTTCTGATTCGCGTGTTTGCCGATGACGAGGGGAACGCCGGGGACTATCAACTGGTAAGTTGGTATTCTGCCGGAACGGGCGACACCGACGATCGCGGTGGAAGTACGGACGAAACGCCGGACCTTCTCCATCTGAGGCGACCTGCCAAGGGCGTGATCGATTACAGCGCGGGAAAACGTGCCAACTGGTGGAAAATCACGGCGGAAAACGCCGGAACCCTGACCGTCGATATGGAAGGAGATGCGGCCAACAATCTCGATATGGCCGTCTATGAAAGCAACGACCGCGAGACGCCGCTGGCGACGTCGCACAGCCGCAACAGCAACCGCGAGCGGGTGTCGGTCGAAGTAGACCGCTCCGGTTGGTATTATGTGGAGATTTACGCTCAGAAACCCGGCGAAAAAAGCCGGTACACGGTTACGGCAACATTCGAAAGATAATAGCGTGTACGGAAGACGCCAAGCGTACTTTCCACCGCTCTGAGACGAGGAGGCTATTCATGGCCGGTGAGGTGATGCTGCGTTGCGTTACGGACAAACCCTGCTACCCCACGACACCCGGGGCGCA
>Ga0194132_10007405_pt1 | contig 16377 bp, 9 predicted proteins | sample TA2KigOf80mmetaG_FD_148612 | JGI IMG/M metagenome (GOLD analysis project Ga0194132, IMG submission 148612) | Freshwater microbial communities from Lake Tanganyika, Tanzania - TA2015054 Kigoma Offshore 80m | ecosystem: Environmental > Aquatic > Freshwater > Lake | place: Tanzania: Lake Tanganyika...
TGGCCGCGTATGCGGCCGCCAGGACCTGCGCCCGGTCGGCGCGGATCTCCTCGGCCTTCCCGTAGTGCATCGCAGCGGGCGTGACGAACCCGATGCCCGAATGCCGGTGGTCGTGGTTGTACCAGCGGAAGAACGGCTGGCAGAACGACCTGGCGTGGAGTATGGAGTCGAACCGGTCGGGGAAGTCCGGTCGGTACTTGAGCGTGCGGAACTGCGCCTCCGAGTAGGGGTTGTCGGTCGAGGTGTAGGGCCGGGAGTGGGTCTTGGCCACACCGAGGTCGGCGAGCAGGAAGGCGACCGGCTTGGAGGTCATCGAACTGCCTCGGTCGGCATGGACGGTGAGCTGCCCGGGCTTGACTCCCTGCTGCTCGATCGCCTGGGCGATCAAGTGCTCAGCGACGCGAGCAGACTCGCGATCCTGGACCGTCCAGGCGACGACGTACCTCGAGAAGACGTCCATGACGACGTAGAGGTAGAAGTAGGTCCACTTCGCCGGGCACAGCACCTTTGTGATGTCCCACGAGTACAACTCGTTGGGCCGGGTCGCGAGCAGCTCGGGTTTGGCGTAGGCGGGACTGACCCCTCTGGTAGGGACGAGGCCGGCGTGCCGCAGCCTGCTTGCGTCCCCGTTTGCGTGAGAACGCGACCAAAACCCCTTCGTCACGCTGCTTGCGCCAGGCCGTCAGGTGCGAGGTGTACAGCCCCTCCCGGCGCAGAAGCTCCCCGATCTCGCCGGGCTTCGTGCAGGCGTCAGCCTCACGCAGAACGCGCAGTTTGTACTCGGCCTTGAACCGGCGGCGCTGCGCCCGCTCCATCAGCTCCGGGTCCGGCGCCTCAACCGACGGCGCGCTCCCGTTCTTCCCTCTCGTATCCTTCATCGACATCCCGTGTTCCGATCTCGCCCCCATGACCAGTAATTGCAGCTCTCATGATCGTCTCACGGGATTTTGGCAGAGAGCAGGTCGCCGGTGCCTTCGGAGTACCAATCGAGCGAGTCTTCATGCGGGAGAACGGGCAGACGACTGATCGATTCGATGACTCGCGGTACAGCTGACCTCGTCGTCCTATCGTTAGCCATTACTCCCCTGGCAGAACATGCAACAGGCCACGGTCGATCAGGGCGCGGAAGTGGCTCGTGACGCTTGCCGCCAGGGCTGGGTCGCGGACGAGCAGGCCGATCTCGATGTTGCGATCGAGAGCGGCTTCGGTGAGGTTGGCGGAAGTGACGAACACGGTCTCATCGTCCGCGACCACGGCCTTGGCGTGCAGCACGCCGCCCGGGCCTTCGATATCCAGGGCACGCGGATCGTAAAGCACCCGCGGCCGGCGGGACCCGGGCCAGTCGGCGTTCCAGAACCGCTCGGCGAACCTCCGCACGAGCTGTTCCGATCCGGTGACGTCGCCCCTCCTGCGCTGGATGTTAAGCAGCAGCGTGACGGTGAGCGTCGGCAGCGAGTCCATCCGGCGGGCCACGACGTCGAAGGCCCTCGGGCCGTCGAAGAACGCGTACGTGCTTACCCAGATCGAGCGAACGGCAGAGCCGAGCAACTCGTCGTAGACCCGTCGCGTGTCGCGCGCATGAACGCCCGGCACTTCGGGTCCTGACCACACGAGATCCGGTCGTGGCACGCGGGAGGTCGCGGCGTCGACGGTGCGGATCCAGGCTGCCGCGCCGGTCCCCGAGATTCCCATTCGGTCCAACTCGACCAGCGCCGTCGCGACTCCCTCACCGCCCTCCTGCCTGCCGAGAACCGACCGCACGGAAGGAACGGAAAACGGCATCGTGAGAAGTCCTGATTCGAGGGCGCTGGCGACCCGCTTGCGCAGATGAGACGGCAGGTCGTGAATAACCTCGATCATGACGTCGCCTCGAAGAAGGCCGCATCGGGAACACCGAGCACCGGGACGACGAGTGCCCGGTCCAAGTAGTCGTTCCGCATCTCACATGAGGTCTCGGCGACCAACGCGCAACCGTGGCAGGCCGCCCCATGGAGCCAGCGCTTTTCCATGCTCGTGCCAGGCGCATGCTGGGCACAGATTGGGTCGTTGGAGCACAGCGCGCACATCCGCAGCGCCAACAAGAGATGACTCTCGATGTGCCGCGCTTCTTGCACCAATCCGCCGAGAGTCCCGTCAGCGTCCGGGCTCCCTGTATAGAGGAGGATCCCGAAGCGCTCCGCCTGAGTATCTGCGTAGATGCGCTCCCGGATGGAACTGGCCGGATAGCCGCAGCGCATGGCGAGTGACTGGATCAGCAGATGCGACAGCGTGTGCAGCAGCACGTACGGGCCGCCCGGGAACGGGCGCTTGGCCTTGCGATCCTCCATCCAGAGCTTGTGTCCGGTCGCCAGGTCCTTGAGCCGCTGTACGACCTCCGGCCGGCCGAGCCACGCCTTCACTGCACTGGCGCGAATCTGCAGGAACACGCCTTCACCGCGATTCTCGACCGCGGGAAACCACTGCGGCTCCAGCGCAATCTGCGCGCGCTCCACGTCGGTCTCGTACTCCCCGTTGATGTCGGGCGTGACGGCCTCGAAGCGCGTGAACCCCACGAGGGCCAGGATCTCCCGCAACCGATGTACCTGGATCACCGCTTCGATCCCCGCGAAGCGCTCGGAGCGGCGCCATGATCGGTCCGGCAAGCGGCGCGCGTGGAAGTTGGGGTCCACTGGCACGTCGTCCCCGAAGCCCTCGGGTGCGGCGAGAAGCGCGTCGAGCTCGACCTGCTTGACGGGCCGCTCGACTTCCCCACCGCCTTTGATCTGTTTAATGGCCTCGAGGATGTCAGCGTCCGCAAACGGCGCGAGCTTCGCCGTGACGTGCGGCAGGCGTTTGAATACAGACAGCGATGCGATGGAGTCCACTGCCTGCAGCAGGTCCCATAGCTCACGGACGGCAGTTTCCACCGCCGTCCCGCGATCCGGGAGCGAGAGCACGCTCACGACCTGCGGGAAGTAGGCATTAGAGGCCGTCCGGATGAGCAGGCGGCTCAGAAGCTTGCAGTCCTCGTTCGAGTTCCTGCCGAGCCACGGACGGGCGCCTTGGCAGGTGTCGAGCGGATTCAACTCGATGACAGACGCTTCATACAGCTCGCGCCGTTTGCGGCACTCGCAGCGCACGGCAAGGTCGGCAAGGTCACCACTAGTGCCGAGTTCGTCGAGCCAGAGTTGCTGTTTGCAGTTGTCCTCGGGGCCGTGCACAAAGCGGAACCAGTTGATGTCGTCAATGTGTCCCTTCGGGCAGCCCCGCACGAAGCGCGTGGCGACAACCGTGCGGCCATCGAAGCGCCCTTTCTCGTCGAGCTTCTTGCGATTCACCAGCCGTCTTGATCGCTCGCGCTCTTCGCTACCACCCGCCTCCTGCACGACAAACCACTCGGGAAACCGCCAGGCGCCGATGCCCTTGGCCGACTCCCGCGGATCGTTTGACTCGGGAGGCGGCGCGAACAGCCTGGGCGCCGCCACGCCCGTCATGATCTGTAGCTTGCGAGCCAGCCGGGGCTCGACGATTTCCTCGAGGTCGCTCGTCTTCGGCCAGGTGTCGAGGCCACCGACGATCGCCGAATGCCTGGGCAGGTCGATCAGCGCGCCGGGCCCATAGGTGGTGATGACCTGTCCGCGGCGGATCTGCCCATGGGCCTTGCGACTCACGTGCGGTCCTCCACCTGCATGCCGCTCAGGTCCTTCAGGAACAAATTGACCTCGGGCTCGACGTCGCGGAGCGAGCGATTCGCGCGAAACTTCCGGTGGTGCTCGGACTCGAAGTGCTCGTCCAGCATCTCCCGCAGGAGCGGCTTCGGCGGCTTCGGCTGCTTCAGCTCGTACTTCTGGTACTGCATCTCGACCCCGGCGGCCCGGTAGTCCTCAAAGATCTTCCGCCAGGAGTCGAGCAGGTCCACCACTCGGTTCTGCACACTCCGCAGGCGTTCCTCGCGTTCCGCCTCATCCGCGAACGGCTGCTGGCGGACGCGCTCGAGGAAGGCGTCGAGCAGCCTCCGCTCCAGGTCCGTCCGGACCTCTGCGATCCGCTCGACTCCGCCCGGGCGAGTCAGTCGAGGCTCGACGTGTCGAGCCAGGCTCACCATCGCGCCGGCGAAGCCGCGATCGAGCGCGCGCGCCGAGAAGGGCGTGACGCTACCCACCTCCACGGAGCGGTAGAACGTCTCGTGGTAGTGCCGGAACCGTTCGTAATGGGAGCGGTCGCGCGGCTTGTGGATGTTGAGGAGGGTTACGACGAGGCCGGGTCCCTCATCCGTTCGACCGACTCGGCTTGTGGCCTGGATGTACTCGGCGTGGGTCTTCGGCTGACCGAGGACGACCATGAGCCCGAGCCTCGGGATGTCGAGACCCACCGAGATCATGTTGGTCGCGATGGCGCAGTCCACATGCTGCTTGATGTCGTGGAAGCCCACCCCCAGCCGCCGGCGTGCCTCGGCCACCTTGTCGGTCGGCACTCGCGAGGTCAGCTCCACGATCTCCGAGAAGTTCTTGCGGTCTTGGAAGAACCCGCGTTCTTCACCGACACGCTTGCGGATGCCGTAGGACTTGATGGTGTTCTGAACCTGTTCCTCGAGAATCCGGCGTGCGCCGCCCAGCTCGCGCAGGCTGTTGAAGTAGCCGAGGAGCGTCATATAGGGATCGGCAGGATTGTGGAGATTGTTGTGTCCACCCGCATCGCGGTAGCACCGCTCGGCAGCGCCCATGAGCGCGAGCAACGCCTTCCGCATCATGACCTTCGGATTCCGTCCCTGGGACGCGATCCCGAGGTAGAGCCGCGCGGGAGCCTCCGTGGCTGGCATCGTCTTGGCGAAGAATGAGTCCCGCCGGTCTGGGCCAGGTGGCGGAAACACCTGCGTGAGGGGACGCGCGAAGAGCGCCTGGATCTGGTCCTGGGCCCGCCGCACGGTAGCGGTCGACGCAATGATCTTGGGCCGCACCGCACGGCCGTCGATCTCGCGGACGCAGAGCGCCTCGATCGCAGCCTCGTAAAGGCCGGCCATCGTGCCGAGCGGCCCCGAGATCAGGTGAAGCTCGTCCTGGATGACTAGATCGGGAGGGTGGAGCGGCGTTGCGAGGCGCGTGCCCCTGCCCGGCTCAGCGGCTGCGTAGAAACCCTTCCCGTCAGATCTGTCCGCACCACCGAGCAGCGCCCCCGCCTCCCCGACCCACGGGAGTGACGCGAACTTGTCCACCGTCGCGATGAGGAACGCCGGCAGCCGCCGGTAGAGCGGCTCGTCTACAGCGACGATCGGCAGCCCTCGGCGTGCGAAGTCGCATTCGAAGTTGATACAGACAATGCGGAGCTGGCTGGGGTGATCCTCGTCCGCTCGGTCCTTGTCGTCGAGCAAGGCGAAGGACTCAGGCCCGAATCGCGTCCCGCACCATGGGCAGTCCTCGAGAGGAATCGGCGAGGGCTTGCTCTTCGGGTCGGCCTTGAATTGCCGGACTTTGGTGCGCGCGGAATCCGAACGACCGTCGCCCTTCTTTCCGAGGATGTTGGGAGTTGCCGCCTTCCCCACCCAGAGCCCAATCTCGAAGGGCCATTCGCCGTAGCGCGCGACCTGCTTCTCGCGCTCTAGTTCGAGCGCGCACACGAGCCCCGCGGCACGCGCGAGTTGATCGAGCGTGAGGAGCCGCAGCGTGTAGCGCATGATCACGCTCACCCCGGCGCCCGAGCGCCCTTGCTCGCCCGGGTGGCGCAGTCGTCGCAGCACCATCGCAAACGCCGCGAGGCCCAGGTACGCCTCGGTCTTGCCGCCGCCCGTCGGGAAGAAAAGCAGATCCACTGTCTCGCGATGCGGGTCGCGTGGATCGGCGAGGCCGGGAAGATTCAGCAGGATGAAGGCAAGCTGGAATGCGCGCCAGCTCGGCGCCTTGTTCTTGAATTGGTCGGCGAGCCGCTTGCGGAGCGCCCGCGCGACGGCGCGGTTCGCCACCCGGAAGGCGTCGAGAGCGTCGGCGTCGCGGCCCAGAACCCTGATGCCGCACTCGATGCGGTCGGCGGCGATGCCCGCGAAGCGCAGCAGCTCCGTGGCGGTGTCGCGCCGCGCTCCCTGAAGAGCCGCGATGCCCGCTCGCCGAGCTTCGATCCAGCTGCGGTACTGGGCCACCAGCGGTCGCAGCGCCGACTCGGCAGCGGCGCCATCGGCGAGCGCCCCGAGCGCTTCCATCGAGAGCGCGACACCCGGCACGTCCACCTCGGTCGCCGTCTTCTCCACCTCGGCGCTCGGGATCCACGTCGTGCGCAGCAGGCGACAATCGCGGTCGACGATCTCCCACTCCGCCGAGACGCCATGGCCGGTCGCGTACTCGGGCGTGTCGACGTAGTGGAGATCCGCCACCCGCTCGTCCCACTCCGCGGCCCGCGCGCCGCGCAGGTCCGGCCGCGGCACGAAGGGGTGGTCGCTTCGCACCGCGAGCTCGGGTTGGAAGACGTAGGCGACGTCGGGCTCGCCTTGTTTAGGCGCAACGGGAGTGCGGTGGTTCACGAGAAAGACGGAGACCGAGCGTGTCCCCTGCGGGAGGTCCCTTTCGAGATCCTGCGCGGAGATCACCCGCTCGACCACGTGGAGCTGGAGCCCGCCGGAACCGGGGACGTTGTGCACCACCGGTTCGGTCGCCCCCGTGAGCGCCACCGCGACCGTCACCTCGCGCGGATGCCGCTGCCAGACCGATAGCGGCTTGCCGTCCGGCCCCTCGATCTCCTTCTGCTCGTAGTCGCCCCAGCGCACGGTCACGGTGAGGGCACGCGTCTCCTTCGGCACGAGGAAGCTCAGGCCCATCGAGGACGGGAAAAAGCCCTTCTTCGCGGCCTTGCGCTCCTCGTTCGACTCCTCGGCGAGGCCCGCCGACTCCGGGATCTCGCCCCCCATGTCGTCGTCCTCGTCGGCGTCGGCGCTTTTCTCAGGGGCGCTGCCCGACGGGATCAGGAAGCCGGTCAGGTACCAGTTCGAGGGGTGCACCCAGCCCTGCAGCAGCTCCTCTGCCAGCGCGTGCCCGGCCCAGGGGCCAACGAGGTCGAGCTTCAGGGCCTCGACCAGTCGCGCGCGCACCGCAAGGGAGTCGGCAGGCACAGTGCTCTCAACTCGCGTGGTCATGAAAAGAGGTCCTCCGTATCCGATTCCTTGGGCGCGCGTTTCGCCGACGCCTTCTTGCCTTGCTTCTTCGTGGCGGCGGCGCTGGAGCGGGCCTCCTCCTTCGCGCGCTCGGCGTTGAGCTCGAGCAGCCGGGCGAGCACCTCGTCGCGGACCTCGTCGGGCCAGCGATACCGGTACGGCTTTTTCTTGTCGCCCCACTCATCCTCGTCGATCTCGTAGTCGAGGAGGAACTTGCAGTCGGTCGGGATGTCGCTCCAGCCGTAGGCGTCGAGAACGGCGCGGTCTATGGCGGCGTGCAGCTCGCGGAGCTTCACGATTTCCGGGTCGCGCTCGTCGGGATCGTGGAAGCGGTTGTAGATCTTGGTCAGGCCCTCGTCGTTCCGGACCATGAGAGCGGCGCGGAACTCGTAGTAAGCCTTGCCATCAGCTTCGAGAGTGGGGCGGGTCTCCCAGTTCTCCGGGAAGGGAAAGGTCTCAAAGCAGTCCGAGGGCGTGTACGAAAAACCGTCTCCCCGCGTTCCGCCACAGAATCGCACCCACTCCTCGTGGACACGGCTCTGGAGCGCTCCAAAAGAAGCGTAGCAATCCAGATTCAGGACTATCAACTTCTGAGAGTAGATGATCCCGGTGGGGAGGAAGGCGAACGACAGGTACGCTGACACTTTCGATGCAGCAAGTACGCGGGTCTTCTCCTTGATTGCCTCGTAGAACTCTGGCCTGTGCGCCTGGTAAGCCCACCAGCGCCTCTTCAAAGGCCGATTTACCGGCGTATCCGCCAACGAATCGCGATAGGGCTTCACCTTCTCTCGAACAACTGCGACAAGCGGAAGGAACGGCTTCAGTGCCACCTCGTCCCTTAGATCACTCAAGAAGATTACCCATCGGCGTGGCATATGCGTCGGCGAATTGACCAGCTCGCTTCCACCGATATAGCGGTAAATCCGCGAGCTCAATTCAGGATGGGCCGCAAGGATTTCATCCCGCAACTTTAGCGGGTTGGCCTGTTCGTCATTATCATCAAACAGAAAACCCTGGCCATATATCTTCGATCCCTCTGTGTGCAATGGACCCAGCGCGCCCAGACGCTGAGGATCATCATCCGGCCCTAGGTGCTTCAGGAATGCTGAGATTCTCTCGCAACGGCGCCCATCTATCTCGGGGATGCGATCATAGTGACCCTTAATGATGTTCAGAATCGAGACGATCACTGTTGCTCGACCTGGCCACGGCAATCGTCGTGTGGTGCGGTAGATTTCGCCTCCGGCCTTCAGGATCGGAAGTAATCCGCCGTTCCGAGTGTCGCCCACCGCTATAGAACTGGTCGCTATGAGCCCTAACGTCCCTCCTGGACAGAGCAACGCAAAAGCGCGGCGGAAAAAGTATGCGACAAGATCACAGTAATGTGCGGCTGGTGCATAGTGAGTAGTCAACCACGCGAAGTAGGGGACACCGTTTGCGCCACTGATCAGCTGGCCGCCCATAAATGGTGGATTCCCTACGAATCCATCAAAACCAGGATTCTCCCGCTCGAACACCTCCGGAAACTCGACCTCCCAATGGAACGGCGCGAGCGGCTGGTCGGCGTGCCGCCACTCCTCGAGCCAGCCGCGGTAGCGCTCCGCCTCACCGCTGACGACGGCGCTCGCGTACTCGCTACGCTTCGCCTCGCGCTCCTTCGGTTTCTCTCCCTCGAAGAACGCTGCCAGCACCAGGTCCCCAAAGAGGCGGGCCTTGCCGAGCTCCAACTGCGCCTCGTCCCACAGGTCGCGTAGCTCATAGTCGGAGACGTTATCTTCCGCCTCGCGGATGCGCTGGCGAAGCGCGGCGACCTTCGCCACGTGCTCGCGCACCTGCATGGTTTCGAACCCTGCCTGAAAGCGCGGCGCGTCCGGCTCCCAGTGGAAGGCCTCGATCTGCTTTCGCGAGAGCCCGACCAAAGAGTCGCCGTGTCGTAGCGCGTGGTCGACGAAGGTGAGCGCGTGATCCTTCGCAAGTGTCACGAGCCAGAGCGAAACCTTGGCAAGGTCCACCGCCACCGGGTTCCGATCCACACCGTAGAGGCATCGCTGCGCGATGAGTCTGCGCGCGAAGATCACCTCGTCCTCGTCGGGTGGGACCGCGGGCACCTCGCCGTGGGCGTGCCAGGCCTCGACCAGCGCGTCGCCGAGCTGGCGACAGGCCTCGACCAGGAACGCCCCCGATCCCATCGCCGGGTCGCAGACCTTGAGGTCGAGGATCTGCGCAGGTCGGGGCGGCCGGCCGTCGGCCCCGCGCAGTCGCGCAAGGATCGGCTCGAGCGTCGTGCGCACGATCGGCTCGGTCAGCGCGCGCGGGGTGTAGTGCGAGCCCGAGCGGCGCCGCTCCTCGCTCGGCTGGAGCACCATTGCGCCCTTCGGCACCAGGTCCGGCGTCGCGGCGCCGTCGATCACTGGCAGAAGCGCCGAGTGCAGGTCCTCGAGCGTTGCGGCCCCGGCCGTGGCCTTCTTGACGGTGTCGGTGAGCTTGCGGTCGGCCTGGGTCTCGAGCCACTTGTCGCGCTTGGTCGCGGGCTCGCCCAGCAGCGCCTCGAGGTCCACCGCCGTGGGCGCGCCCTGCTTCTTCTGGGCCTTGATCGCCACCGAGCGGCCGGTCGCGGTCTCAAGCCGGAAGCCCATCATCGTCTCGTAGACCGAGCCGATCTGCTCCACGTCGAGCGCGCGGTAGGAGATGCGCTCGCCGTCGAGGATTAGGAGCTTCTCGAGCGCCCGGTAGATGGTGCCGTCGGGGACGAGCGGCGGCTCGATGCGCTCGTGCATCTGGCGCGCGCCGCCGATGGGGCGGCCCTCGAGGAACTTGAACCGGTCGGGGTCGAAGAGGACGCCGTGGCGCTTGGGCAGCCGCATGGCGCCCGCGTCGGCGCCGTCGTGGATCAGGCGGAAGAGGACGAGGAGCTGCGCCCAGGCGCCGAAGCGCTGGTCCATCGTGTCCGGGAAGAGCGCGGCGTCCTCGCGCAGGCGCTCGTAGAGGCCCGCGAGCGAGTAGTAGCGCAGGAAGGTCTCGTCCTCGGGCAGCATGTCCCGCTCTTCGGCGTAGAGCAGGAAGACGAGCCGCAGGATGACGGTGAGGAGCGCGCGGTAGACCTCGTCGGGATGCTCGGCGAGCTGCTCGCGCAGCAGCTTACCCTTCGAGGCATCGTGCGCGGCCTGGAAGCCGCGCAGCAGCTCGTAGAGGGCGTGGAGAACCTGCTGGGCCAGGCGTTCGCTGACCTCGTTCTGGAACTTGCGGCTGTCCTCGAGCAGGGCGGCGAGGCGCTGTGCGCGCGGCAGGCTGAGAAGCCGCGGCTGGCCGAGGAGCAGGCGCAGGGCCGTCGAGATCGGCCGTCCCGCGGTCTGCACCATCTCCGCAACGCGGAAGTCGAGCCAGCCCGAGCTTTCGCCGCGCGGCGCGGAGAGGAGGCGGAGTGCGCGGCCGTTGAAGAGAAGACCAGCGGGGACGCCGGTCTGGCGCAGCAGACGCTCCATGCGGCCGTGAGCCGAGGCCTCCAACTGTCCGCCTGCGCGGACGACGCGGTCCAGGTCCTCGCCGGGCTCGACGGCGCGCACGAGGAGCTGCCAGGCGGGAGCACCTTCCTTCGGCTCGAGCTCGCGCACCGCGAAGTCGGGGCGCAGCGTCTCGCCATAGTCCGGGAGCGGCACCTCGAGCTCGGGCGGGATCGGGCTCTCGGCGGTGCCGGCGTAGCCCCTGGGCGAGAAGCTCCAGCCGAGGACCGATTCGGCGAAGGCACGGAAGTCGGGCACGTGCGGGACGGTGCCATCCTTCGGGTCGAAGGTCCGGTCCACGGCGCAGGCGCGCAGGAGCCGTTGCCCTTCGGCGTCGCGCCGGTCGAGGATCGCTCCCGCGCGGACCAGCGCCGGCGCCGAGACCACGAGACCCGTCGGCCGGACGAAGCCGAGCCACTCGAGGTGCGCCAGGACTTCGGGGTCGAGCCTGGGGCTGGCCATCAGTTCGACTCCGGCCACAGGTAGACGAGCCCGACCGGCTCGACGCGCCGCGCGCGCACCTCGTAGAACTCGCGGATGCGCGTGGGCTCCTGCGCCAGGTCGTGGTCGAACTGCTCGAGGCGGGCGCGCCAGGAGCGCATGTCCGATTCGAGCTGGCGCTTCTCGTCGTCGCCGAAGTCGAAAGTGAGTTGCTTGAACTGGCCCTCGTGCTTGGCGAGCTCTTCGCGCACGCGCTCGCGTTGCCGCTCGAGGGTCTCACGCAGGTCCTTTTCCTCTCGCTCGCCGCGCTTCCTGAGCTTGTCGATCGCGAGCGCCGCCAGCTCCTCGGCGCGCGGCTCGAGCTGCGGCAGGAGCTCCTCGATGTCGCGGAGGGCTGCGGCGAGAAGCTTCTTCTGGATCGCCTCGCCGAGCGCGTGGCGACGGGGTTCGCCGAGCGAACGGTCGAGAAGCTCGAGCGTCTTCGCCTCTGCTTCCCGCGCGTAGGCCGCGAGCTTCCCCTTGCGCTGGGACGGCTCGACCCAACGCGCGGCAAGAGGCACCAGTTCCTCGTGGAGCCGCTCGGCGCCTCGTCCATAGAGCGACAGGCGGCCGAGCAGGATCACGCGGGGGATCGAGTCCGACGCCTGCGCGAGGCAGGCGCGCGAGAGGTCGTGATGAATGAACCCCTGCGAGCGGAAGCGCGCGAGCAGACGCTGCGCCACGCGCTGCTCCAGATGCAGGTGGACGGTGTCCTCGGTGAGCACGCCGGCGTCCTCGAAGACCACCGGCCGGATGGGCGCCTCGCGCCGCCAGTCGGCGACCTTCTGATTCTGCTGGCGCGGCGCGCGGAGCGTATCGAGGGTGGCGGCCCAGCTCGGGTCGGTCCCGGCACGGCGGTCGAGCGGCGGGAAGGCCCAGACCGGGCTGCCATGCTCGTCCCGGCTCTCCGTGAGTGAGCCGGCCCCCAGCAGCTCGAGGGAGCAGGAGAGGGCGTCGCGGAAAGGCGCCGACTCGAACCCTACCCACTTGCGCGACGCTTCGAGCAGGGTCCGACAATGCTCGATCTGAGCCTTTAGTTCTTCCTGACGTTCACGGGCGGCCTCGAACTCCTCCTCGGTGACGCGTTTCTTCTCCGCATCGATATCCGCCCGCTCGATCTCGCGGGCGAGCCGCTCGGCATCGCGGTGGCGGATGCCCTGACCGAGGCGGCGCTCGATGTCGTCGTCGATCACCTTGGAGAGGCTGCCCAGTTCCCTCTTGATGGTCTCCGTCTTCCTCACCAGCACCTCGAGCACGCGGTCCTCGATCCGCTGCGGCAGCGCGAAGTAATGGCAGCGAACCTCGGCGGCCGGCTGGAGCTTTCGGTCAATTCGGCCGTTGCGTTGCTCGATACGGCCCGGGTTCCACGGGAGATCGAAGTGGAACAGGTCCGTGCAGTGCGCCTGGAAGTTGAGACCCTCGCGCGCGGCATCGGTGGCGAGCAGGATGCGCAGAGGGTCCTTGGCGGGGTCGGTATTGAACCGGCGCTGGATCTCTTTCCGCCGCGCACCGCTCGTGAGACCGTCGATTACCTCAATCCGTTCGTCGGCGCGATCGGTGCCTTCAATGGCCTCCTCCAGAATGTCCTTCAGGTAGCGCTTCGTCCCTTCGCGGTTCTCGGTGAAGATCAGGACGCGGCGGTTGTTCCATTTGGGTGGTGCGCCTCTCGGTGACTGGCCGAAGGGCGGGAGATCCAGGCAGAGGTTCGCGCGCATCCAATCGATGAGCCGCCGGACCTTGGCATCCGGCAAGTGCCGCGACTTCTCTGCGATCGCTTGCATCTGATCGAGGATCGCCTGCTCCTTGCGCCAGATCGTCTCTGCCGACGCATCTCGCGGGGATTCGGCTTCGGCTAAGGCCGTGATGGCCTCGACTTCCGTAGCCTCTTCAGCCTCCTGCTCCTCGGGGGTCCACTCGGCGCGCTCGTCGTCGGCGTCCGGGGCGATGGTGAAAAGCTGTGCGCTGTCGTCGTTCTTGAAGGTCTTGGTGGCCGTCGGTTGCGCCTTCTCCCACTGCCTCGCCACCGTCGCCCGGTGCACCTTTAGGCTGCGGGCAAAGGCTTCGATCGAGGAGAGAAGTCGCTGCTGAAGGCCGACGACTAGGAGGCCGGCGGAGGCCTGCGCTCGGCGCGAGGTGCTCGCGAAACGCTCCTCGCGCGCCGTGCGGTACTCGTCGAGCAGTCGTGACAACACAAGCTCGGGTGCATCGGCAGGCAGGCCCTCGATGGCGACGCGTTCGACGATGCGCCTGGGGAACCCACCCTGGACTTCGCGAATGTCCTCCTTGAGACGGCGCACCATTACGTCTTCCAGCGCCTTCTTGCCCCGTACTTTGACGCCGCGCGTGAAGCGGTAGGGGTCGAGCAGCTCGAGGAGCGTGGAGAAGCTGTTGGAGTGGCCGTTGTGCGGTGTGGCGGACAGGAACAGCCGGTGCTCGAAGCGGCCGGTGAGGTCTCGTACCGCGCGGGTGAACTTTGTCTCGATGCCGTAGCGGCCGCCGCTTGACGGCGCAGCGTGGTGCGCCTCGTCAAGGATCAGCAGGCTGCCTGGCAACATTGGCCCGAGCCATTCCCGCATAAGATCGGTGTAGGTCGGGTCAATCAGCAGGTTGTGTGAGACCAGGAAGCGACTGTGCGTACGCCAGGGGTTAACGCCGAAGCCGCGCTCGCGACGCATCCTCGTCAGATAGGCGCGGTCGAGGATCTCGAATACAAGGCCGAAGCGCTCCTCGAGTTCGGCCTTCCACTGTTCGAGCACCGAGGGCGGAGCGGCGACGACAATGGTCTTGGCTTTCTTCCGTAGCAGCAGTTCGCGCGCAATGAGACCTGCTTCAATCGTTTTGCCAAGCCCGGTGTCGTCGGCGATGAACAGACTTACACGCGGAAGCCGAAGCGCCTTTCGCAGGGGCTCCATCTGGTAGGCGTCGATCTTGATCCCGGCGCGGAACGGGGCCTGGAAGAGACTTGGGTCCGTGGCCGTGATGCAGTTCCAGCGCAGGGTGTGGAGGAAGGCGGCAAACTCGCGCGGAGCGTCGAAGCCCTTGGCTGCGAGATCACTCCAACCCTCTTCTTCCAGGATCCTCCGGTCGATTTCATAGTCCCAGAAGACGTCCAGCGTCTGGCCTTGGGCGTCATCGTCGGCGCAGGCGAGGCGTACGAGCGCGGACTGGCCGGGAACCGGTGAATCGATCACCTCCTCGACCAGCCAGCGCCGAGAGCGCACCTGAACCAACTCTCCAGGTTCGGGGAGGCGTTCGGGAAGTGAGGTACTTGTGGGCGCGGTCATCGGGCGTCCTCGCCGAGGAAGCGCTGCTGCCGCAGCATCAGATGCAGGCGCCTTGTCGCCGCCACCGCGGCTCCATTGCCGCCAGCCCGCGCCGGTGCGTGATGCGCCATGTATACATCTCCCCTGCCGGTGGGCTCTCCCGGTAGCCGTAGCCAACCCACCGAACATCCCGCGGGCGCATCATAGCGCGTTGGTCTCGGCGAACAACGGGGCCCACGCAACCTAGGGAGCCTGCGAGGCTTTGCAGCGCCCACGGGGCGGAGGGAAGGGGATCCGTCTGCTGGACCTGGCGAGATCCTTTGCTGCAGACATGGCTACACGCGGCACGGGGAGAGCCGCTGGCTGATGCGGCCGGGATGAGGAGAGACACGAGTCCGCTAGACCCCGTGAACGGCTGAATCCGTTGTTGTTAGCCCAACGTGGACGATCATGGCGGCGTCGTTGTGACTGTAGGTCATAGCGCCGAGTTCGAGGAGACCTACCGGAAGTCCTTGCCGGTCAAGATGAATTCGAAGCGGTCACTCTCGGCTGCGACGCGACGAACGACGTACTGGAGCTCTTTGGACGTTAGTCCGGCCTTGGGCACCCAGCCCTGGGCACGTACGAGTCCGCGCGCATCGACCCGAAAACTTACGAGCTGTGCGGCGCGATTGTGAAGCCACACGCGGAGCGGAAGATCCTTCATTTCCCTGATCGACGCTGCTCTCACCACGACTGCGTGCACCTCGATTGCGGTCTCAGTCTCGCAAATCCGAACGCGGTGCTTCCTCCCGTTCTCGAAGCTGACGACCACGTCGTCACCGTCGAACTGGATCTGAGGACCTGCGCACAGCAAACGCCAGTTACTCGACATCGCCTATTTCCTCGCGCAGGTCCGCCTCGAAGACCTCGAGGGTGGTGTCGCGTTCGTCCTCGAAGAGCTCGCGCTTCATGCGGTCGGCTTGCATCGCAACTCGGCGCAACAGCAAGCCCACGCCAGCGCCGGAAGGCACCTGGCCACGCACCGCTGGCCGACCGCGTGGGTGGCGGTTTGCTCAAGCCCGGTTGCTACAGAATCTGCTACAACGGACCGGGCGGGACCCCGACGGTTGCTATCTGTGCAGATACGGATAGAGCTGGTCGGGGAGCCGGGATTCGAACCCCGCGGGCACGCCGGGCAGGTGGACCGGCCACTGTACGCCGATGATGAAATGGTCGCCTGGGATCTCGATCGCTTCGACGATGCCGTCCTCGATGGCGAAGGCGCTCGACATCAGGGAGCCGCCGGCTGGGCTTGGCCGGCGCAGGGATGGGCCAGTACGAGTACCTCTTCCGCCCGGTCTCCAAGCACCAGCGATACCAGGTCCAACAGCAAGCCTGGAGCCGACTGAACTCCGTGCGTTTCCGGTGGGTCTGGCCCGCCAGGAGGGTAAGGTGCCACCCCGCCCCCGATCATGGCCTGTTTTGAGGCCAACCCGTGCAGGGGGAGCGGTGTGCGCCGTGCGGCGGGTCCAGCGTCCTCTCAGGTTCAACGGTGCCCACGGTGCAAGGGGGCGGCAAGGCGAATCGGCACCTGGGCGTCGCGTTGCGAGCGCTGTTCCTGGTGGGCGGACCTTCGGCGCGTGGAGCCAAAATCCCCCGCTGCGGTTGAAGGTGAAGGTGCATAGCTGGGCGGTTGTGAGCCATAAACAGGTGTTTATGGCGCGGCAGATGGGGTGGGGTGGTGCCAATTTCGGTGCCACTTGTGCGCGAGCGCCGCGGAATCTGCGCGGCCCGTTTTCGGTGTCACGCATAGCTGATTCAGGTTCAACAGTGGGCGCACAGGCGGCGCATGGCGACCGACGCAATCCAAAGCTGGGGCGACACTTTTAATCTGAAGGTCGAGGGTTCGATTCCCTCACGGCCCACCATATCTGGCTCAGATACGATCAACCGACCCCCGTTCGGGGGCGTTTTTGCCCTGTCTTCTACCTGCGGCACCACCCTGTCGCTCATGAGCTGCAGAGTTCGCTCGCGTCTT
>Ga0194132_10007412_pt1 | contig 16366 bp, 15 predicted proteins | sample TA2KigOf80mmetaG_FD_148612 | JGI IMG/M metagenome (GOLD analysis project Ga0194132, IMG submission 148612) | Freshwater microbial communities from Lake Tanganyika, Tanzania - TA2015054 Kigoma Offshore 80m | ecosystem: Environmental > Aquatic > Freshwater > Lake | place: Tanzania: Lake...
GCGAGCCACCGGACACGGCTTGACGCTGCGGCATCCCGCCGCCCATAACACGCAAAACGATGGGGCAGGGGGAAGCATGGCCGCGAGCTATTTGCTGGCGCTCGATCAGGGCACGACAAGCACGCGGGCCATCCTCTTCGACAGCGAGGGCACGGCGCGCTCGGCGGCGCAGGTGGAGCTGCCGCAGATCTTTCCCAGACCCGGCTGGGTCGAGCACGACCCAGAGGAGATCTGGCGGGCCGCCGTCTCGGTGATCCGCCGCGCCCTAGCCAACGCCAAGGTGACGGCCGGCGAGGTCGCCGCCATCGGCATTACGAATCAGCGCGAGACCACGATCCTCTGGGACCGCGCGAGCGGCAAGCCGATCCATAACGCCATCGTCTGGCAGGACCGGCGCACGGCGGAGTGGTGCCGGACCATGGCCAGGAAGGTCGGCGACAAGGAGCTGGGCAAGCGTACCGGCCTGCTCTTCGACGCCTATTTCTCCGGCTCCAAGATCGCCTGGCTGCTCGACAACGTGGCCGGCGCGCGGGCGGCGGCGGATAAGGGCCGGCTCGCCTTCGGCACGGTCGACTCCTTCCTGCTTTGGCGCCTGACCGGCGGCAAGGTACACGCCACCGATGCGACCAATGCCTCGCGCACCATGCTCTTCAACCTGAAGACCCAGGATTGGGACGACACGCTGCTCAAGGAATTCAAGATCCCGCGCGGCATCCTGCCGGAGGTGCGCGACAGCGCTGCCGACTACGGCGAGGCGCAGGCGGCGCACGCCGGTGCGGCCATCGCCATCAGGGGGATCGCTGGCGACCAGCACGCGGCCACGGTCGGTCAGGCCTGTTTCGAGCCCGGCATGATCAAGAGCACTTACGGCACGGGCTGTTTCGTCGTGCTCAACACCGGCACGAAGCGCGTGCAGTCGAAGAACCGGCTGTTGACCACGCTCGCCTACAGGCTGAAAGGCAAGCCGACCTACGCCCTCGAAGGCAGCATCTTCGTTTCGGGTGCCGCCATCCAGTGGCTGCGCGACGGGCTCAAGATCATCGCCAAGGCGGGAGACAGCGAAGCCCTGGCGGCGAAGCTCACCGGGACGGGAGGCGTCTTTCTGGTGCCGGCGTTCACCGGTCTGGGCGCGCCCTACTGGGACCCGGACGCTCGCGCAGCCATCCTCGGCCTCACCCGCGATTCGGGTATCGCCGAGATCGTGCGTGCGGCCCTCGAGGCCGTGGCCTACCAGACGCGCGACCTGATGGTAGCGATGCAGGAGGACGGGGCCAAACCCGCGGCGCTGCGCGTCGACGGAGGCATGGCGGTCAACAACTGGGGGATGCAGTTCCTTGCCGACCAGCTTGCCATGCCGGTCGAGCGCCCGGTGGTCACCGAGACCACGGCGCTCGGCGCTGCCTATCTCGCTGGGTTGGGGGTGGGGGTTTTCGCCTCGCCGGCGGATATCGCCCGGCAGTGGAAACGCGAGCGCCAATTCAAGCCGGCGATGAAGGCGGCCGAGCGCAACACCCTCTATGCCGGCTGGCAGGAGGCGGTGGCTAGAGTTCGGTCCCGTTGATGTCCGGTTCGCTTACCCCTAAAATGAATCAAAGAGAAAATAAACGAAACCCAAGCAGGGTGGACCCGTGCAAAACCCAACGACCCGTCAGGCCGATATCCTGACCCTGGCCCGCAGCCAGGGACGGGTGGCTGTCGAGGATCTGGCGGCGCGTTTTTCGGTAACCCCCCAGACGATCCGTAAGGATCTCAACGACCTTTGTGACCAGCGCCTGCTCAGCCGGGTGCATGGCGGGGCGATCCTCGCCTCGGGCGTCGAGAATCTGGGCTACGAGGCCAGGCGCCAGATCGCCGCCGAGGAGAAGCGCGGCATCGGTGCTGCCGCCGCCTCGCTGATCCCGAATAAGAGCTCGCTGTTCATCAACATCGGCACCACGACCGAGGAAGTGGCGCGGGCGCTGCGCGGCCACGAGGATCTGCTGGTCATCACCAACAACCTCAATGTCGCGCTGATGCTGCATCCGCTGCCGCGGATCGAGGTGATCGTGGCCGGCGGGCCGGTGCGGCGCACCGACGGCGCGGTGGTCGGTGCCTCTGCTGTCGACCTGATCCGCCAGTTCAAAGTCGACACGGCAGTGATCGGCACCTCGGCCATCGATCAGGACGGGGCGCTGCTCGACTTCGACTACCGCGAGGTGCGGGTCAGCCAGGCGATCATGGAGAACGCGCGGCGGGTCATCCTGGTCGCCGACCAGCTCAAGTTCGAACGCTCCGCGGCGGTGCGCATCGCCCACCTGTCGCAGATCCAGGTTTTCGTCACCGACCATCTGCCCTCGGCCCGGGTACGGGCGCTGTGCGCCACCCACGGGGTCAAGGTCGTGGAAACCGCCCCGGCACCCGCGGTTGCCTTATCTAGCTGATATAGAACGTATATTTCTGAGTTCGCGCGTTTAATTGCGCTTGCGCCGCTATTCTGGTTCGTTTATATTTCAAATAATATAAAAACGAAATAATACGAAACATCATTGAACAGGGCGACGGGGATCGCAAGCGTGGCTGGTACCGTCTTCGACCTTGCCATCATCGGCGGTGGCATCAACGGCTGCGGCATCGCGCGCGATGCGGCCGGGCGGGGCCGCTCGGTTTTTCTCTGCGAGCAGGACGATCTCGCCTCGGCCACATCCTCGGCCTCGACCAAGCTGATCCACGGCGGCCTGCGCTATCTCGAGCATTACGAGTTCCGCCTGGTGCGCGAGGCGCTGCAGGAACGCGAAGTGCTGTGGCGCCTGGCGCCGCACATCATCCGTCCGTTGCGCTTCGTGCTGCCGCATCACGAGGGGCTGCGGCCGGCCTGGCTCTTACGCCTCGGCCTGCTCCTCTATGACCATCTGGGCGGCCGCTCGCTGCTGCCGGGGACGCGCACCGTGCGCCTGCGGAGCGACCCGGCCGGCGTGCCGCTCAAGCCCTCTTACCGCCTGGGCTTCGAGTACTCGGATTGCTGGGTCGAGGATGCGCGCCTCGTGGTGCTCAATGCCATGGACGCGGCCTCGCGCGGGGCGGTGATCCGCACCCGCACGCGCTGCCTGTCGGCTGCGCGCGAGAACGGGCTGTGGAGCGTCACCGTCGAGGACCGCTGGAGCGGCCAGCGCAGCCATGTTCGTGCCCGCACCCTGGTCAACGCCGCCGGGCCTTGGGTGGCGAGCTTCCTCAGCGAGGCGGTGCAGGCTCCGGCCCCCGCCCGCATCCGGCTGGTGCAGGGCTCGCACATCGTCGTGCGCAAGCTCTTCGACCACGAGCGCTGCTACATCTTCCAGAACGCCGATGGGCGCATCGTCTTCGCTATCCCGTTCGAGCGCGACTTCACCCTGGTCGGCACCACCGACCGCGACTACACCGGCGATCCCGCCTCGCCGGCGGCGAGCAGCGAGGAGATCTCCTATCTCTGCGCCGCGGTCAGCGGTTACTTCAACCAGCGCATCATGCCGGCCGACATGGTCTGGACCTATTCCGGGGTGCGGCCGCTCTACGACGACGGAGCGAGCGACGCCCAGGCCGTGACCCGCGACTACGTTCTCGACCTCGATGCGCCCGAGGGCCAGCCGGTGCTGCTCAACGTCTTCGGCGGCAAGATCACGACTTACCGGCGGCTGGCCGAGGCGGCGATGGCCAGGCTGGCACCTCATCTGCCGGACAACGCTGCGAGGGCGTCGTGGACCGCAGGCGAGGCGCTGCCGGGCGGCGACTTCCCGGTGAACGGCTTCGATACGCTAGCCGCCACGCTGGGTGCTGAGCACCCCTATCTACCGCCCGAGCATGTGCGCCGCTTGACCAGGGCCTACGGCACGCGGGCGACGATGCTGCTCGACGGCTGCCGCAAGACGGCCGATCTCGGCCAGCGCTTCGGCGCCGACCTCAGCGAGCGCGAGGTCGCTTACCTGATGGACCACGAATGGGCGGCGAGCGCCGCCGACGTGGTCTGGCGCCGCTCCAAGCTCGGCCTGCGCCTGACGCGCGACGAGATCGCTTCACTGGATTCCTGGATAGAGGCGCGGCGCCAGGCGGCCGCCGCGCCGCCACGGGCGGCGGGGGCGTCGCGATGATCCGCGTCTTGCCACGCCGGCCGATGATGCTAAGGTCGCTGCAACGAATTCTTCACGGAGCTGTCGCCGCTAGGCAACGGTCCGGGTCGAAACAACCGATCCGTTTCACTCACGCAGGGAGGGTTTAGATGTCTACTCGCCGATTTTTCCTGACCGCGACGGTCGCCAGCCTGGCGGTGCTCGCCGGTGCCGCACAGGCGCAAGCGCCGGTGGAGATCCACTGGTGGCATGCCATGACAGGCGTCAACAACGACGTCATCAACAAGCTGTCCAACGACTTCAACGCTTCGCAGGCGCAGTACAAGATCATCCCGTCCTACAAGGGGCAGTATCCGGACACGTTGAACGCCGGCATCGCCGCGTTCCGCGCCGGCAACGCACCGCACATCCTGCAGGTCTTCGAAGTCGGCACTGCGACCATGATGGGCGCCCGCGGTGCGGTGAAGCCGGTGCATGAGCTGATGAAGGAATCAGGCGAGAGATTCGATCCCAACAGCTATCTGCCGACCATTGCCGGCTACTACTCAACCTCCAAGGGCGAGATGCTGTCGATGCCGTTCAACAGCTCGACGGCGATCATGTGGTACAACAAGGACGTCTTCAAGAAAGCCGGTCTTGACCCCGAGAAGCCGCCGAAGACCTGGCCGGAGACCATCGACGCGGCCAAGAAGATCCGCGCCTCGGGCCATCCCTGCGGCCTGTCGACCGCCTGGGTGACCTGGCTGCTGCTCGAGCAGTTCAGCGCCTGGCACAACCTGCCGCTGGCCACCAAAGCCAACGGCATGGAGGGCTACGACGCCGAGCTGCGCATCACCAGCCCGCTGCACGTCAAGATGATCGCCACGCTGGCCGAGCTGCAGAAGGACAAGACCTTCGACTACGGTGGCCGCACCAACACCGGCGAGGGTAAGTTCATCTCCGGCGAATGCGGTATCTACCTCAACTCGTCAGCCTTCTACGGCAACGTCAAGGCCAACGCCAAGTTCGAGTTCGGCACCTCGACCATGCCGTACTGGCCTGAGGCCGCGGGCGCGCCGCAGAACAGCGTTATCGGCGGAGCGAGCCTCTGGGTGATGGGCGGCAAGAAGGCGGACGAGTACAAGGGAGTCGCCAAGTTCTTCACCTTCCTCTCCGACACCGACCGCCAGGCCTGGCTGCACCAGGAGAGCGGCTACCTGCCGATCACCAAGGCGGCCTACGAGAAGACCAAGGCTGACGGCTTCTACCCCAAGAACCCGGGCCGCGAGACGCCGTTGATCCAGCTTGCCGGCAAGCCGCCGACCGACAACTCGCGCGGCATCCGCCTGGGCAATCTGGTGCAGATCCGCGACATCTGGGCCGAGGAGCTTGAGGCCGCGTTCGCTGGCACCAAGACGGCGCAGGCCGCTCTCGAGGCGGCGAATTCGCGGGGCAACGCCGTGCTCCGCCAGTTCGAGCGCACGGTTCGCTGAAGCCCTAGACGGGGACCGGGCCGTCCGCGCGGGTAGCGCGGACGGCCCTTACCTTGAGCCATGCAGAAACGCGCCATCTACGACAGTAAACTCCTGCCGTATCTGCTGCTGCTGCCGCAGCTGGCGATCGTCCTGATCTTTTTCTACTGGCCGGCCAGCCAGGCGGTCTATCAGTCCTTCCTGCTCGAGGACGCCTTCGGCCTGCATTCCGAGTTCGTCTGGTTCGAGAATTTCGAGCACCTGTTCAAGGAGCCTGACTACTGGCGCTCCTTTGTCGTCACGGCAGTGTTCAGCATCGCCGTCGCCGCGCTGTCGCTCAGCCTGGCCTTGCTCTTCGCAGTGATGGCCGACCGCCAGATCCGCGGCGCCAACGCCTACAAGACTTTCATGATCTGGCCCTACGCCGTAGCGCCCGCGGTCGCCGGCGTGCTCTGGCTGTTCATGTTCCAGCCCTCGCTCGGCGTCGTCGCCCAGTTCATCCGCGGCCTTGGTATCGAGTGGAATCCGCTGCTCAACGGCACGCATGCCATGGTGCTGGTCGTCATGGCTGCCACCTGGAAACAGATCAGCTACAACTTCCTTTTCTTCCTCGCCGGCTTGCAGTCGATCCCGCGCTCGGTGATCGAGGCGGCGGCGATCGACGGCGCCGGAGCGACACGGCGCTTCTGGACCATCGTCTTCCCGCTGCTCTCGCCGACCGCCTTCTTCCTGCTGGTGGTCAACGTGGTCTACGTCTTCTTCGACACCTTCGGCATCATCGATGCGGTGACGCTCGGCGGCCCGTCCAAGGCGACCTCGACCTTGGTCTACAAGGTCTACGACGACGGGCGGGCGGGGGCCAATCTCGGCTCCTCGGCGGCGCAGTCGGTGGTGCTGATGGTCATGGTGATCGCGCTCACCGCGATCCAGTTCAAATACATCGAGCGCAAGGTGCACTACTGATGGTGGAGAAACGCCCCCTCTCCAATCTCGTGGCGCACTTGGTGCTGCTCACCGGCATCTTCGTCGTCGCTTTCCCGGTCTACCTGACCTTCGTCGCCTCGACCCGCGAGGCCTCGGACATCGCCGCCGGCTCGATGCCGCTGATTCCCGGCTCCCTGCTGGTCGAGAATTACGAGCGGGCGCTGTTCGCCGGCAGCGGCCGCGTCACCACCACGCCGGTATCGATCATGATGATCAACAGCCTGGTGATGGCCCTGTCCATCGCCATCGGCAAGATCGCCATCTCGATCATCTCGGCCTACGCCATCGTCTATTTCCGCTTCCCGCTGCGCATGACGTTCTTCTGGCTGATATTCATCACCCTGATGCTGCCGGTCGAGGTGCGTATCTTCCCCACCTATAAGATCGTCGCCGATCTCGGCCTGCTCGATTCCTTCGCCGGGCTGACCATTCCGCTCATCGCCTCGGCGACGGCGACGCTGCTCTTCCGCCAGTTCTTCCTCACTATCCCGGACGAGCTGGTCGAGGCCTCCAAGATCGACGGCGCCGGCCCCTTGCGCTTCTTCTGGGACACCGTGGTCCCGCTGTCGCGCACCAACATGGCGGCGCTCTTCGTCATCCTCTTCATCTACGGCTGGAACCAGTACCTCTGGCCGCTGCTCATCACCACCAGCGGCTCGATGGAGACCATCATCATCGGCATCAAACGCATGGTGGTGACCTCCGACGCGGCCACCGAATGGCACCTGGTCATGGCCACCGCCATGCTCGCCATGCTGCCGCCGGTCGCTGTCGTGCTGTTGATGCAGCGCTGGTTCGTCAAGGGCTTGGTCGATACCGAGAAGTAAGGGCAGGGGGCGTTCTATGGCCGAAGTGAATATCGACGGCGTGACCAAGGCCTTCGGCGAGGTCAAGGTCATCCACGGTGTCGACTGCCGCATCGCCGACGGCGAGTTCATCGTCATCCTCGGGCCCTCAGGCTGCGGCAAGTCGACGCTGCTGCGCATCGTCGCCGGGCTCGAGACGCAGAGCGGCGGCAACGTCGAGATCGGCGGCAAGCGGGTCAACGACGTCGAGCCCAAGGACCGCAACATCGCCATGGTCTTCCAGAACTACGCGCTCTATCCGCATATGAGCGTCTACGACAACATGGCTTACGGCCTGCGCGTGCGCGGCATGCCCAAGAGCGAGATCGATGTGCGGGTGCGCAAGGCGGCCGGCGTCCTCAATCTCGGCGAGCTGCTGCAGCGCAAGCCGCGTCAGCTTTCCGGCGGCCAGCGCCAGCGCGTCGCCATGGGACGGGCCATCGTGCGCGAGCCGGCGGTCTTCCTCTTCGACGAGCCGCTGTCCAACCTCGACGCCAAGCTGCGCGTGCAGATGCGCATCGAGATCAAGAAGCTGCATCAGACCATCAAGACCACCAGCATCTACGTCACGCACGACCAGGTAGAGGCGATGACGCTGGCCGACCGGCTGATCGTCATGAACGCCGGCCGCGCCGAACAGATCGGCACGCCGATGGAGGTCTATGCCCGCCCGGCCACGGTCTACGTCGCGGGCTTCATCGGCTCGCCGGCCATGAACATGCTGCCGGCCAGGCGCGCCGGCGACGGCAAGGCCATCGAGCTGCCCGGCGGCGCCAGGCTCAACCTCGCGCAGAAGCTGCCCGGCTCCGGCGACCTCTTGGTCGGCATCCGGCCCGAGCATATCCAGGTGGCGTCCAGTGGCGGCGGGGTCTTCCAGATCAATGTCGACCTGGTCGAGGCGCTGGGCGCCGACACGCTGGTGCATGGCAGGGTAGGCAGCGACCAAGCCCTTACTGTCCGTCTGCCCGGCACGACGCGCGTCGCCGCCGGCCAGCGTCTGGCGCTGGCCGTGCCGGCGGAGGATTTCCACCTCTACGATGCCGCTAGCGGCCAGCGCCTGAACTGAGCTTTAGGCCGCTTGCCGGCCTAGCCGGTCCGGGCCGCCGCGAAGCGACCTCCAGGGCCGGAGGCTGCCGGCGGTCTGCGCCAGGGCCCCGGAGACGAGCTCTAGCCCGAGCAGCCGGGCCGGGTTCTCGCCCGGCATGACGATCCCCTGCGCTGCGACAGGCCGGAAGCCGAAGCGGCCATAATAGGACTCGTCGCCAACCAGCAGGACCAGCCGGTGCCTGGCCCAGGCGGCCATGTCGAGGCTCTGTCCGATCAGCGCCCGGCCGATCCCCTGTCCCGCCAATAACGGCTCGACCGCCAGCGGCCCGAGCAGCAGGGCGGGACTCTGCCGTGGCCCGACCGCGACCGGCCAGTAGCGGATGCTGCCGACGAGCGAGCCGTGGCTGTTGGCGCGCGCCACGAGAGAGAGGTGGGCAAGCGGTGCTACGCCGTCCCGGTAAGAGTAGGAGAGCTTGGCCTGCCGCTCAGGGCCGAAGGCCCGGTCGAGCAGGGAGTCGATGACCGGGCCGTCCTCGGCCCGCTCGGTGGTGATGGTGAACATGGACTTGTCCTCAAACGCATGACGAATCGGCCGGGGTGGCAGGCCTGGCGGCCTGTCCCGTCATTCGCTTCGTCTGAGGAAGTCGCTGCCGGAAAAGGGGCGCGTCAGGCCCGGATCGCTGCCCAGGTCTGCGCCGCGCAGAGGCGCGGCGCCAAGAGCGGGCGGCGGGTCGTACGTCGTCGGAGGTCGGCAGCGCGGAACGTCATGGCGGCGCGCAAGATAATCAGCGCCGACTCAGAGGTCAAGCTCTGTCCAGATCGGTTGGTGGTCGGAGCCGGCCGCATCGTTGTCGATCCGGGCGCTCTTGATCTTCGGGCGCAGCGTGGCGCTGACGTAGCAGTAGTCGATGCGCTTGCCGGTGTTGAGGGTGCCGCTGTCGCAGGTGACACCCTCGTGCTCGCCGTGGCCGGTAACCACCCAGGCGTCGACGAAACCGTCACGGTTGTTCATGCGCCCGAATTCGGGAGAGCGCGGTCCGACGATCCGAGCATAGAGCGGCGAGGTCGGTGGGAAATTGAAATCGCCCATCATCACCGCCTCGCGCGGCATCGGCGGCTCGCCGCCTTCCGTCCAGGCGGAGTCGGTGGGGTGTCCGCCACACCATGCCCCACCCTCGCTGAAGGCGCGGGCATGGATGTCGAGGATGCGCTCGACCTGCGGCGCGCGGCTTTCGTCCGACAGGTGAGTGAGGTGGATCGAATAGACACGCAAGGCGCTGCTGCCGGCGGCGATCACGCCTTCGAGCGCGCAGCGCTGCAGGCTGTACTGGGTCTGCGTGCCGAATTTCGGCAGCATGTGATTACGCGAGGTGACGATCGGCGTCTTCGACAGCAGCATGTTGCCGAATTGCCGTCGGCGATGCAGCGGCTTGCCGTCAGGCCCTGGGATGCTGGCGTCCATGTCTGCACCCGGCCCGTAGACCCAATGATAGTCGGGCAGCAGCCGGGCTATCTCCGCCGCCTGATCGGCATAGCCGGTGCGCTTCCAGTGACGCTCGACCTCTTGCAGCGCAATGACGTCGGCGCCGCGCACCGCGCCGGCGATGCGGGCGAGATCGTTCTTTCCGTCTCTGCCGAATCCGTACTGGGTGTTGTAGCTGACCAGCCGCATATCGCTTCGTTGCCCCCGATGTTGGAAGCCTCACGTTAGGCGGAACGCCGCTCTGGCCGCAAGCCCGCCTGCACTCTAGTCTGGCCTTATGGTTGACTCGTCCGCGCCGGCGCGTACCGGGCTTGCGTTCGTCCTTCTTCTTCTGCTCGGCGCCAACTGGGGCATCGCCTTCTCCTTCGCCAAGTTCGGGCGGCTCGACGGTATCCCGCCTCTCGGCTACGTGCTGTGGCAGTACGGCGGCGCCTCTGTCGTGCTCCTGGCGATCTGCGCCCTGCGCCGGAAATACCCGCCGCTGTCGCGGCGTCATGTCATTTACTACCTGGTCGCCGGCCTCACTGGCATCGTCATTCCCACCGTCAACGTGCTCTACGTGGTGGGGAACGTCCCGGTCGGCGTGCTGACGCTGCTCGTGACGCTGGCACCGCTGCTGACTTACGGGATAGCGCAGCTCGTCGGTGTCGACCGCCTGGACCGCCGGCGGGTCTGCGGGATGCTGCTGGGCTTTGCGGGCGCGCTGCTGATCTTCGCGCCGCGCACCAGCCTGCCCTCGCCCGACATGGCGCCCTGGGTAGCTCTGGGCCTGGTGACGCCGATCTTCTACGCCATCAGCAATGTCTACGTCGGAGTGGCGCGGCCGGCGGGCGCCGACTCGCTGGCGCTCGGGGCGGGGATGGCGCTCGCCGCGGTCTTCCTCCTGCTGCCTATCGTCCTGGCTACAGGCACGTTCCACCCGCTGACGCCGCCCTTTTCCAGGGGCGAAATCGCGCTTCTCGCCCACATGGTGGCGGCAGGCCTGGGGATGCTCGTCATGTTCGAGGTCATCCGACTGGCCGGTGTCGTCTTCATGTCGCAGGTCGCCTACATAGTGACGCTCAACGGCGTCTTTTGGGGCATCTACTTCTTCGACGAGCACCACAGCGGGTGGATCTGGACGGCGCTGGTCGTCATCCTTGCGGGCGTGGCCCTGGTGACCAAACCTGTCAGTCCGCGCGGCGGATGAACTCACGCACCGTGGGCAGAATCTCGGCTCGCCAGCGGCGGCCGTTGAAGATGCCAAAATGCCCGACACCTTTCTGCAGGTGGTGCTGGCGCCTGTCCGCCGGAATGGCGGGGCAGAGGTCGTGCGCTGCCACGGTCTGGCCGACAGCGGAGATGTCGTCGAGCTCGCCTTCCACCGTCAACAGCGCAGTCTTCTCGATGGCATGGGTGGCGACCGGCGTGCCCCGCCAGCGCATCGTGCCGCGCGGCAGATCGTGGTCGTGGAAGGCGACCTTGATGGTCTGCAGGAAGAATTCGGCCGGCAGATCCATGACGGCCAGGTATTCGTCATAGAAGCGGCGATGTGCATCGGCGCTCTCGCCGTCGCCGCGCACCAGATGGTGGAAATGCTTCATCGCCGAGCCCAGATGGCGGTCGGCGTTCATGGCCATGAAGCCGGTGAGCTGCAGGAATCCCGGATAGACCTGGCGCATGAAGCCGGGATAGGTCGCCGGCACGCGGGAGATGCAGGTGCGCTCGAACCAGTCGAGCGAATGCTCCCGGGCGTGGCGATTCACCCGCGTCGGGTTGACGCGCGTGTCGATCGGCCCGCCCATCAGGGTCATCGAGGCTGGCGCGCAGGGGTGCCGGTCGGCGCCCAGGATCGCCGTGGCGGCCAGCACCGGGACCGAGGGTTGGCAAACCGCGACGACATGCGTCCTCGGCCCGAGATGCGTCAGGAAATCGATGAGGTACTGGACATAGGTGTCAAGGTCGAACTCTCCCCCGCTCAGCGGCACGTCGGCCGCCCCGATCCAGTCGGTGATGTAGACGTCGTGATCAGGCAGCAGGCCGGCGACCGTATCGCGCAGCAACGTGGCGTAGTGGCCGGACATCGGTGCCACCAGCAGCACGCGCGGGTCCTGCCGGTCGATGTCGCGCCGGAAGTGGATTAAGTCGCAGAAGGGCCGGCGCAGCAGCGCGCTCTCGCTGACCGCGACATCGGTATCGCCGATGCGCACCCGGTCGAGGCCAAACGCCGGCTTGCGGTAGCGGCGAGTCGAACGTTCGACCAGCTCGGCGCCGGCGGCAAGGGCACGGCCGAATCCTGTGTAGGAGAAGGGGACGAGCGGATGGCTGAAGACCTGCTGCAGCGTTTCCGCCGTCAGCCGAAGGGGTGCCAGGGCCGCGTGCTGGAAGTCGTAGAGGTGGTATAGCGGCAACGAATCGATCCTCACGGCGAGTATGACCAAGCGTGGCGATGCTGGCAATCAAGCATCGGCGCGGTCGATCAGATGTATGAAGGACCCGGACACACCTCCGCTCCGTCGTCCACCGGCGGCCAACTGGCGGCCGGTCGCGTCCGCTAGTTGGAAAAGGGGCGGACCCTCTCCCTCTTTCAGGATCGTCGCGTAGTGAAACTCGTGACCGCGATAGGTTGTGCCTGCCGCGCCCAGCGGTCCGCCGCTGGCCAGGACGGCGCGGCGGTACCCGAGATGCAGGCGGCGCTCGGCGAAGGATGTCTCAACCGGCAGCAGACCGGCCATGATGTGGCGCTCGCCCTCGGCGTCGACCAGCCCTTCGCCAAGCGTCATATAGCCGCCGCACTCGCCATAGATCGCGCTGCCTCGTGCGGCCGCCCGGCGCAGCGCGTCGAGAAATCGCCCTGCGGCGGCCAGCCGGCCGGCGTGCAGCTCGGGATAGCCGCCGGGCAGGTAGATTGAGTCGCAATCGTCGTCGGGGGTTTCGTCGGCCAGCGGCGAGAAGAATGAGAGCTCTGCGCCGGCCCCCCGCCAACCGTCGAGCAGCGCCGGATAGGTGAAGACGAAGGCTGCGTCGCGGGCGACTGCGATGCGCTGGCCGAGCGGCGGCAGGGGAGGTGTTGCCGCCGCCGGCGAAAGACTTGTCGGCCGCGCCAGGTGTCTCAATGCCTCGAGATCGACCGAAGACACTGCCCGCGCCGCACGATCGAGAAATGCCTCGAGCGACAGACGCTCTCCCGCTGGGACCAGCCCGAGATGCCGTTCAGGCGTGCCAATGGCGGCATCGCGTGCGACACAGCCGAGGACCGGTAGGCCGGGCAGGGCTAGGCGCAGGGTCTCGCGCAACAGCCGCACATGACTCTCGCCGCCCACGCGGTTGAAGATCACGCCACCGATGCGCAGGCCTGACCGGGCAAGGCTGGAAGGCGGTGTAGAGAATCCCTGGACGACAGCCGCCGCCGAGGCGGCGAGGCCCCGTGCGTCGACCACCAGGACGACTGGCCAGCCGGTGAGCGCCGCCAGCGCGGCGGTCGAGCCGCCACCCTGCGCATCGACGCCGTCGAACAACCCCATTACGCCTTCGCACAATATCAGCTCGGAACCGCTGGCGAGGCGTGCCACCAGGGCACCCAATGTTTCGGCCCGCATGGCCCAGGAATCGAGATTGAGGCATGGCCGCCCGGTTGCCGCCGTGTGGAACCCAGGATCGATGTAGTCCGGTCCGGCCTTGGCCGTGGCCACGCGCACACCGGCCCGGTACAGAGCCCGCGCCAGCCCCAGGGTGATCGTCGTCTTGCCTGCACCCGAGGCGGGCGCCGCGACGATCAGACCCGGTGCGGTCGCCGTCACAGGCGGCTGCGGATCGCCGCAACGACGCGGTCGGGCGGCGTTTCGTGGGTGAAGTGGGTGAGAAACTTCCCGTCGCGGCCCATCAGGTAAAGGATCGCCGAATGATCGACGAGATAATTGGGGTTGGTCGCGGCATCGGAAGCCAGACGGTAGTAGACGCGATAGGCTTTCACCGTAGCGTCGATCGCCTCGCGCGAGCCGGTGAGGGCGGTGATGCGCGGCGAGAAATGCTGCACGTAGGACTTCAAGATTTCCGGCGTGTCGCGGGCCGGATCGAGGGTGATGAACACGGGCGCCACCTCGTCTGCGGCCGGCCCGAGCCGGTCGAGGATATCGGCGAAGAGCTGCAGCCCGAGCGGGCAGACATCGGGACAGAAGGTATAGCCGAACTCGACCAGCATGAGCTTGCTGCGGAAGTCGGCGTCACTGCGCTCGCGGCCCTCGCTGTCGATCAGCCGGAACGGCCCGCCGATTGCCGGATCGCCGAGACCCACGACCTCGCGTACCGATGCCGGCCCGCCGTCGCGGAGCAACAGATGGCTGATGGCACCAATCCCTACACCCGCAATCACGGCCAGAACGATGGCTAACAGGCGCGGGCGGGTCAGTCCCGGCATCGGGTTGTTTTACTGCTTCGGCGCGTCGCCGCGCTGGCGGCGCCAGCCCATACTTTCCATGCAGCGCCGGTAGACGTCACTGCGCGCCGAGGACGGGGTACGCTCGCGTGACGATGCCGAGCCGTCGAACCGCGCCTCGTCGACGAAACCATAACCCGACGATTCGCGCTCGCAGGACTGGCGCGCGGCACGCAGCTCGTCGGGGCCCGAGCCGTCCCTCACCCACTCGGTGCGCGGCTCGACGCAGGCGCCGAGTGACACCAGAACGGCGAGCGAAGCGAGCAGCTTGAACGTCTTCGTCATGAGATCCGCACTTGGTTGGTCGGGAGGGTTTAGCACGCACGCTCAGACGGCGTCGCGGTGAATTTTGCTCGCCAGTGGGTCGGCGGTGAGCTTGCGGCCGGCTAGCGCCCCAAGCCAGTCGAGGCCGGCCCGCAGGCGGACGATCTCGCCGACCGCCACCAGCGCCGGCGGCTCGATCCCGGCGTTCGCGACGTCGACCGCCACGCTTCCCAGCGTCGATTCGAGAACCCGCTGCTGCTCCGTTGTGGCGCGGCTGATCACCGCGACCGGCTCCTCGGACCGGCGGCCTGCGGCGAGCAGCCGTTCCGCGATAGTGCCGAGGTGCTTGATCGCCATGTAGAAGACCAGTGCCGGCGAGCCGCGGGCGAGTGATGTCCAGTCAAGCCCGTCGGGCACCTCGCCAGTCACGCCATGACCCGTGACGAACGTGACGACGTGGTTGGTCTCGCGGTGGGTGACCGGGATGCCGGCATAGGCAAGCCCGCCGATGCTGCTGGTGATGCCCGGCACGACACGGAATGGCACGCCACTGGCGACCAAGGCCAGTGCTTCCTCGCCGCCGCGACCGAAAACGAACGGGTCGCCGCCCTTGAGACGCAGCACGCGCTTTCCGGCGCGTGCATGGCGTACCAGCCGGGCGGAGATGTCGGGCTGGGTAGGCGACGGCTTGCCGCCGCGCTTGCCGGCGTATTCGCGCAACGCGTCGGGCCGCGCCAGATCGAGGATGCGCGGGTCGACCAGCGCGTCGTAGACCACAATGTCGGCTTGGTGCAGCCCCTGGTGCGCCAGCAGCGTCAACAGGCCCGGGTCGCCGGGGCCGGCACCCACCAGCCAGACCCAGCCCGGCTCAAGATCGGGCAGCGTGAGCGGCAGCTTGTCCATCGTAGCCTGAGCCTAGCGGATCAGGCGTCCGGCTTACAGTTTCTGGATATGAAGACCGCCGTCGACGTGAAACGCCTCGCCGGTGGTGAAAGGCAGGGCGCCGCTGGCCAGCGCGGCGATTGTGCGGCCTACATCATCCGGCTCGCCCCAGCGGTGCTGTGGCACCACGCCGTCGGCGATCCAGCGCTCGTATTTCGCGGCGACGGGGGCGGTCATGTCGGTGCGCATCACGCCGGGCCGGATCTCATAGACAGCGATCCCGGCCTCGGCCAGACGCAAGGCGAACATCTTCGCCATCATCGACAGCGAGGTCTTGGAGAAAGTGTATTCGGGGCGGTCGGGTGCCGCGATGAAGGCGTTAGTCGAGGAGATGACGACGATGCTGCGATGCGGCCCGCCCTGGCCGGGCATGTCAGCTAGCATCCGCTTGGCTGCCGCCTGCGTCAGAAAAAACGTGCCGCGCAGGTTCACGTTCATCACCCGGTCGAAGCTGGCGACCGTCGCCTCGAGCAAGTCGCCGCGCCTGTCAACCGTGACGCCGGCATTGTTGACCAAGCAATCAAGGCCACCCATTGCCGCATAGGCCTGGTCGATCAGCGCCGCGTGGCCGGCAAGGTCGGCAATATCGGCCCTGGCGAACACGGCGCGCCGGCCTCGTTGTCCAATGCCGGCGAGAGTCTTCTCGGCCGCCGCGTCGCGCTCGAGATCGGCCAGAAGGATGTCGAAGCCGGATTCGGCCATAGCCCAGGCGATGCCGCGCCCCAGGCCGTGGCGGCCTCCGGTGATGAGCGCGGCCGGTACACGCTGGCCTGCTTGCTGATTCATGGTCCCGTCGTCGCCGGTTTGCTTTAGGATTTCAGGGTAGAACAAGCATAGGGACAGAAGCGTGACGAAGC
>Ga0194132_10007417_pt1 | contig 16363 bp, 12 predicted proteins | sample TA2KigOf80mmetaG_FD_148612 | JGI IMG/M metagenome (GOLD analysis project Ga0194132, IMG submission 148612) | Freshwater microbial communities from Lake Tanganyika, Tanzania - TA2015054 Kigoma Offshore 80m | ecosystem: Environmental > Aquatic > Freshwater > Lake | place: Tanzania: Lake...
CAAGTTCACGCGAACCTGCGCTGCTGAAAAAACTGCGTGAAGCAAACACCGGACTTATTCATTCCGCATTTTTGCAGCGGACCGGAGAAGCGCGTATGGACGGCCCATTTTCACCCTTCGGGTGCTCCGAGCGACGGTATGCGGCAGCCATTTTGCCGCAAATTTCTGACCGAGACACCCGCGGAGGATCCGCACGAGTCATTTCGAGCTTGTCCGCGGCGTCAGTTTGGGCTGCGATCAGATGCCGTGAGAAAAGCGGGCTAAAACACGCGCTGCTTCAGCCGGTCGATCGTAAACTTCGCGGTTTCCGCCACTGCCATCACCGTCATCACACCCGCCTGCACCGGATCACTCACCACCAGATCGGCCGCCGCGGGAACACTGCCCGCCATGTTCAGGCTCACCACCAGCAGACCCTTGGCCCGGACCTCACGCACCGCCGTCTCGATCTCGCCCCCCATCAGCGACCCGGCAAGAACCAGCGCCTTGGCCCTCGGCAGCCGCGCCACCGCGCGCACCGCATCCGCCAGCGGCTTCTCACCCACCAGCGGAATGGTATCCACCGAAATGTGCTCCCCGCGAATGTTGTGACGGTCGGCTTCGGAGATCGCGCCAATGGCCACCTGGCCCACCTGGGCGCCGCCCCCCACGATGATGATCCGCTTCCCGTAAATCTTCTGGAGGCTTTCCACAATTTCAAGGTGTTGAACCACCGTCAGCGACTCCAGATCGGCGCGCAGTGCCGCCATCTCCCCGGGCAGCACCACCTCGAAGTAAATCCGCGCAAAGGGCGGGCCGCCGTCCACAATCTCCACCGCCGCGATGTCGCCCTCATGGCGGGCAATAGCGCCGGTCAATTGATGCAGCACGCCGGGACCCGCCTCCGCCGTGATTTCGACGCCGAACCTCTCATGCGCCATGGCGGTCAGGCCTCGCGCACTTCGTACTTCTTCAGGATTTCGGGCCAGATGCCCTTGGCGCGAAGCACCACCTCGATCACGTCACGCACCGCGCCCTCACCGCCGTTGTGCTCGGCGATGAAATGCGCGTGCCGCCGCACCTCCCGCCGCGCGTTGGCGGGCGCCGCCGCGAACCCGACCCGGTTCATGATCACAATGTCCGTGAAGTCGTCGCCGATGTAGCCGGTCTCATCCGGGCTCGCGCCGGCATCGGCCAGGATCTCTTCGAGGATCGGGATCTTCTCGATATGCCCCTGGTACACATACTTCATCTTGCACTGCCGCGCCCGCTCCACCGTGGATGGCGAGTTGCGGCCGCTGATCACGCCGGTCGCAATGCCGTACCAGTTCAGCCACTGCAGCCCGATGCCGTCCTGGGAATCAAACGCCTTGGTCTCCACCACGCCTCCCTGGCCATCCGGCGACCACAACAGGCGCCCGTCGGTGAGGACGCCGTCCACGTCCATCAGCAGCAGTTTCACACGCGCGGCGCGCGCCAGCAGATCGCCGTTCAGTTCCAAGCCGGTCCGTTCCAAATGGCTCCTCCTGGGCTCACCGGTCGACGCGGGCAGACCCGCCCTTGGCCAGCGCTTCCACCTGCGCCAGCGTGGCCATCGTGGTGTCGCCGGGGAATGTCGTGAGCAGCGCGCCATGGGCCCACCCCAGATTGACGCAATCCTGCGGCTCCCGCCCCGTAAGCATGCCGTAGATGAGGCCCGAAGCGAAGCCGTCCCCGCCGCCAATGCGGTCCGACACATCCAGATCGCATGTCGGTCCCTTCACGCGCTTGCCGTTCATCCAGGCCACGGCGCTCCAACTGTGCCGGTTGGTGGAATGCACCTCTCGCAGCGTTGTCGCCACCACCTTCACGTTGGGGAACCGCTTGGTCACCTTGCCGATCATGCCCCAGAACGCCGTGGGGTCAAGCTTCGATTTGCTTTGCACCTTCGGCCCCGGAATCCCCAGACCCAGTTGCAGATCCTCTTCATTGCCCACCAGCACATCGACATTGTCGACAATGCGGCCAATCACCTCGGCCGCCTTTTTTTCGCCGCCCCAGATGGCCCACAGCTTGGCCCGGAAGTTCAGGTCGAAAGAGGTGACCGCGCCGGCTTTCTTTGCCGCGCGCATCCCTTCGATGATCACATCGGAGGTGGTGGCCGAAAGAGCGGAGAAAATCCCGCCGGAGTGGAACCAGCGGACACCGCCCGCGAAGATCGTTTTCCAGTCGAAATCGCCGGCCTTCAACTGCGCGGCCGCTTCGTTCGAACGGTTGTAGAAGACCACCGGCCCGCGCACCCCGCAGCCGCGATCGCTGTACACCGTCGCGATGTTGGGTCCGTTCACCCCGTTGTGCTTGAACGTTTTGTAGAAAGGCGTCACCCCCATCGCGCGAACCCGTTCTCTCACCAGATCGCCGATAGGATAGTCCACCATCGCCGAAGCGATGCCGGTCTTCAGGCCGAAGCAGTCGGCAAGATTCGCCGCGGCGTTGAATTCGCCGCCGCTCACATGGATGTCGTACCGCGTAGCTTTGCGGAACGGAATAATGCCCGGGTCCAGGCGGTTGACCAGAGCGCCGAGCGCGACGAAATCGAATGCGCCATCCTTTCGGATGTTCAAGCCGTAGTTCATGTTGATGGTTGGAGTCTCCAAACTTTCTATTCTAGCCACCCGGCCGGCGCCCGGGAACTCTCCGGCGCCAACCCTCCCGCCCGGACTTACAATAAGGACCGGGGGCGACCGTTGCTCAACCGCGTGGCCGGCACCATCACTCGTCATCACCTGTTCCCGCCCGGCTGCCGCATCGGCGTGGCCGTGAGCGGCGGCGCCGATTCAACCTGCCTGCTCGCCCTGCTGGCGGAGCTTGCGCCGGCCCACGGCTGGGCCCTCACCGTGCTCCACGTCAATCACAACTGGCGCGGCGCCGAATCCGCCGCCGACGAGAAGTTCGCCGGAGAACTCGCCCGCGCACACGGCGTCCCGTTCCTGTGCCGTCAAGCCCCCGCCCCAGACGGACACTGCCGCGAGGAAGCTGCCCGCGAGCTTCGCCGTGGTTTTTTTCGCCACCTTCTCACCACCGGCCAGGTGGACCGCGTGGCCCTGGGACACACCCGAGACGATCAGGCGGAAACCGTTCTGTTCCGCCTGCTCCGCGGCGCCGGGCCCACCGGAATCGCGGCCATGAGCCCCCTCACAGCCGAGGGCTTCGCAAGGCCGCTCCTCGAATCCACCCGCCAGGAAATCGAGGCCTGGCTCAGCAGCCGCGGGCTCACTTGGCGCGAGGACCACTCGAACCAGACGCCGGACTTTGCCCGCAATCGCATCCGCGCCAGCCTGCTTCCTCAGTTGCGCCGCGAATGGAACCCCGCCGTCGACCAGGCCTTGGCCCGCCTGGCCACCCTCACCCGCGACGAAGAGGAGTGGTGGGGGCAGTACCTGTATGACCATGCCTCGCAATGGCTTTCGCCTTCCCGGGGCGGGCTGCTCCTGGACGCGGCGGCCATCGCCTCCCTGCCCCGGGCGCTGGCTCGCCGTGTGGCGCGCCGGGCCATCGCAACCGTGCACCAGGACCCCCGTGGCCTCGATTTCGCCCGCGTGGAGCAGCTTCTGGAACTCTGCGCCACACCCCGCGGCGGCGCCTCCATCCGCCTGCCGGGGTTGACCGCCCGCCGGTCCTTCCACCAGATCCTGCTCACCCCGGGCACCCGCTCAGCGCCACCCCCCGGACCCCAAGCCGTCACCCCGCCCTGCCAGCTTCAATTCGGCGACACCGCGTTCCGGTTTCGCCAGGACACTGGGGGGGGCATCCGGGAATGTCGATATAATGAAACAGGCTGCTTTCTGGATTGGGATCGGGTAAGGGGTTCCTTGGAGTTACGCCCCTGGCGCGCGGGTGACAGTTGGCGGCGGCCCGGCCGCCAGGATGCTGAGCCGCTGAGCGCACTTTTTCAGCGGGCACGGGTGCCATCCTGGGACCGCGTTGATTGGCCGGTGTTGACCGTCGAATCGGGAATCGTCTGGACACGGCGCTTCGGCCCCGCGCACGGATGGGAAGCTGGCGAAAAGAGCCGCTCGGTTCTTGAGGTGATTGAGATTGCAGAAAGCGGTCCCTTCGAACGGACTTGAATCGAAACACCGTTCGTGAACGTCTTAGTATTTAGATGGGTTGGCGCGTGCATCGGGCAGGGAGAGTTTTGAGTGAATTCGAACGTTAAACAGGCAATCTTCTGGGTAGTCTTGATTTCCATCGCTGTGCTGCTGTGGGCGGTGATGAACATCAACCGCCCCAAATCCGAGCAGCAGCTCACCTTCACGGAGTTCATGCGTGAAGTGAAGAACGGCACCGTGAAGGAGATAACCATCGCCGGCAACGAAGTGCGCGGCAAGTTCAACAACGATGCCGGCCTGAAGACCCTCATCCCGCTGAACTTTCCGGCCATCTACGACACGCTCATCGAAAACCGCGTCAAGGTGGAGATCAAGGAGACCAACAGCAGTGGTTGGGTTGCGGGGCTGTTGAACTTTGTCCCCCTGGTTCTCGTGGTCGCGTTCTGGATCTTCATGATGCGCCAGATGCAGTCGGGCGGCAACAAGGCATTGAGCTTCGGCAAGAGCCGGGCGCGTCTGCACTCCTCCCAGCAGCGCAAGGTCACGTTTAAGGATGTGGCCGGCGTCGATGAAGCCAAGGAAGAACTCCAGGAAATCATTGAGTTCCTCAAGGAGCCCCAAAAGTTTCAAAAGCTCGGCGGCCGCATTCCGAAGGGCGTGCTCCTCATCGGCTCGCCTGGCACGGGCAAGACGCTGTTGGCCCGCGCCATTGCCGGCGAAGCCAACGTGCCCTTCTTTTCCATCTCCGGTTCGGACTTCGTGGAAATGTTCGTGGGCGTGGGCGCCAGCCGCGTGCGCGACCTTTTCGAACAAGGGAAGAAGAACGCGCCCTGCATCGTCTTCATCGACGAAATCGACGCCGTGGGCCGCCATCGCGGAGCGGGCTTGGGCGGCGGTCACGATGAACGCGAACAGACTTTGAATCAGTTGCTGGTGGAAATGGATGGCTTCGAATCAAACGAAGGCGTCATCCTTGTCGCGGCCACCAACCGGCCCGACGTTCTCGATCCTGCCCTGCTCCGCCCGGGCCGCTTTGACCGGCGCGTGGTGGTGGGCCGGCCCGATGTGAAGGGCCGCGAGCAGATCCTGCGCGTCCACACCAAGAAGACCCCCCTGGCCGACGACGTGGAGTTGAACATCATCGCGCGCGGCACGCCCGGATTCGCCGGCGCCGATCTGGCGAACCTGGTGAATGAAGCGGCCCTCATCGCCGCGCGGCAGAATCGCAAAGTCGTCACCCAGATCGATTTCGAACTGGCCAAGGACAAGGTGATCATGGGCGTCGAGCGGCGCTCCCTGGTGATGACCGAAGAGGATAAGCGCCACACCGCGTTCCATGAAGCCGGGCACGCCGTGGTGGCCACGCTCACCCCGTTCGCCGACCCGCTGCATAAGGTCACCATCATTCCCCGCGGCATGGCGCTCGGGCTCACGCTCCAGCTTCCGCATCAGGACAAGGTGGATATCACCAAGGATCAGGCTGAGGCCCGCATCACAGTGACCATGGGCGGCCGCGTGGCGGACGAAAAGTTTCTCGGCATGCGCTCGGCCGGCGCCAGCAACGACATCGAACAGGCCACCGAAATGGCTCGCCGGATGGTCTGCGAATGGGGCATGAGCCAGCTTGGCCCGCTCAGTTTCGGCAAGAAGGACGAACAGATCTTCCTCGGCCGCGAGATCGCCCAGCACCGCGACTATTCCGAACAGACCGCCATCCGGATCGACGAAGAGATCCGGTTGATTGTCGAAGGCGGGTACCAGCGCGCAGTCAAGATCATCGACCAGTACGCCGAAGCCACCGAACGCGTGGCCCTGGCGCTGCTGGAGCGCGAAGTCCTGGACGGGGCCGAAGTGAAACTGCTGATCGACGGCGGCACCCTGCCCGCCCCCAAGGAACAGCGGCAAAAGCCCACCGACGGCCAATCCCCGGTGGTGCGGCCCGACCTGCGAATCGCCGGGCTCGACCCCGGGGAGAACCCGCAGCCCGCGTGATTCCTGAGTTTCCCGTTTACCTGTTCGACGTGGATGGGGTGCTGATCGACTCGGCCCCCGATATCTGCGGCGCCATCCAGGCAGTGCTCGCGTCTCGAGGCCGCACCGATGTGCCGGACGCCTTCCTGCGAACCTACATCGGCCGCCACCTCCTCGACCTCTTCAGCGATCTTTTCCCGCAAGCCGCCGCCGGCGAAATCGACGAGATGATCCGGGTCTACCGCGAGATCTACCCGGCCCGCGGCCATCGCCTCACCAGAACCTATCCCGGCGTCGTCGAAACGCTCGCCCGCCTTCCCGGCCTGAAGTCCACCGCCACCACCAAGAGCACCCTCACCACCCGGAACATCCTTGAACAGTTCGGCATGCTGCCTTCCTTCCACCATGTCCAGGGGACGGATGGCTTTCCCAGCAAGCCTGAGCCCGACGTGCTCATTCGATCCGCCCAGGGCCTCGGAGCACGCCTGGAAGACTGCCTCTTCGTCGGCGATTCGGTGCCCGACATGATCGCCGGGCGCAAAGCCGGCCTCAAACTGTGTGCCGTCCGCTACGGGTATGGAGACCCGGAAGCGCTGGCGCACTACCACCCTGAGTACTGGATCGACCGGTTCGACCAGCTCCTGCCAGTCCGTTGATCCCCGCGAAAATCGCGCGGCGGGAAGGTCCAGTTCGATATCCTTGATTCATGTCGGCATTTGATGCACTTGGAGTTACGCGGCGCGGCTTCATGGCCGCTTCCGGCCTCGCGGCCGTCACGGCGAAGAGCTACGGGCAGGTGAAGGGCGCCAATGAGCGCATCCGCATCGGCGTCATCGGCGCCGGCGGCATGGCCATGGGCCACATGCGCACGCTGGTGAAAATGAAGGAGAGCGACAACATCGAGATTGTCGCGGTCTGCGACCTCTACCAGAAACGCCTCGACGCGGCGGCCAAGCTCACCGGAGGCGAGCCGTACAAGGATTACAAGGCGCTGCTGGCCAACAAGAACATCGACTACGTGCTCATCGCCACCCCGGAGCATTGGCACATGCAGATGACGCTCGATGCCCTCTCCGCGGGCAAGCACGTCTACTGCGAAAAGCCGATGACCCAGAACTATGAGCAGGCCAAGCGCGTCGTGGCCAAGGTCAAAGCCACCGGACTCAAAATGCAGGTGGGCGTGCAAGGCATGTCCGACGACAGCTACGAGACCGCGCGCAAGTACGTGAAGGAAGGCGCCCTGGGCAAGGTGGTGCTGGCCCAGATCGACTATTCGCGGAATCACAAGGACGACTTCTGGGTGGGCGCGCCCGATCCCGATCTCAAGCCCGGCGAGAACTTCGACTGGAATGCCTGGCTCGGTTCGGCGCCCAAGCGCCCCTTCGACGCTGAACGCTTCCTCCACTGGCGCCGGTATTGGGACTATTCAAGCGGCATCGCCAGCGACCTGTTCATTCACCGCGTAACGCGCATCATCAAGGCGCTCGACCTGGGCTTCCCCGAGCGCGGCGTGGCGTCCGGCGGCAAGTTCCAGTTCGAGGACAGCAAGGCCGAAATTCCCGACACCCTGAACATCCTGCTGGACTATCCTGGCGGACCGACCGTGCAACTGGTATCGTCCATGGCCAACGACTATAAGGTGGACCACCTGCTGCGCGGCCATAAGGCGACCCTCATCTTCCACAACAACGGATTCACCATCAAGCCCCAGGGCCTCTACAAGGATGAAGTGAAGGAAGTGGAATACGCCAAGACCGGCGGCGAACAACTCGACCTGCATCACCGCAATCTGCAGAACGCCATTCGCACGAATGAAGCGCTGCGGTGCGACGCCGAACTCGGATACAAAGGCGTCGTGGCGGCGGAGATGGGCACCCAATCCTACCGGAAGCGCCAGTACATGGCGTGGGACAAAGTAAAGGAACGGATCGTGCGAGCCTGAGCCGTTCACCCGGCCGCTATCGCACTGAAACAAACTGGCAACTCATTGAAAACCTGGAAAATCACACTCGAATACGACGGCACGAAGTACCACGGCTGGCAGGAACAGCAGAACGCCCGCACCGTCATGGGGGCCCTGCGAAGCGCCGCCGAGGACTATCTCAAACATGAAGTGGACATGCAGGGCGCCGGGCGCACCGACGCCGGCGTGCATGCCGCCGCTCAGGTGGCCCATCTGCGGGCCGCAACCCACCAGAACATTCCCGTGGCCACGCTCCAGCGCGAGTTGAATGAGCGGCTGCCCGCGGACATCGCCGTGCTCTCCGTGGAGGAGGCTCCCGGCCGGTTCCACGCCCGGCACGACGCGCAACTCCGCACCTACGTCTATCAGATCTCCACACGCAAGAGCGCCTTTTCCAAACGGTACGTCTGGTGGGTGCGTGAGCCGCTCGACGACGCGCTGATGACGCGCGCCGCGGCGCTCATTCCGGGCCGCCACGACTTCGGCCTCTTCTGCCAGGAGGACCACTCGAAACCCGAAACCTCCACCCTCGTCGAAGTGCGGTCGGCGGTCGTCGAAAAACAGGATGAGATGATTCTCTTCCGCATCGAGGCATCGCACTTTCTGTGGCGCATGGTGCGGCGGCTGGTGGGCGCGCTGGTCAAAATCGGCAAAGGCGAGCTTTCCATCGAGCAGTTCGAGGGCTTGCTCCTCGGCAACGATTCGAATACCCTCAAAGTGGCCGAGTGGACGGCGCCCGCCGCGGGCCTGTTCCTCGACAACGTGCAGTATTCCGAAGCGGAGCCCCTCGAAGCCCCGCTTCCAGCCCAGGAGCGAAGTGACGTCAAGCCCGCCGCCGATTCCCGGCCCGCCGAAGGCCCCATCCGGCCTCCCGTGGCCGCAAGGCCTTCCCGCAAGCCGGAGCCGGAACGGCGCTTCGACGCGCCCCGAGGGCAGGAGCCGGAACGCGACTTCGACCGCCCTCGCAAGTTCGACGAGCCGCGCAAATTCGATGGTCCGCGCAAGTTCGATGGCCCGCGCAAGTACGACGGTCCGCGCAAATTTGATGGACCCCGGAAATACGACGGCCCCCGCAAATTCGACGGCCCCCGCCAGTCAGACTCCGGTCGCGCCTCTGGTGGACCTCGTAAGTTCGGGCCCGAGCGCCCCTACGACAGGCCCCGGAAGTTCGATTCCGAACAACCCAACGACCGCCCTCGCGAGTCCGGTTCAGAGCGCCGGTTCGAGGGACCACGCCAGTTCGACGGACCGCGAAAGTTCAATGGACCAAAAAAGTTCAATGGACCAAAAAAGTTCGGGCCACCCCGCAACTTCGACGGCGGCCCCAACGAATCTCGCGGGCCCAAGCCTTACGCCAACAAGCCCTATGGAGACCGGCCCAACCGTGGCGGTCCCCCCGGCGAACGCGGCGGCCGCCCCGGGGGACCACCCCGCGGTCCGCGTTCTTTCGATAACCGGCCCGGCCGAGACAACCCAACGGGAGACCAATCGCATGAGCCAGAAAATCCCTCATTCAGACCTCGTTCCTACGGGCCCCGCCCAGGCGGGGAACAAGGCGGTGGCCCCGGCCGCCGGCCGTTTGGGAAGAAACCCTTCGCGCCGCGCGGTTCTGGCGGGCGCGGGCCTGGCGGCGGCAGCGGCCCCGGCCCCCGGCGCGGCCCCGGCGGCGGAAAAGGCAAGCCCTTCCGGCCCAAGTCCTGACGTCTACACCCGGGCAGGCATCAAGCCGTTCATCAACCTCACCGCCACCTTCACCATCAACGGCGGCACGCTCACACTGCCCGAAGTCAAGCGGGCCATGGACGACGCCTCGTACTTCTCCGTGAACCTGGATGAAGTGATGGACAAGGTGGGTGTGCGCCTGGCCGAACTCCTGGGATGCGGCTTTGGCATCGTCACCCCGGGCGCCTCAGCCGCGATCACGCTGGGCACCATGGCCTGCATGACCGGCGGCGATCCGGAAAAGATGAAGCTCCTGCCGGACGCCTCAACCCTGCGCAACGAAGTGATCATCACCAGGCAGTCGCGCAACGACTACGATCACGCCTTCCGCTCCGCGGGCGCCCGGCTGATCGAAGTGGACACCCGTGAGGAGTTCCACAACGCACTGGGCCACAAGACGGCAATGGTGGCCATCCTGGGCACCGCCGAGGCCCGCGGCAACATTCGCCTCGAAGAGATCGCCGAGGCCGCGCACAAGGCCGGTGTACCGGTGTTCGTCGACGCAGCCGCGGAACTGCCCCTGCGTCCCAACCCGTTCCTTTCGCGCGGGGCGGACCTTGTCGCTTACTCCGGCGGCAAGATCCTCCGTGGACCCCAATGCGCGGGGCTCCTCCTCGGCCGGCGCGATCTGGTCAAGGCCGCCTTTCTGAACAGTGCCCCCCATCATGGTTACGGCCGCGCTCTCAAGGTGGGCAAGGAAGAGATCATGGGCATGCTCACCGCCGTGGAGATGTTCGTGCACAAGCGGAAGCTCGAAGAGGAGTACCGCGTCTGGGAGTCCTGGTATGGCGTCATCTCGAATGAGATCTCGCGCATCCCCAGCGTCCGCACGCGAGTCATCCCTGCGGCGGGCGCCAGCCCGTTTCCGGTGCTCGAGGTCACATGGGACCCCAAACAGGTCGCCATCACCGCGGGCGAAGTGGGTGAAGCGTTCCTCAACGGCGAGCCCCGCATCATGTCGCATGCCTCGGGCGATGGAAGCTCGTTCATCATCCGGCCGGTGTCCATGAAGCCGGAACATCCGCCGCTGGTGGCGGCGCGGCTGGCAGCCATCCTGCGCGGCGCACCGAAGAGCCGGCCCGCGGCCGCACCCCGGCCCCCCGCGGCCGACCTCTCGGGCGAATGGGAAGTGGCCATTCAATTCGTCTCCGGGGCCACCACCCACACGCTCGCTCTCACAGCCAAGGGCTCTTCGGTGTCGGGCATTCAGGCGGGCCGCATCACGCGCGGCCGTATCGCGGGCAAGGTCGACGGCCCAACCGTCACCCTGAACGGAACGCTGCCCTATGAAGGCTACCGGCTCCAATACCACTTCAAGGGCGATCTCTCCGCCGACGGCCGCAGCTTTGCGGGCGACGTCGGGCTGGGCGAATACGGCAGTGCAAAGTTCACCGCCAGGAGGACCGCGTAACCATGCCCGGGTCACGGCGGGCGATGATCAACGCGGCGGCTCTGCTCGCTGGCGGAGCCGCGGCGGCGCAGGCCCAGGACGGCGGCTGGACACCGAAGAAGGCTTCGGCCAACGGACCCATCCGGAGCGGACACCTGCTTTTCTTGAGCGGCATCGGCGGCTGGTATCCCGAACGGCGCCCCAAGGCAGGCGACATTCGCGAGCAGGTGGGCGACGCACTGGCCATCATGAAGCAGGCGCTCGAAAAAGCCGGCTCCTCCATGGATAACGTGCTGAAGGTGAGTGTGGCCCTGGTGGACCCCGAGAAAAACTGGGAACCCATGGACCAGATCTACAACACATTCTTCACCGGCAAGCTCAAGCCGGCAAGGTCGTATTGGGGCACCACCGGATTTCGCCGTCCGGGCCAGCTCTGCCAGATCGACTGCATAGCCTACGTCGACTGACACCGGCCCCATGGCAAGGCTTCAGGGCAAGACGGCTCTGGTTACTGGCGCCGCGCGCGGCATTGGGCTCGCCATCTCCCGCGCTTTTGCGGCCGAGGGCGCCGTTGTGTACCTCACCGACATGCGGGCACAGTTCACCGGGGACCTGCCCCCAGCCGCCCGGTATCTGCCCCTCGACGTCCGCAGCGAAACCGATTGGCGCCAGGTGACCCAACAGATCCTCGACGAACGGGGAGCACTGGACATCGTCGTCAACAACGCCGGCATCACCGGGTTTGAGGAGAGCTCCGCGCCGCACGACCCGGAACATGCCTCGCTTGAAGATTGGCGCCGTGTCCACGAGACGAATCTGGATGGCGTCTTCCTGGCCTGCAAGCACGCCATCGCCGCCATGCGGTGGCAGGGACGCGGTTCCATCATCAATCTCTCCTCGCGATCCGTCCTGGTGGGCATTCCAGCCGCGGCTGCCTACGCGTCCTCCAAGGCCGCGGTGCGAAACCACACCAAGACCGTGGCGCTCTACTGCGCCGGGCAAGGTCTCGCCATCCGCTGCAACTCACTGCATCCCGCCGCGATTCTGACGCCCATGTGGGACCCTGTTCTGGGCCACGGCCCCGACCGCGAACAACACATGGCCGCCTTTGTTCAGGATTGCCCCCAGCGCCGCTTTGGAACACCCGAAGAGGTGGCGGCCGTCGCCGTCATGCTGGCCTCCGACGAAGCGCCCCACATCACCGGTTCCGAGATCACCATCGACGGTGGCATCCTCGCCGGGTCCGCCGGTACGCCGCGCGAGCGCTCTACCGGCAGTTGAACGCCGGCGGCCCCTGCGACTGCGTGTCCACCGAAGCAATGGCCCCCGTCGCGCCATTGATCGTAAACACCGTCCAATACCACTGGTTCCCCGCCGCGAGCGTCTGCGAGAACACCTGCGCGGCATCCCGGAACACCTGCACCGAAGGCCGCCCCTGTTGCATCTGCCCGGCGAACTCATCACCCTCCTCACCGGAGAAGTGGTGCACATACAGCCGGTAGATTCCCGCCGAAAGCCTCCCAATCCGGATCGTCTCCGTCGGCGGGTTCCCCGCCACCGCCACGTTATCCACCTCCAACTCCGCGAACGGGGCGGTCCGCAGGGACCCTCTGTCGCGCCACGACACCTCAAAGCACCCGCCCACCGGATTCGGCCCCGTCAGATGCAAGTCCAGGTCGCGCGGCACCCCGCGCGAGTTCTGGTTCCAGTTCAACGCAATCCGCAGCTCACCCGTGGTCAACACCGGCGAAAGCGACACGTTGATCGTCAGGTTGTCACCCGGCGCCACCGTGATCCGCTGCTCGCTCGTGATGAACCCCGCCGCCGCCACCGACATCACACGCGCCCCCGCCGCCACACCTTCCAACACATAGGACCCGTTCGCCTGGCTGGTGGCCCGTATCGTGAAGCCCTGCACCGTAACCACTGCGCCCGCAATCGCCGCCCCATTCTGCGAGTTGCGAATCACCCCCCGCAGCGTGGCCGGCGCGCCGGAGGACACCGGCGTCAGCGTCACATCCACCGTCACCGTCCGGTCCGCCAGAATCTCAACCGTCCGCGTCACCGGCGTAAAGCCCGGCGCCGAGAATGTTACCTCGCGGACGCCGGCGGTGATGTCGGAAATCCGGTACGTTCCCGAAGGCGAAACCACCGAGATGTTCGTGCCCGCCACGCTGATCGTCGCGCCGCGAATCAACTCCCCGCTCGCCGAATTCCGAATCGACCCCTGCATCGCCCCCGCCGGTTCAATCACATGCACAATCAGCGATACCCCCGCATACGCCGTTGTCGCGTGAAGGCCAATGTAGTAGGTGCCTGCTTCGGGCTGGCTGAAACTCACGCTTTCATCCGTGCTGTTCCCAATCGAACGCCGGTCGAACTGACAGCGATTGAAAACGCTCCGGCTCAACGGACACACGGGCAGTGCGGCTCGCCGCACAAACAGATCGGCGTCCCCCGTACCTCCACTGGTGCTCACCGTCAGACCCGCCACGCCGGCCGGCACCTGCACACGGAAGAACGCATCCCCGGACACAGCCGATTCCAGCGCCGTGCGAACATAACGGCCCGCCTTGTCCGTCACCAGCGGAGCCTGCACCACCGAACCCGTCAGACTGACACCCGAGTACGCGCGATACGTGGAGACCGAAGCCCACCACCGGCCCGCCCTCGGCGCCGGAATCGTCAGCGTTTCATTGGCGCCGAAACGGAAGGACCCGGCCTCAACCCCGTTCTCCGGGTTGAGAATCATCAAGTCGGGATCCCCCATCTCGCCCCGTAGCCGGAACTGAACACCAACCGCGCCTTCCGGCACCTCAAGCGTCGCGCGGCCGGAAAAACCCTCCATTGCCTCAATGCCCACCGGCCGGTTGTCCGCCAGCCGCGTCTCCGTCACCACCTGAACGGCGTGCGTCAGCGCGCCACCCTTCCCGTCCGAGATGCCAATACGCACTGGAAAACCCGTAAACGCAGTGTTCCAACGGACATCGCCCGTCGCGCTGTCCACCGTCATGCCGGCCGGCCCGCGAATCAACTCGAACTTGAGCGGGTCGCCGTCCGGATCCGTTACACCAGGAGCATAGCGGAAGGTTGTGCCAAGCAAGGCCAGTTCAGGCCCTGAACCGCTTGCCTTCGGGTTGGCGTTTCCCTGCCCGGTGTGCGGACGGTCCCATGCCGCCGAATGAACTGTGCCGCCCACGCTTGTGCCGTCGCGCCCCGTCGCCGAAGCGCCCAGGCCATGCCGCGCGAACACCTCCCAAAGCACCGCCGTGTTGGCGCTGTTGTTCAGATTCTTATCCGCGGTCAGAATCGCGTCCCGCGCATCCACGAACGATGGATGGCACGGCGTCAGCGCCATCGCCGCCACCACCAGCGCATCGGTTGTCTGCTTGCCCAGGCTCGTGCGCAGATCCCACAAGGTCGCCCCCCAGATCTCACCGTCGCCATGCACGAAATACCCGCTGTCGCCCAGATCCTGATAGGTCAGCCGGACATTGTCGTAGCTGAAGCGCCGGATGCCGCGAAGAATGTTCTGGCTGAAGTAGGCGCCCACCACCGGCGCATTGAAAAAACTCATCGCGAAGTAGTCGGACCAGCCTTCTCCCAGCGCCCCGGACTGCGTGCCGCGAAGACATCCCACGTTGTCCGGTCCGCCCACCAGCCGCGTGCTCACCCCATGTGCGTACTCGTGGAAAACCACGCCGCCGTCATAGGAAAGATCCAGGTCGTCATTCAGATCCACCGTTCCCCGCGTCACCAGCCCCATCTGCATGCGAGGCCGCACTCCATCGGGAGGTGTGCCGAAACTCGCGTTGTTCACCGCCGATCCGTCCTGCGCCTCGGCGATCACCGAGTCTCCCTCCTTGCCGCCCTTCCCGAAGTTCGATGTCTGGAAGTTGCCCGCCTCTTCATTGAAGCCAAGCTCGTAGAAGTAATCATGCGCCAGATTCACAAAGTAGAACAGGCTGGTCACGGAGGCGGCCACGGTCAATCGCGGATCCCGGCCGCTCATCCCCTCGCCCGCCGGAAAGTCGAAGACCTGTTCATTCGACATCGCACGCCCGGCGCGCAGCGACGCGCTCGACGTCGAGTCCGGTTCATTGTTCCCGTCCCGGTCGACGTACGCCTCGGCGTTGTTGCCCGTCGTCACCACGCCATCGGTGGGCAGCCAGGGCCCCGGAAACTCCGCCATCTGCCGCGAACCCTTCATCGGATTCTCCCGCCAGACACGCCCGCTGGCCTTGCGATACAGATTGTGCCGGTACAACAGCGCCCCCGTCGTCCCGTCAATCAGCATCTCGTACCATGCCCCGCCATCCACCTCGATCAGCAACCGGTACGCCGTCACCGCCGTGTCCCGCGACAACGGAAAGATCGTCAACTCCTCCAGGATCTCGGTCATGCCCGGCAGCGGGTGTTGCCATCCGCGCCGGCCTCCGGCCCGCAATCCCGCCGGCCGCAACTGCCGCGGCCAGTCCACGCCCAGCGAATCGAAGGCCGCCCGAATCGCCTGTTCGCCGCTCAACACCGGTGCTTCGGCCCGTACGCCCGTCAGCAGCGCTCCGGCATTGGCCTGAACCACTTGGCCCTGCTCATCCACAATCACGCGAACCTGCCCCTCGAACACGGGAACACCGTCCACCGCCTGTTGGAAGGTGAGCACCCGCAGCTTTCCTTGAAGCTGAAACTGCCCGGCCAGCCGCAGCGACGCTTCATCGCTATTCACCCCAAACAGGTCGCGGTGCGCCGCCACAAAACCCCGCGCGATCACCTCCGGGCCGGCCGCCGACGGCGTGGTCAGTGCACCCTCCAAGCGCGACACCACCTTCGGCAGCCCAAACGTACCCGTCACCACCCGCAGACCGGTCTGCCGCGCCGCCAGCACGGCAGGCAACTCGGCATCCACGGGCGACACGCCACGCCGCGCCTGAAGCGCCGCCGCCACGGGTGACCCCGGATCGTCCAACTGCAGCCGGACATCATAGTCCGGACTCGCCTCCCGCGAAGCCTCTGGCTTCTGGGACCACGCCCCCGGCGGAAAAGCCAGACTGGCCGCCAGCACAAATGCCGGCAAGAATCGATGAGCGGAAACGGTGTGCTTGATCACGACAGAATAGTAACGCACAAAAACGAAAACTGACAACATGCCTGTTTCCAGCAGTTCTTTCGACACCTCTCCCTCCCAGCCTCCTTTCTCTCAAGATTTCCACCTCTCCGGGCCGATCTTCACCCCGCCGGCAGCGCCTC
>Ga0194132_10007418_pt1 | contig 16355 bp, 18 predicted proteins | sample TA2KigOf80mmetaG_FD_148612 | JGI IMG/M metagenome (GOLD analysis project Ga0194132, IMG submission 148612) | Freshwater microbial communities from Lake Tanganyika, Tanzania - TA2015054 Kigoma Offshore 80m | ecosystem: Environmental > Aquatic > Freshwater > Lake | place: Tanzania: Lake...
CTTGACCATCGACTACAGCGAACTGCCCCCCGCGCCGGCGTTGAACAGCGAGACGGCGCTCTGGCTGGAAAGGCTGCTCAAGCCTGTTCGGACGAATAACTGACCCGGTGAGTGGGTGACTTACGATTCACCCGGTCACCTTGCCTTCAGAAATTGGGGTATAATAACGGGAGAGCGGATTTCTAGCGGACAGGAGCAGAGAAATGCCATCCCCATTTCCCGGAATGGATCCCTATTTGGAAGGAAGTCTGTGGCCGGATGTACATCAGGCCCTGGCGTCCGAAATACGACGGCAATTGGCGAATCAAATCCGCCCGCGCTATGCGGTGCGTCTGGCCGTGGCTGCCGTAGAAGAAGGCGGTTTGGCATCCGGTATCAATCTAATCTATCCCGATGTAGAGATTGTGCGTCGCAACCAGCCGGGCCGCGCTGAATGGGGCGACGTTCTTGTGATGGAACCAGCCATAGAGATTACCCCCGCGCTGGATTTGCGTCTGGATAGTCAGGACCGGGTCGTATCGGTGGAGATTTACGATCTGGAACACAATCAACTGGTGACAAGCATCGAAATTCTCTCGCCGGTCAACAAACGACAGCCGGGTCTGGCGAAGTTCATTGCCAAGCGGGAGCGGCTGACCAGCGCCGGGGTCAATCTGCTTACCATCGACCTCTTGCGTCGGGGAGAACGGGCGCTCCCCTCCACCTCCTCGCCGGAGAGCGCAGCGCTGGCCCAGGCCGACTATCTGGTCACACTTCTCCGGGGGATGGACTACCGGATGCAGGCCTGGCCCATTCGTTTGGAAGAGCGGTTGCCGGTGGTGGCCGTTCCCCTGCGCCGCCCAGACCCGGACGTACCCCTGGCTTTGGGCAGGATTCTTACCACAATTTATGACGAGGCGGGCTACGACTTGACCATCGACTACACCGAACTGCCCCCCGCGCCGGCGTTGAACAGCGAGACGGCGCTCTGGCTGGAAAGGCTGCTCGAGCCTGTTCGGACGAATAACTGACCCGGTGAGTGGGTGACTTCCGATTCACCTGGTCACCCCCTCTCCCCTTCAGGAGCTTTCTTTGGCAAACCAGACCCCAGCCATTCGTTTTGTCAACATCAGCCGTCACTTTGGGGATGTGAAGGCTGTGGACGGCGTTTCCCTGGACATTCTCGACGGGGAATTCTTCTCGCTCCTCGGCCCCTCCGGTTCCGGCAAGACCACCTGTCTGCGGATGGTGGCCGGCTTCGACCGCCCCAGCGCGGGGCAGATTTTTCTCCACGGCCAGGATGTCTCCAACCTGCCCCCCTACGAGCGGGATGTGAACACCGTTTTTCAGGATTACGCCCTCTTTCCCCATATGAGCGTGGCCGACAATGTGGGCTACGGGCTGATGGTGCGGGGCGTGGCAAAGGGGGAACGGGCGCGGCGGGTGGAGGAGATGCTGGAACTGGTGCGGTTGCCTGGCCTGGGCAAGCGCAAGCCCTCCCAACTCTCCGGCGGCCAGCGCCAGCGGGTGGCCCTGGCCCGGGCCCTGCTGCGCCAGCCGCGGATCATGCTGCTGGACGAGCCGATGAGCAACCTCGACGCCCAGCTGCGGGAGGAGCTGCGGCCGGAACTGCGGCGGCTGGTCTGCGGCCGGGAGCAGCCGGTGATCTACGTCACCCATGACCAGCAGGAGGCGGTGGGCATGGCGGACCGCATCGCCCTGCTGGACGGGGGCCGGATGCAGCAGGTGGGCAGCCCGAGGGAGCTCTATGCGGATCCCGCCAACCGCTTCGTGGCCGCTTTCCTGGGGCGGCCGGCGATCAACCTGCTGGCCGTCGCCCCGGGGCGCCAGCTGGGCCTGCGGCCCGAGCATCTGCACCTGGCCGAGGAGGGGCCGGTGGAAGCCCGGCTGCTGCGGCGCGAATGGTGGGGCCACCAGCAGCTTCTCTGGCTCGACAGCCCCTGGGGCCCGGTGCGGGTGCTCTGCGGCCCCGAGCAGCCCCTGCCCGCGGAGCCGCGCCTGGGTTGGCAGCGGCAGCATGAACTCTGGTTCGACCCCCTCAGCGGCGCCCGGCTCCATGGCCAGGGGCCCGTTTGATAAAGTCGCAGGCTGGCTCAGGCCTGCATCGTCCACCGTCGTCACATCGTCATGTCCCGGGTCTGTCAGCTCACCGGCAAGCGCGCCAACAACGGCATGGCCGTCAGCCATTCCCACGTGCGCACCAAGAAGCTGCAGCAGGTGAATCTGCAGGAGCGGCGTCTGTGGTGGGCCGAGGGCAACCGCTTCGTGAAGCTGCGCGTGTCCACCCGCGCCCTCAAGACGATCCAGAAGAAGGGTCTCGGCGCCTACGCCAAGGAGCTCGGCGTCAATCTGGCCAAGATCTGATCGGATCCCCCGGCCGGCCCCGCTAGGGTCCGGCCCTGATCGGAGCCTGGTTGTGAACCGTCGGACGTTTCTGGGGGGATCCCTGCTGGCCGCCCTCAGCCTGCTGGTCCGGCCGGCCCGGGCCCGGGCCATGGGCGGCACCCTTCCGGAGATCGGCCAGCCGGCCCCCGCCTTCGACCTTGACGGGGTCGCCCCGTCTGCGGATGGCACGGTCGTGCCGACGCACCTGGGCCAGGCCGACTTCCGGGGCCGCTGGCTGGCCCTGTACTTCTATCCCAAGGACTTCACCAGCGGCTGCACCCTCGAAGCCAGGGGTTTCCAAAGGGACCTGGGGGCGTTCCATGACCGCAACGCCGAGGTGGTCGGGGTGAGCGCCGACGACCCGGAGGCCCACCTGTCGTTCTGCGGCAGCGAGGGTCTGGCCTACCCGTTGCTGTCGGATCCGGGCGGGGCCACCAGCCGTCGCTACGGCTCCTGGCTGGCGCCCTTTTCCGCGCGCCACACCTTTCTGATCGATCCGCACGGGGTGCTGCGGGCCAGCTGGGTGGCGGTGCGGCCGTCCGGCCACAGCCAGGAGGTGCTCGCCGAATTGGATCGCCTGCAGGGGGAAACGGCGGCCTGAGCCGTCGCCCCACCATCAGGGCCAGCTGGAAGTGGGAGTTCAGCCCTTCAGGCTGTCCAGCACCGCCCGGTGGACCTGGCACTCCTGCCGCAGGGCGGCGATGCCCGCCTGATCCGGTGGCTGGTCGAGCACGGCGGCCCAGCTGTGCTGGAGGCCTGGGGGCGGCGCCGTCTCCAGGTCGTGGCAGGGGCAGCCGATGCCGGCGGCCGCGGCGGCCACCTTGGGGTCGTAGCTGAGGGCGGCGCAGGGGCTGCCCGCCAGGGCCGCCAGGATCAGCCCGTGCAGCCGCATGGCCAGCACCAGGCCCGCCTGGGCGAACGCGTTCATGGCTTCCTGCGGGGTCGCGGCCGCCAGCTCCCGGCTGCGGTCGGCGAGGGCCGGCCCCACCAGACCCTGGCGGCTGAGGTCGGCCAGCAGACCCCGGTCCTGGTCTTGGTGGAAGGGCAGCCAGTGCACCTCCCGGTCGGCGGCCACCGCCAGCCCCTCAAGGGCCTGCAGGTAGGGCCTCCAGGTGTCGGCATCGAGCTGGCGCACCGGGCGGAAGCAGAGCACGATCGGCCCGCCCCGGCCGGCCCAGGCGCTGGGGGGCAGCGCCCAGACCGGATCACTCCCCAGGCGGGCCTTCACCCCCCAGCCCCTCGCCTGGGCTGCGGAGGCCGGGTCCCGCCAGCTGATCGCCGTGGCCAGGGGCAGCAGCCCCCGCACCAGCAGACGGCTGCGGCGGCGGCGCAGGGGGCCCAGCCCCTGGCCCCAGAGAAGCACGGGCTTGCCCCGGGTCCGGGCCGCCAGCATCAGGGCGCCGTAGTACAGGAGGCTGCGGAAGCTGGTGGCGTCCTGGAGCAGGCTGCCGCCGCCGAGCACCAGGGCGTCGCAGCGGCCCAGGGCGGCCAGCACGTCCTTCAGCCGGCGCCGGTCGGTGGTCTCCACCCCGAACCGCTCCCGCACCAGGGCCTGGTCATGGGCCGTGACCAGGGGACGGCAACCGCCCGGCAGCTGACCCAGCAGTACCTCGAGCAGGGCATCGTCACCGAGGTTGTGCTCTCCGTAATAGCCGCAGATCAGAGCACGCATCCGACGCAGCGGTGGTTCCGGCTCCGTACATTACGGATCGCACCAGGCCCCGCCCATGCACGCGCTGTCGCTGCCCACCTGGTGGATCCACATCACCTCGGTGCTGGAGTGGATGCTGGCGATCCTGGCCGTGCAGGCCTTCGGCAGCCGGCGGCGGGAGGGGGGCTGGCGCTGGCTGGCCCTGGCGATGGTGCCGGCGCTGGTGAGCGCCATGGCCGCCTGCACCTGGCATCTGTTCGACAACAGCGAGGCCCTCAAGGGCCTGGTGGTGCTGCAGGCCGCCCTCACCGCCCTGGGCAACGGGGCGATGGCCCTGGCCGCCTGGAACCTGCTGCGCCAGCAGCGGCTCTCCCCGGAGGACGAACCCTCGTGACCCTGCCCCTGGCCGCCTGGTTCCAGGGCCTCGGCGCCATCGATCCAGCCCCCTTCTTCGTTCTCTCCCTGCTCCCCTACCTGGCCTTCCTCTGGTGGGCCCGCCAGGTGCGGGCCTTTCCCCGGCTGGCGCTGCGGGGATTCCAGCTGACGCTGCTGTTCGTGGCGGTCACGATCGCCGCCGCGGTGGTGGCCCAGCAGTTCTACGGCCGGCAGCTGGCGGACGTCGATCCCCTGCACGGCGGTGCCGAGGCCTTCCTGACCCTCAGCAACCTGGTGGTGCTGCTCGGGTTCCGTCTGCTGCCCTCGCAACCTCCGCCTGGGGGCTCAGCCGGCAGCCAGGTGAACAAGTCTTAAGGGGGCGGGGCACGGCTGCCGCTGACCCGGAAGATGGGGCGTCGGCAAGTGCATCATGATCGCTCCTCTCCTGGCCATGGCTCCCGCTTCGATCAGCTGGTCCCCGAAGGTGGCCCTGGTCATGATCGTCTGCAACGTCATCGCCATCGCCATCGGCAAGGCCACCATCCAGCAGCAGAAGGAGGGCCTCAAGCTGCCCAGCGACAACTTCTTCGGCGGCTTCAGCCATGGCGCCATGCTCGGCACCACCAGCCTGGGCCACATCCTGGGCATGGGCGCGATCCTGGGTCTGGCCTCCCGCGGCGTCCTCTGAGGTTCGAGCTGCGGCCGGCGCTGAAAGCTCAGCGCCAGCCCAGCAGGTACGGCATCGCCCGCAGGCCGTAGCGTTCGAAGCGATAACCGAACAGCAGGGCCGAGAGATCCTCCGCCCTGCTGCTCTCCAGCCCCCGCAGCACCTGGTCGAGCCGGCCATCGGCCCCGGGCCCATGCAGACCCAGCCAGGTGCGCCGGGCCAGGCGCCCGCTCAGCGACCAGCGCCAGCCCAGGGCACGGCGCAGTAGGGGCGCGTACTCCCGCAGGGGCCGCTGCGCCTGCTGAGCCGAGATTGAACGTCCTGTGGCTCTGAGGGCCTCCTGCAGCAGGGGAGCCAGCACGGCGCTGCTGGTGAGGGCGTGGCGGATCCCTTCGCCGCCGAGCAGGTTGGCGGTGCTGACCGCATCCCCCAGCCCCACCACTCGGCCCCGCTGGTGGGGCTCCCGGCGCAGGATCGTGCTGCGCACCAGGCCGCCGTGGCGGTCGAGCACCTCGAAGGGCTCGCCCTCCGCGCCGCCACCAGCCAGCAGCCGGCGGCCCAGGTCGCCGATCAGCCCGCCCAGGGGCGGCTGGCGCCGCTGGCCATCCACCAGCCGGCAGACGCCGAGCTTCAGCACCCCAGGCTGCATCGGAAAGATCCAGCCGTAGCCCTGGGGCACCCAGTCGCTGCCAAGGCAGAAGCTGAGCCGGTCGGCCCAGCGCTCCCAGCAGGAAGGGGACACCCGCAGCAGCCATTCCAGGCCGGCGGCCCGCACCAGAGCATCGCGGCGGCGGTCCGTCACCGGCGGATCCCCCAGCAGGGCCCGCTCGTGGCCGCTGGCATCCACGGTCCAGTCGCTGCGGACCTCAAGGGTGCTGCCGTCGGAGCGGCGCAGCATGGTCACCACCTGCTCGCCCTCCTGGCGGCTGGAGCAGGCGTGCAGGCCCAGGCGCACCCGGCCGCCCCAGCGGCGGCACTGGTCGGCCTGCCAACAGCGCAGGGCACCGAAATCCAGCACCACCCCGAGGGGCTGCGCGGCGGCCCAGCGCCGGGTGGCGGCCCCGGGACCGATCAGCTGCCATTCCCGCCAGCGGCTGCCCACCACCTCCGCCGGCAGGCCCAGGCTGGTCATGGTCTCGATCGGCAGGGCGGCGCTGCTGAAGGCGGAGCGGCTCAGGTCGTCGAGCCGGTCGACCAGCACCACATCCACCCCCTGGAGGGCCAGACGCCGGGCCAGGTCACCGCCGGACGGTCCGGCCCCCACCACCAGCACCTGGCAGCGCAGGAACGACTCAGACGGCAAGGGCGGTGGGAACGGTGGCGCGGAAGACGGGCCCGAAGCGTTCGAGGATGCGGTCAGCCATCTGGGAGGGGGTCAGCCCCAGCTTCTCCTTGCTCTGGTCGGGGCTGGCGTGGTCGACCAGGACATCGGGGATGCCGATGCGCAGGACCGGCACAGGCAGATCGTGGTCGTTCAGGGATTCCACCACGGCGGCACCGAAACCACCGGGCAGGGCCCCCTCCTCCATCGTCACGACCCGGCCGATGCGGCGGGCCAGGGGCAGGATCAGCGCCTCATCGAGGGGCCGCAGGAAGCGGGGATTGATCACCGCCGCCCGCAGACCCTTCTCCTGCAGCAGACCGGCCGTGGCCATGGCCGGCGCCACCATGGCGCCGTAGGCCACGATCAGCACGTCATCGCCGTCGGTGAGCAGCTCACCGCGGCCGATCTCCAGGGGCTGCCAGCCCTCGTCCATCAGCGGCACGCCTTCCCCTTCACCCCGGGGGATGCGGATGGCACAGGGGCCATCGTGGGCGATCGAGGTGACAAGCATGCGCTGCAGTTCGGCCTCGTCCTTCGGGGCCATCACCGTGAAGTTGGGCACGGCCCGCAGGTAGCTGATGTCGTACTGGCCCTGGTGGGTGGGGCCGTCGGCGCCGACGATGCCGGCCCTGTCAAGGACAAAGGTGACAGGCAGCTTCTGGATGCCCACGTCGTGGATGAGCTGGTCGTAGGCCCGCTGCAGGAAGGTGCTGTAGATCGCCACCACCGGCCGCAGGCCCTCGCAGGCCATGCCGGCCGCCATGGTGACGGCGTGCTGCTCGGCGATGCCGACGTCAAAGTACTGCTGGGGCAAGGCCTTCTCCAGCAGATCCAGGCCCGTGCCGGTGGCCATGGCGGCGGTGATGCCCACCACCCGGGAATCCTGCTCGCAGATCTTGACCAGCGTCTGGCCGAACACCTTGCTCCAGCTGGGGGGCTTGGGCTTGCTGGAGGGGTAGGCCTTGCCGGTGGCCAGGTCGAAGGCCGACTGGGCGTGGTAGCCGACCTGGTCGGCCTCGGCGTAGGGGTAGCCCTTGCCCTTGGTGGTGGCCACGTGCACCAGCACCGGGCCCTCGCAGCGGTGGGCCGCCTGGAAGGTGCGCACCATCTCTGGGATGTCGTGGCCGTCGATCGGGCCCACGTAGGTGAAGCCCAGCTCCTCGAACACGGCCCCCACCTTGGGCACCGCCAGCCGCTTCATGCTCTCCTTGAGCGTCTTGAGCTCGGTGGGCAGCTCCCCGTGCAGGAAGGGCAGGTGTTTCACCGCCTCCTCGGCGCTGCCGGAGAGGAACTGCACCGGCTTGCTGAGCCGCATGCGGTTGAGGTGGGTGGAGAGGGCCCCCACCGGCGGTGAGATCGACATGTCGTTGTCGTTGAGCACCACCAGCAGCTTGGTGCGCGGCAGGTGGCCCGCATGGTTGATCGCCTCCAGGGCCATGCCGCCGGTGAGGGCGCCGTCACCGATCACGGCGACGCATTTGAAATCTTCTCCGCGGCGGTCCCGGGCCAGGGCCATGCCCAGGGCGGCCGAGATGCTCGTGGAGGCGTGGCCGGCGCCAAAATGGTCGAAGCGGCTCTCGCTGCGCTTGAGGTAGCCCGCCACGCCGCCCTGCTGGCGCAGGGTGTGGAAATCCTTGTAACGGCCCGTCACCAGCTTGTGGGGATAGGCCTGGTGGCCCACATCCCACACGACCCGGTCGTGCTCCAGATCGAGGGTCTGGTAGAGGGCGAGGGTGAGTTCCACGACCCCCAGGCCCGGACCCAGGTGCCCGCCGCTGGTGGCCACCACCTCCAGGTGCTTCTCGCGGATCTGGCGAGCCATGGCCTCGAGTTCTGCGGTGCTTAGGCCGTGCAGCTGATTCGGATGGCTCAGCTCGCTCAGATGCATGCCCTTCCTTGCTTCCAGGTGGCCAATCTACGGGGTTCGCCCCGACGCACGGCGACGGACGCCACCGTTCCGGGGTCGGGTTGCGACACTGGAACGATGACCATGGCCGACGACGACGCTTTCCCCGGGGCGACCGCCTACCTGCAGCGGATCATGCGGGCCCGGGTGTACGACGTGGCGATCGAGTCCCCCCTCGATCCCGCCCCCAACCTCTCCCGCCGGCTCCACAACCAGGTGCTGCTCAAACGGGAGGATCTCCAGCCCGTGTTCAGCTTCAAGCTGCGCGGCGCTTACAACAAGATGGCGGGCCTGGAGCGCGCCGAGCTCGACCGGGGGGTGATCGCCGCCAGCGCCGGCAACCATGCCCAGGGGGTGGCCCTGGCGGCCCAGCGGCTGGGCTGCACCGCCGTGATCGTGATGCCGGTCACGACGCCGGAGATGAAGGTGCGGTCGGTGGCGGCCCGGGGGGCCGAGGTGGTGCTCCACGGCGACACCTACGACGAGGCCTGTGAGGAAGCGCACCGCCTGCAGCGCCAGCGGGGCCTCACCTTCATCCATCCCTTCGACGACCCCGACGTGATCGCCGGCCAGGGCACGATCGCCCTGGAGATCCTGCGCCAGTGTTCCGATCCCCCCGATGCCATCTACGTGGCGGTGGGCGGCGGCGGCCTGATCGCCGGGATCGGCGCCTACGTCAAGAGCCTCTGGCCCCGGGTGGAGGTGATCGGGGTGGAGCCGAGCGATGCCGACACCATGACCCGCTCGCTGGCGGCGGGGGAGCGGGTGCGGCTGGAGCAGGTGGGCCTGTTCGCCGACGGGGTGGCCGTGCGGCAGGTGGGCGCGCACACCTTCGCCCTGGCCCAGCGCTGCGTCGACCGGATGGTCACGGTGGACACCGACGAGATCTGCGCCGCCATCAAGGACGTCTTCGAGGACACCCGCTCGATCCTGGAGCCGGCCGGCGCCCTCTCGGTGGCCGGGATGAAGAAGGACGTGGCCCAGCGGCAGCTCCGGGACCGCACCCTGGTGGCGGTGGCCTGCGGCGCCAACATGAACTTCGACCGGCTGGCCTTCGTGGCCGAGCGGGCCGAACTGGGCGAGGAGCGCGAAGCCCTGCTGGCGGTGGAGATTCCGGAGAAGCCCGGCAGCCTGGCCCGCTTCTGCGCCGTCCTCGGCCAGCGCAGCCTCACCGAGTTCAGCTACCGCCTCGCCGACCCCCAGCTGGCCCACATCTTCGTGGGGGTGCAGATCAGCGGCCACCAGGACACCCGACAGCTGATGGAAGCGCTTGAGTCCCAGGGATTTCCCTGCCTCGACCTGAGCGGCGACGAGCTGGCCAAGCTCCACCTCTGCCACATGGTGGGCGGCCGGCTGCCGGCCAGTGCGGGGGCGGCCCTGAACCAGGGGGAGGAGCGGCTGTATCGCTTCGTGTTCCCGGAGCGGCCCGGGGCCCTGATGGCCTTCGTGAACGCCCTGCATCCCAACTGGAACATCAGCATCTTTCACTACCGCAACCACGGCGCCGACGTGGGCCGCATCGTGGTCGGGGTGCAGGTGCCTCCGGGGGAGCTGGAGGCCTGGCAGGCCTTCCTCGCCGACCTCCCCTACCAGCACTGGGAGGAAACGTCCAATCCGGCCTATCGGCTGTTCCTGGGTGAGGTGGGACGGACCCTGCCCAGTCCGGGCGGGCTGGTGGGGGTCTGAGGCCTGCGATACGTTGCCGCCACGCCGTGCCGGACGTCCCCATGGCTGAACCCGACCCCCTGCCCCCCGACGGCGAGCCCTCCATCGGCGAGCACCCCCTGGGCGCCCCCTCCGCGGCGGCCACCCCGGGCCTGTCCCTGCCGGCCCGGCTCGAAGCGATTCTCTATCTGAAGGGTCGGCCCCTGGAGCTGGGGGAGCTGGCCGCCATCGCCGGCATCGACCGCGACGAGACCGAGCTGGCCCTGATCACCCTGATGGCCGACTACGCCCACCGGGACACCGCCCTGGAGATCCACCAGGAGGGCCAGCACTACGCCCTGCAGCTGCGCGCCGGCCTGGGGGATCTGGTCCAGAACCTGCTGCCGGTGGACCTCTCGGTCGCCGCCCTGCGGACCCTGGCCACCATCGCCCTCAAGAAGCGCCTGCTGCAGTCGGAGCTGGTGGAGCTGCGCGGCTCGGGGGCCTACGACCACATCCGGGAGCTCCTGGCCCAGGACTTCATCGAACGCCGCCGCCAGAGCGACGGCCGCTCCTACTGGCTGAGCCTGAGCGAGAAGTTCCACCGCACCTTCTCCCTCAAGGCCGACGATCTGGCCGCCCTGGGCTCACGCCTGGCGGCCGCCGAGACGGCCGGAACCCCGCCACCTCCCGTCGAAGAGGCGGATCCATAGAGTTGGACCAAACGTCGGCGCAAGCCTGCAGCCCCATCCCCCGACCCCTTCCATGAGCATCCTCGTCTTCCTGCTCCAGGTGCTGGCCCAGACCCTGAGCATCTACCTGCTGGTGCTGCTGGTCCGGGTGCTGCTCAGCTGGTTCCCCAACCTCGACTGGAGCAACCCGTTGCTCTCCAGCGTCAGCGCCATCACTGACCCCTATCTCAACGCCTTCCGGGGCCTGATTCCGCCCCTCGGCGGCATCGACCTTTCGGCCCTGGTGGCCTTCATCGCCCTGCAGCTGGCCCAGAGCCTGCTGGGAGCCTCCATCGCCAGCCTCTCCGGCGGCCTCTACTGAGGGTCGGTGGCGGGGGACGCCGCCAGGGCCTCCTCCAGGGGCAGCAGCTCGTCGTCGACACCGGCACGGGTGCGCACCGGGGCACTGAAGCCCCGGGCCTTGACACTGCGGGTGCCCAGGGGGCCGGGGGTGCCGGCCGGCACCGCCAGCCTCAGGGCGAAGCTGGAGCGGCCGGGGGGCACGTCGCCGATCGATCCCACCCGGGTGCGGTTGGGCAGCACCGGTTCACCGCTCGCATCGAGGATCAGGCCGAACACATCGGTGTCCACCACGGGCTTCGATCCCGGGTTGACCACCACGCCGCGCAGGGCCCAGCAGGTGGCTCCGCTGGGGCGGGCCAGAGTCGGCTGGGTGCCCAGGTCATCGGCGGGGCAGGGCTCCAGCACCACCTCCGACACCTTCAGGTCGGTGGCGCCGGCCAGGGCGGGGGCGCCGACCAGCACCAGCAGCACCAGGGACAGCCGCACCAGCAGCCGCGCTCCCGCCACGGCCAGGCTGGCGGGCCCGATCCCGCCCCAGGCCCTGGACGAGATACCTGGCCCTGCATCGACGATTCTTTGCTGAGTCACCGCCGGTCGCCGCTGCCTGCGATCACGTTACGGTTCGCGCGGTCGGCCAGCTTGGCCAGGTTGGCGGCGGCCACATCGTCGAGGTCGAGCCCCAGCTCCGTGGCCAGCTGGGCCACGTACCAGAGCACATCGCCCAGTTCCAGGCGCAGGTCGTCGCGGACCTCGGGGCCGAATACGCCGCCCCGGTCGCGCAGCACCTTTTTCACCTTGTCGGCCACCTCGCCGGCCTCGCCGCAGAGGCCCAGGGTCGGGTAGAGGATGTTGGTGCCCGCGTCCGGGTAGCGCGCCGTCTCACGGGAGCGTTGCTGGTAGTCCTGAAAGTCCATTTCAAGCGCGCTCCTGGCAAGCCCGGATGGTAGTTTCCGCCCTTGTACACGGTCGTCCAATGGCCCCTCACGATCTCATGCGTCGCACAAAGATCGTGGCCACGATCGGGCCCGCCACCGAGTCTCCCGAGGTGCTGCGGCAGCTGATCGCCGCCGGCGCCACCACCTTCCGTCTCAACTTTTCCCACGGCGATCACAGCGATCACGCCGATCGGATCGCCACCATCCGCCAGGTCGCCCACGAACTGGGCGTCCACATCGGCATCCTCCAGGACCTGCAGGGTCCCAAGATCCGCCTGGGCCGCTTCCAGGCCGGTCCCATCACCCTGGCCAAGGGCGACCCCTTCTCGCTCACCTCCCGGGCCGTCAACTGCGACAACACCATCGCCACCGTCACCTACGACCGGCTGGCGGATGAGGTGACCAGCGGCAGCCGCATCCTGCTGGACGACGGGCGCGTCGAGATGGTGGTGGTGGAGGTGGACGGCCCCGGGCAGACCCTCAAGTGCAAGGTCACCGTCGGCGGGGTGCTCTCCAACAACAAGGGCGTCAACTTCCCGGACGTCCAGCTCTCGATCCGGGCCCTGACCCCCAAGGACCGCCGCGACCTGGCCTTCGGCCTGCAGCAGGGGGTCGACTGGGTCGCCCTCAGCTTCGTGCGCAACCCCTCCGACATGCTGGAGATCCGGGAGCTGATCCGCAGCCAGGGCCACGACACCCCCGTGGTGGCCAAGATCGAGAAGTTCGAGGCCATCGATGCCATCGACGCGATCCTGCCCCTCTGCGACGGGGTGATGGTGGCCCGCGGCGACCTCGGGGTGGAGATGCCCGCCGAGGAGGTGCCGCTGCTGCAGAAGGAGCTGATCCGCAAGGCCAACAGCCTCGGCATCCCGATCATCACGGCCACCCAGATGCTGGATTCGATGGCCTCCTGCCCCAGGCCCACCCGGGCCGAGGTGAGCGATGTGGCCAACGCCATCCTCGACGGCACCGACGCGGTGATGCTCTCCAACGAGACGGCCGTGGGGGATTACCCCGTGGAGGCGGTGGCCACCATGGATCAGATCGCCCGCCGCATCGAGCGCGACTATCCCCAGCGGGTGCTGGACAGCCACATGGCCACCACCATCCCCAACGCCATCTGCCAGGCGGTCAGCAGCATCGCCCGCCAGCTCAACGCCGCGGCGATCCTGCCCCTCACCAAGACCGGCTCCACGGCCCGCAACGTCAGCAAGTTCCGCCCCAGCACCCCGATCCTGGCGATCACCTCCGATGTCACGGTGGCCCGCCAGCTGCAGCTGGTGTGGGGGGTCAATCCGCTGCTGATCCAGGACGAGTCCAGCAGCAACCGCACCTTCAGTGTCGCCATGGCCACGGCCCAGCAGCTGGGGCTCCTGGGGGCCGGTGACCTGGTGGTCCAGACCGCCGGCACCCTGGAGGGGGTGAGCGGCTCCACCGATCTGGTCAAGGTGGGCATCGTCTCCGCCGTCATGGGTCGTGGTGTCGGCATCGGCAGCGGCACCGTGAGCGGCAAGGTGCGACTGGCCAGCTCCCCCGAGGACGCTGCCCGCCTGGAGGCCGGCGAGATCCTGGTGGTCCGCGAGACCAGCGCCGCCTACCTGGAGGCGATCCGCAAGGCCCGCGGGGTGATCGCCGAGGAGGAGGGCCGCCAGAGCCATGCCGCCGTGATCGCCGAGCGGCTGGGTGTTCCCGTGATCGTCGGTGTGGCCAATGCCACCCTCGAACTGCGCATGGGCGAGGTGGTCACCCTCGAGATCCAGGAGGGGGTGGTGCATCGGGGCCCCCGCAGTGCCCACCCTTCGGCGGTGCCCTCGTTCCTCTAGAACCGAAGCCCCTCCGGCTGCGCCGCCATGGCCTCCAAGCTGCCCCTGAGCGAGACGGTGTCCATGGCGCTGCTGACGCTGCGCTCCAACCGCCTGCGCAGTCTGCTCACCATGCTCGGCATCGTGATTGGCAACGCCTCGGTCATCACCCTGGTGGGGGTCGGGCGGGGGGCCCAGAACCTGGCCGAGAGCCAGCTCAGCACCCTCGGCGCCAACGTGCTGTTCGTGGTGCCCGGCAACAACGACACCCGCCGCCAGGGAATCGAGATGCCGCGGACGCTGGTGCTGGAGGACGCCAAGGCGATCGCCGAGCAGGTGCCGAGCGTCAGCCGCGTCGCGCCCCAGATCACCCTCAACGAGGTGGCCCAGGCCGGTGGTTTCAGCTCTTCGGTCTCGGTCTCGGGGGTGACACCCGAATTCCTGCCGGTGCGCAGCTTTGAGGTGGCCCGGGGCCGCTTCATCGACCAACGCGACGTTCAGGGCGCCCGCAATGTGGTGGTGATCGGGCCTGACCTGCAGGAGAAGCTGATGCCCACCGGGGAGGCCCTGGGCCGTCAGCTGCGCATCCGGGACAAGTCCTTCGAGGTGATCGGCATCCTCGAGCCGAAGGGGGCGGTGTTCGGCTCCAACCAGGACGAGAACGCCTACATCCCCCTCACCACGATGGTGAGCCAGCTGAGCGGGCGGGATCCCACCTTCGGGATCAGCCTCACCTTCATCAGCGTCGAAGCGAAGGACGAGGCCAGCACCGGGGCGGCCGCCTTCCAGATCACCAACCTGCTGCGCCAGCGCCACCGCATCCTGCGGGAGGACGACTTCGCCGTGCGCTCTCAGAAGGATGCCCTCACGATCGTGGGGACGATCACTGGCGGGCTCACCCTGATGCTCGGCGCCATCGGCGCCGTCTCCCTGCTGGTGGGCGGGATCGGCATCATGAACATCATGCTGGTGTCGGTGAGTGAACGCACCGAGGAGATCGGCCTGCGCAAGGCCCTCGGCGCCCGCAGCAGCGACGTGCTCCTCCAGTTCCTGGTGGAGTCCCTGGTGCTGGCCAGCCTCGGCGGGGTGATCGGCAGTGCCCTGGGCCTGGGCACGGTCGGCCTGGTGGCGGCGTTCACCCCCCTGCCGGCCACCATCGAGGCCGGCACCGTGCTGCTGACGGTGGGGCTGTCGGGTTCCATCGGCCTGTTCTTCGGGGTCGTGCCGGCGCGACGGGCCGCCCGGCTGGATCCGATCGCGGCCCTCAGGAGTCTCTGAAGCCTCTGGGAGCCGACGGGGCCATCCGTAGCCCTGTCTTCGCCCGGAAAGAACAGAAGAAAAGATTAAGACTGGCAATCCGTCGCCTTCGTCACCGAATCCCCACAGCCGCAATGGCTTGATGGTATGGACGTCGCCGCATGAAGGTGTTGGATCAACTGGCCCAGACGGAACAGGCGGATTGCGGTTACCGGAACGGCTCCGACCGCATGGTCATCCTGCGCTGCATCGGGCCGGAGCAGTTCTTCCTGGAACGGGTTGTCTTTCCTTTTGAACTCCTGACCTTCCAGTGTCCGGACAGAAGCGAGGTGGAGATCTGGACGCATGGCCTTGGCGGTCCTGAGCTGCTCGAATCGATCGAGGCCCGCGAACTGATCATGGAATCGGCCCCGGTGCCCGAGGCTGCCGCCGGCGGCGTTGAGCTCAATCCCTGGCTCCAGGCCAGCTGAGACCCCCGCACCGGCTGCCCGGGCTCCCGGTTCCGGGCCCCGCGCTCTTAAGGTTGTCCGAAAGCTTCACAACCATGAATCAGCGCTGGCGTGTCCTTGCCCTGTGGCTGTTGCCGGTCGCCGTGGCCCTGTTCCTGGGCTGGCAGCTGCTGAGTTCCGGGGGGCGTCTGGCCCCTGCCGGCAGCGGCGGCGACACCACGGCGCCGCGCAATGCCGCGGTGGCCCGCATGAGCTATGGCCGCTTCCTCGATTACGTGGAAGCCGGACGCGTCACCGCCGTTGACATCTTTGACGGTGGCCGCACCGCCGTCATCGAAGCGGTGGATCCCGATCTCGACAACCGCGTCCAGCGCCTGCGGGTCGATCTTCCCGGCGTGGCGCCGGAACTGATCAACAAGCTCAAGGATCAGGGCATCAGCTTCGATGTCCATCCACCCAAGTCCACCCCTCCGGCCCTCGGCCTGCTGGGCAACCTGCTGTTCCCGCTGCTGCTGATCGGCTCGCTGATCTTCCTGGCCCGGCGCTCCTCCGGCATGCCGGGCGGTCCCGGCCAGGCGATGCAGTTCGGTAAATCCAAGGCACGGTTCGCCATGGAGGCCGAAACCGGCGTCAAGTTCGATGACGTGGCCGGGGTGGAGGAGGCCAAGCAGGATCTGCAGGAGGTGGTCACCTTCCTCAAGACTCCGGAACGCTTCACCTCGGTGGGGGCCAAGATTCCCCGCGGCGTGCTGCTGGTGGGCCCCCCCGGCACCGGCAAGACCCTGCTGGCCAAGGCGATCGCCGGCGAAGCGGGCGTGCCTTTCTTCTCCCTCTCCGGCTCGGAGTTCGTGGAGATGTTCGTGGGCGTGGGCGCCAGCCGCGTGCGCGACCTGTTCAAGCGGGCCAAGGAGAACAGCCCCTGCCTG
>Ga0194132_10007421_pt1 | contig 16350 bp, 14 predicted proteins | sample TA2KigOf80mmetaG_FD_148612 | JGI IMG/M metagenome (GOLD analysis project Ga0194132, IMG submission 148612) | Freshwater microbial communities from Lake Tanganyika, Tanzania - TA2015054 Kigoma Offshore 80m | ecosystem: Environmental > Aquatic > Freshwater > Lake | place: Tanzania: Lake...
CCAGCGATCCCTGCTTCCCGATGGGGGAAGGTTAGCAGCCCGCGACCCTCAAGGACAGATCCGAGGCAGGCCAGCTAACCGCGTCCCTCGCCGGTGCCTTCGGCCTTCTTCGCCCGCGAGAATCGGGTGATACCGATCTCGTCAAGCTCGGTCTGCTCGATCTTGGCTAAGCGCTGCGCCTCCGCCTTCTCGCGATTGGCCTGCGTGATCTCCGCCTGCTTCAACTCGAGGAAGAGACCGGAGAGCTCCTCGCGGATCCGCTCGACCACGGCATCGGCCTCGCGGATCGCCGCCTCGGTCAACTCACGCCGCCTGAGGTAGAGCTTGGCGTAGTTCGCATAGCCTTGCCCCGCCTCGAAGGACGCGCGAGCGGCCACCTGCTCGCGCTTCAGCTCCGCCTCGAGGTCGACCAGAGCCTGACGGCAGGCGTCGGCGTTGCGCTGCGCCTGGCCCAGTTCGCGTCGCTTCTCGTCGACGCGCCACTGCACATACCGGATGAGGCCGCCGAGATCCTTCACGTCATCCCGGCGGCGGGTTGTTCAGGATTTGCGCGAGCTCGGCATAGCCGGTCGCGAGGTCGCAGCGGTCGTCCTTGCCCTGCTTCAGGAAGTTCTCGAGCGCCGGGTTGTAGGCGATCGCCTGGTCGACCTGCGGATCCGATCCGCGGCGATAGGCACCGAGGCGGATCAGCTCAGCCATATCCTCGTATGTGGAAAGCAGCGCTCGGGCGCGCATCACCAGCTGGTTCTCTTCCGGCGTGTTGCAGCCGGGCATGGAGCGCGAGACCGAGCGCAGGAGGTTAATCGCCGGGTAGCGGCCGCGCTCGGCGATCTGACGCTCCAGCACGATGTGCCCGTCGATGATGCCGCGAACCGCGTCCGCGATCGGCTCGTTGTGATCATCGCCTTCGACCAGGACGGCGAAGAGGCCGGTGATCGCGCCCTTGCCGGTACCGGGTCCGGCGCGCTCGAGCAGGCGCGGCAGCTCGGCGAACACCGTCGGCGTATAGCCTTTGGAAGCCGGCGGCTCGCCGGCGGAGAGGCCGATCTCGCGCTGGGCCATGGCGAAGCGCGTGATCGAGTCGATCAGGCAGAGCACTTCCATGTCCTGGTCGCGGAAGAACTCGCTGATGGTCAGCGTCAGATAAGCCGCCTGGCGGCGCATCAGCGGCGACTCGTCGGAGGTCGCGACCACGACGACCGACCGCGCCAGGCCCTCGGGGCCGAGAATGTCCTGGACGAACTCCTGTACCTCTCGTCCGCGCTCGCCGACCAGGCCGATCACGTTGACATCCGCCGAAGTGAAGCGGGCGATCATCGACATTGTGACCGACTTGCCGACGCCCGAACCGGCGAAGATCCCCATGCGCTGGCCTTCGACGGTCGTGAGGAAGGTGTTCAGAGCGCGCACGCCGAGATCGATCTTGGCGCCGAGGCGGCGGCGGGCATGGGCCGGCGGCGGGTTGGCGCGGAGCGGATAGGGCACCCGGCCGTTGGCGATCGGACCGAGACCATCGACCGGCTCGCCCATCGCGTTCACGACTCTCCCGAGCCAGGACCGGTCGGGGAACGCCACCGGCTCCGATTCCGCCACCTCGGCCTGGCTGCCGACGCCGACCCCTTCGAGGCCGACGAAAGGCATGATCAGGGCCCGGTCCTTGCGGAATCCGACCACCTCGCAGGGTACCCGCCGGCCGCCCCGGGCCAGAAGATGGCAGCGATCGCCGATCGACAGCTGGCGCTCGACCCCACCCACCTCGACCAGCATTCCGAGAATCGAGGCGACCCGGCCGAACAGCCGGTACTCGGACAGCTTCTCGAGCTGATCGACGGCCTGTCTCAATGGGTTGACGTGCATCGGCGCAATCCCACAAGGGTTCGGCGGTCGGCGCGATCCTTATCCTATCACGGAAGTGGGAGCCCCAACTCGGTTGCCCGGACGTTAACCAAGTCTTAGGGAGTTAGTTAATAGGATTGGTTAACCTTCCTGGGGGTGCCGAGATGTGCGTCCTGCTCGTCGAAGACGATTCCGCCACCGCGCGGTCCATCGAGCTCATGCTGCGGTCCGGCGGCTTCGTCGTCGATACCAGCGAGTTCGGCGAGGACGGCATCGAAGTCGGCAAGCTCTACGATTACGACATCATCCTGCTCGACCTGATGTTGCCGGACATCGACGGCTACGAGGTCTTGAAGCGTCTGCGCGCCCAGAAGGTGACCACACCGATCCTGATCCTCTCGGGCCTCTCCGAGATGGACAACAAGATCAAAGGTCTCGGCTTCGGCGCCGATGACTACCTGACCAAGCCCTTCGATCGCCGAGAACTCATCGCACGCATCCAGGCGATTGTCCGCCGCTCCAAGGGCCATGCCGCCTCGGTGCTGAAGACCGGGCGCCTGACCGTCAACCTGGCGGCGCACACGGTCGAGATCGACGGCAAGCCCGTGCATCTCACCAGCAAGGAATACGGCATCCTCGAGCTGCTTTCGCTGCGCAAGGGCACGACGCTGACCAAGGAGATGTTCCTGAACCATCTCTACGGCGGCATGGACGAGCCGGAGCCGAAGATCATCGACGTCTTCATCTGCAAGCTCAGGAAGAAGATCTCGAAGGTCGCCGGCGGCGACACCTTCATCGAGACGGTGTGGGGCCGCGGCTATGTGCTCCGCGATCCGTCTGAAGTGAAGGCGAAGGCGAGCTGACCGCTCGCCTCGGCGAGGCTCATCCGAGCCTGACCGAAAATCCGACCCTGTCGGCGCCGGCATCGACCGTGACGCTGGCGCCGATTTCGCGCGCCAGACGCCCGATATAGGCCGCGCCGACGTTCTTGGCTTCGAGGCTCGCCGGGTCGGGCGTCCTGCCGCTCGCCAGCACCGACAGGACGGAGCCCGACACGTCCTCGAGCCGCGCCCCAGCGCCGCTCGCCACGACCTCCGCTCCGGCGGGCGCCGCAACCGACACGGCGAGCTTGCCTCCGCGCGGCAGCGACTCGACGCCGAGCGCCACGAGCGCGAGCACCAGCTTGAGCCCGCTTCGCGGCAGGCCGATCGCGGCATCCTCCGGCTTGGTCGGCCAGTCGAGCGTAACCTTGCCGCCGGCCAGGAAGGCCTCGGCGAGTCCCCGGACTTCCTGCACGCTCTGGCCTTCGTCATGGCCGGCGAAGCCATACACGACGCGGAAGAAGGCCACCCGCTTCATCGCGCGATCGGCCGACGAGGCGACGAGGTCGAGGGCGTCCTTCTGCATCGTGTCGCAGAACTCCGACAGCAGCTCGACGCCGTTGGCGACCGCGCCGATCGGATTGACCAGATCGTGGCATAGCCGCGAGGTCAGCATCTCGGCGAGCTTGAGATCGAAAGCGCTCATGGGCTCCCCTGACTTGCCCGCTCAACCCATACGACAGGCGGCCGGATTCCCCAAGCCAGCAGGCCGCGCCGTAACGTCGCGACGCGCACCGTGGTCATCTATAGTGGGCGAAGACGCTTGAGGAGAACGAACCTTGCCTTCGACCCTCACCCCCGGCGCCCTCGTCCGCCACCCCGACCGCCCGGATTGGGGCCTGGGCCAAGTACAATCGGCGATCGGCAGCCGCGTTACCGTCAATTTCGAGCACGCCGGCAAACTTCTCGTTAACGCCGACGTGGTATCTCTCGAGGAGGTCGACGAAGCGCGCTGAGCCCGGGAGGGGCCTCGCGAGAACGCCGGCAAGAGAGTAGAGTACCGATTCGATGATTCGGGTGACGTTCCTCGTTCTGGCCTTCGCCGTGGCGCCGTTGCTGGCCGCAACGATGACGCCTCAACTCGCCTTCGCCCAGGAGAAGGGCGGCAAGGACGACAAGAAGAAGAAGGAGCAGCGGGGCGCCCCGGTCAAGAAGCAGGAACCGATCATCAGCCAGCTGCCGGGCATCAGCGACGACGCGCGCTGCCAGTCCGAGATCGCCGTCGCCGCCTTCAAGCGGCTGGGAGCGCTCAGCGTCCTTCTCTACATGCCGAGCGGCCTCGCCAATGCCGCAGCCGCCGGCAATACCGCAGCCTTCGGCTATTGCGCGCAGAATCCGAAATTATGTGCCGATTCGGCCGAAGTACTTCTGCCCAAGGTCGGCGAGCTGCCGCCGAGTTGCGATCCGGGCGGCGGAATCTAGGCTCCTAACCGGAGACCAGCCGCTCCGCCGCGGCCAGATCCTCAGGCGTATTTACGTTGAAGAACGGGTCGATCGGATCGGCCGGGAAGTCGACGAAGGCCACCCGGTAACGAGAGGTCCAGACGTCGACCTTGCGGAGATCCTCGTCCGTCAGCGCGCGACGCAGATCCTCCCGCAGCCGGACCGGCCAAAGGCCGATGACCGGATGCGTGCGGCCGTTGGACGTGGCGCAGACGAGCTCGGCACCGGCCTCGGTCGCGCGGATCAGGCGCCGCAGGAGATCGCGCGGAACGAACGGCGCGTCGGTCGCCGCGGTCGCGATCCATACCGCCGACTTGACGTTGGCCGCGGCCCAGTCGAGACCGGCGAGCACGCCGGCAAGCGGCCCGACGAAGCCTTCCACCGAGTCCGCAACCACCGGCAGGCCGGTCGCCGCGAAGCGAGAAGGATCGCCATTGGCATTGAGAATGAGGCGCCCCACCTGTGGCCGCACGCGCTCGACGACGCGATCGAGGATCGAGCGCCCACCCAGCAGGCGCAGGCTCTTGTCCCCGCCACCCATGCGGCTCGACTGCCCCCCGGCCAGCAGGACGCCAACGACCCCCTTGGGCATCGCGCTTAGGCCGCCTTCTGCGTCATCGCGGCCTCGATCGCGGCGATCGCGTCATCGGCCTTGGCCGCATCCGGGCCGCCGGCCTGCGCCATGTCGGGACGGCCGCCGCCGCCCTTGCCGCCGAGCGCGGCCGCACCAGCCTTGACCAGATCGACCGCGCTCACCTTGGCGGTCAGGTCGTCGGTGACGCCGACCACGAGCGAGGCCTTGCCCTCCTCGCGTGCGACCAGCACGACGACGCCCGAGCCGATCTCCTTCTTGAGCGCGTCCACCATGCCTTTGAGCTCGCGCGCCGGCACGCCGTCGAGCGTTCGGGCCGCCAGCGTCATGCCGGCGACCGAGCGGTTGGCGGCGGGCGACTTGGCCGTGCCGCCGAGCGCCAGCGCCTTCCTGGCCTCGGCGAGCTCGCGCTCGAGCTTGCGCTTGTCCTCGACGAGCTGCGCCACCCGCGCCGGCAGATCGGCCGGTGCCGTGCGCAGCGCCGAGGCCGCCGCCTGCAGCAGCTTCTCCTCCTCGGCGACATAGGCGAGCGCCCCGGCTCCGGTCGCCGCTTCGAGGCGGCGGATGCCGGCCGCGACCGCGCCTTCGGAGACGATCTTGAACAGGCCGATGTCGCCGGTGCGCTCGACATGCGTGCCGCCGCAGAGCTCGACCGAGAACTTCTCGCCCTCGCCGCCGCCCATCGAGACGACGCGGACCTCGTCGCCGTACTTCTCGCCGAACAGCGCCATGGCACCGGCCGCGACCGCATCGTCCGGCGTCATCAGCGTCGTACCGACCGGCTGGTTGAGGCGGATGCGCGTATTGACCTCGGTCTCGATGACCTGGAGATCGGCAGCCTCGATCGCGCGCGGATGGCTGAAGTCGAAGCGAAGCCGGTCGGGCGCGACGAGGGAGCCCTTCTGCGTCACATGTTCGCCGAGCTGGCGGCGAAGCGCCTCGTGCAGGAGATGCGTCGCCGAGTGGTTGGCGCGCAACCGGCGGCGGCGCTCGACATCGATCTCAGCCGCAACCGTATCGCCGAGCTTGATCGTGCCTTTCACGAGCTTGCCGAGATGCACGTGCAGGTCGCCGACGCGCTTTGCCGTATCGGAGACCTCGATGCGCGCGCCCGACGCGGTGACGATGGTGCCCATGTCACCCATCTGGCCGCCGGACTCGGCGTAGAAGGGCGTCTGGTTCAGAACCACCGCCACGTCGCCGCCGCTCGCCTCCGTCACCTGCTTGCCGTCGACGACGATCGCGTCGATCCGCGCCTCGGCCTTATCGGTGGCGTAGCCCAGGAAGTCGGTCGCACCGGCCTTCTCGCGGATCTCGAACCATACGCGGTCGGTCGCCGCCTCGCCGGAGCCGGACCAGGCTGCGCGCGCCGTCTCTCGCTGGCGCTCCATCGCCGCGTCGAACCCCGCCTGATCGAGCGCAAAGCCCTGGCCGCGCAGGATGTCGGCGGTGAGATCGACCGGGAAGCCGAAGGTGTCGTAGAGCTTGAACGCGACCTCGCCCGGCAGCGAGGCGCCCTTCGCCATCTTCATCTTCTTGGTCTCGTCGCCGAGCAGGCGCAAGCCGCGATCGAGGGTCTGGCGGAAACGCGTCTCCTCGAGCTTCAACGTCTCCTGGATCAGCGCCTGGGCGCGGCCGAGCTCCGGATAGGCCTGGCCCATCTGGCCGACCAGCACCGGCACCAGCTTCCACAGCAACGGCTCGCGCGCGCCGAGGATATGCGCGTGCCGCATGCCGCGTCGCATGATGCGGCGGAGCACATAGCCGCGGCCCTCGTTCGACGGCATGACGCCGTCGGCGATCAGGAAGCTCGACGCGCGGATATGGTCGGCGATGACCTTGTGCGAGGCGCGATGCTCGCCGTCGGGCGCAACACCCGTCGCATCCGAGGAAGCGAGCACGAGCGCCCGGAGGATGTCGGTGTCGTAGACGTCCTGCTTCCCCTGCATCAGGCTGGCGATGCGCTCGAGCCCCATGCCGGTGTCGATCGACGGGCGCGGCAGCGGCACGCGCTTGCCCGGCTCGATCTGGTCGAACTGCATGAAGACCAGGTTCCAGAACTCGAGGAAACGGTCGCCGTCCTGCTCCGCCGAGCCGGGCGGGCCGCCCCAGATCTTGTCGCCCTGGTCGTAGAAGATCTCCGAGCACGGGCCGCAGGGACCGGTGTCGCCAGCGGACCAGAAATTGTCCGAGGTGGCGATGCGGATGATCTTCGAGTCGGAGAAGCCTGCGATCTTCTTCCAGAGCTCCGCCGCCTCGTCATCCTCGTGATAGACGGTGACGAGAAGCTTCTCCTTAGGCAGCGCGAGATCCTGGGTGACGAAATTCCAAGCGTGCGTGATCGCGCGTTCCTTGAAATAGTCGCCGAAGGAGAAATTGCCGAGCATCTCGAAAAAGGTGCAGTGGCGAGCGGTGTAGCCGACATTCTCGAGGTCGTTGTGCTTGCCGCCGGCGCGCATGCATTTCTGGGCCGTGGCGGCGCGCACGTAGCTCCGCTTCTCGATGCCGGTGAACAGGTTCTTGAACTGAACCATGCCGGCCGAGGTGAACATCAGCGTCGGATCGTTGCGCGGGACCAGCGGGCTCGAGGCAACGACCTCATGCTCATTGCGCCGGAAGAACTCGAGAAAGCTGGTACGGATATCGTTCGCCGAAGTCATGACACGGAGCCCTTGCGCGGAGGATTTGCCCGGCCGCCACGCTGCAGCTGCGAAGCCGGGAAAATGCTTCTATCCCTGGGATTTGGGCGTGTCTAGGCGACTTTCGGTGCGCGGGCGGTGGATTCCCGGACGATCAGGCTCGGCGGCAGCGTCGCGCGCCGTCCCGGCCCTGCCGCCTCTCCCTCGATCCGTCCGAACAGGAGGTCGACCGAGGCCGCCGCCATCTCCGCCACTGGCTGGGCGATGACCGTGAGCCTCGGCGTCATCGCCGCCGCCCAGGGGAAGTCGTCGACAGCGATGGTGGATACGTCTTCCGGGCAGCGCAGCCTGCGCTCGGCGAGCGCCCGCATGACGCCGAGGAGCACGAGGCTATGGCCGGCGAAGATCGCGGTCGGCGCCGGCTTTTGCATGAACAGATCGATAGCCGCATCATATGCGCGGGAGTCGCGGAGCCCGACCTCACGCAACAAGGATGAGTCGAAGACGACGCCGCTCGCGACCAGCGCCTCCTTGAAGCCGAGCAGTCGCTCGCGGCCGGCCGACAGGGACGATGTGCCGAGGATCACGCCGATCCGGCGATGGCCGAGGCCGACGAGATGCTCTCCGGCGAGCTGGCCGGCGCGATGGTTGTCGAGCACGACCGTGTCGAAGCCGAAGCCGTCCAGCGTGCGGTCGACGAGCACCACGGGCGCCTTCAGCGCCGCCAGTGACGCCGAGTGCGAGGGCTCGCGGCGGCCGGCAGGCGCCAGGATCAGCCCGTCGATGCGGTATGAGCGCAGCAGGTTGAGATGCCGGATCTCCGCCTCGGCGTCCTCGCCGCTCGAATAGAGCAGCAGCGAGTAGCCCCGCGCAAAGACCAGGCGCTCGACCGCATCGACCAGCTCGACGAAGAACGGGTTGCGAAGGTTCGGCACCATCAGCGCGACGAGCTTGCCGCGCGAGCGCCGGAGGCTCTGCGCCGCCGCGTGCGGGACGTAGCCCAGCTGCTCGACCGCGCGCAGCACCCGTCCGCGCAGCTCGGCGCTGACTCGGTCAGGACTGTTCAGCGCGTTCGATGCCGTCGCGACCGAGACCGAGGCGAGCTGGGCCACCTCCCTGAGTGTCGCCGGTGCGGCTGAAAAACGTTTTTCTTCCTGGTCTTGCATGCGATCGGTTGTCCCACCATCGCCGATGGAGGATGCAATATCAACAGCCCTGCAAAGCGCTCTTGCCATCCGGCAAACTGCTGTGGCACCGTTTGTAAAACGTTTTAATAATCATAGGGAGGAGACAATGCATCTTCGTCGGTTTGCCGTGCTCGCCATGGCGGGCACGATCATCGCGTCGAGCCTGCCTGCGGCAGCCCAGAGCCTGCTGCGCGTGCGGCCCTTCGGCGACCTCAAGGCCGCGGACCCGATCGTCAATTCCGACTACATGGCCCGCAACCACGGCTACATGATCTACGACACGCTGTTCGCGGCGGACGAAGGCATGAAGCTGCGCCCGCAGATGGCGGAGAGCCATCAGGTCAGCGCCGACGGCCTCACCTGGACCTTCCGGCTCCGCGACGGGCTGCTCTGGCATGACGGCCAGAAGGTCATGGCGGCAGACGCCGTGGCCTCGATCCGGCGCTGGGGCCAGCGCGACGGGCTCGGCCAGCTCCTGACGGCGAAGACGGCGAGCCTGGAGGCCGCCGACGAGCGGACCATCCGGCTGGTGCTGAAGGAGAAATGGGGCCTCGTGCTCGAGGCGCTCGGCAAGCCGAGCTCGATCGTGCCCTTCATCATGCCCGAGCGCGTCGCCAAGGGGCCGGCGAACGAGAACCTGACCGATGTCACCGGCTCCGGCCCTTTCCGCATGCTCAAGGACGAGTGGTCGCCCGGCGCCAAGGTCGTCTACGTCAGGAACGAGCGCTATCTGCCCCGGTCCGAGGCACCGAGCGGGCTCGCCGGCGCCAAGCAGGCCAAGGTCGATCGCGTCGAATGGCTTTACATGCCCGACGCGCAGACCGGCGCGAATGCGCTGATGGCTGGCGAGCTCGACATCTTCGAGGAGCTGCCGCCGGACCTGATCCCGGTGGTCACGCGCCGGCCGACGGTCAAGGTCGCGCCACAGGACAACTTCGGCATCCAGATGGTGTTCCGGATGAACCACGAGGCGCCGCCCTTCAACAACCCGAAGGTCCGCCAGGCCATCCGCTACATGGTCGACCAGCAGACCTTCACCTCGGCGCTGGTCAGCGATCCGCGGTTCTACAAGGTCTGCCCCTCTTACTACATGTGCAGCTCGCCCTATTTCACCGAGGCGGGATCGGTGAAGCAGGACCTCGCCAAGGCCAGGCAGATGATCGCCGAGTCCGGCTACGACGGATCGCCGGTGATCGTACTGCACGCGACCGATGGCGCGCCGACGCATGTGTTCTCGACCGTCGCCGGATCGCTGATGAAGGAGATCGGCCTCAAGGTCGACGCCCAGATGATGGACTGGGGTACGCTCACGGCGCGGCGTACCGCCAAGAGCAACTGGTCGCTGTTCATCTCCGGCCCCGCCGGCCCCGACATGAACGACCCGCTCGGCCATCTCGGCCTGCGTTCGAACTGCGAGAAGGCGTGGTTCGGCTGGCCCTGCGATGCCGAGATCGAGCGGCTGCGCGATGCCTTCGCCAACGCGACCGACTCGGCCGAGCAGAAGAAGCTGGCCGAGCAGGTGCAGCTCCGCGCCAACGAGGTCGTGCCCTATGTGCCGCTGGGCCAGCTCTACCTGGTGCGCGGCTATTCGGCGAAGCTGTCGGGCATCCTCGCCGCGCCGCTGCCGGTCTACTGGAACATCGCAAAGGCGAACTGAGGGCCGCCGAAGGCTTCGGGGTTGCATCCAAGATCGCGCTCGGATCATCTGGCTCCGGATCCAGGAGCCGATGACCCGACCGCGACCGACCGACCCGGCGCTCGAAGCCGAACTTGCCCGCGGCGTCGCCCTGCACCGGGCGGGACGGACGGGCGAGGCCGAGGCAGCCTATCGATCGGTGCTGGCGCGCGCGCCCGAGCATGCGTTCGCGCTCAACTACCTGGGCACGCTGCTCGCCTCGTCCGGGCGGCTCGAGGAAGGCATCGAGCTCCTGCGGCGCTCCGTGAAGCGGGCGGCAGGCGTACCGGAGCTGCATCTCAACCTCGCCGACGCCATGACCGTCGCGGGCCGGCTCGACGGCGCCGAGGCAGCCCTGAAGAAGGCGCTGCAGCTTCGTCGCGGGCCTGAGGTGCTGGTGAAGCTGGGCAGGGTCCTCCTGCAGCAGGGAAAGCTCCGGCCGGCCGCGCACCAGCTCGAACAGGCGCTCGCGATCGCGCCGGACGATGCCAACGCCCTCGTCGCGCTCGCGGTGGTCCGCGCTCAGCTCGACGATAGTCCGGAGGCACGCACGCTGTTCGCGAAAGCCATCGCGCTGATTCCGACGCACACCGACGCGATCAACGGCCTCGCCACGCTCAGCCAGCAGCATGGCGAGCCGACGCAGGCGCGCGCATGGCTGCGCCGCGCGATCGCGATCGCACCCGGCCTCGCTTCGGCGCATGGCAATCTTGCGACGACGCTCGACGTGCTCGCAGAGCGGGACGCTTCGCTACGGCACGCGCGGATCGCGCTGGCGCTCGGCCCCGCGGCCGCGTCAGGCTGGGTCGCCTACGGGAACGCGACGCTGGCGGCGGGCGCGGCGGCAGCCGCGGAGACCCGGCTTCGGCGCGCCTCCGTCCTCGCTCCCGGCGATCCTCTCGTCTGGAGCAATCTCGGGCGTGCGCTCGCCGCGCAAGGACGCTTCCTCGACGCGCGTCGCGTCTATCTGCGCGGACTCGATCTCGCGCCCGGTCTGGCGCCGCTGCGGAGCAACCTTCTCTACCTCTCGCAACTCGATCCCGGCTGGTCTCAGGATGAGATTCTCACCGAGCACGCCGCCTATGGGCGGATCCAGGAAGCACAGTTCCGCTCGGAACGCCGGGCGCACGCGAATGCGCGCGATCCCGGGCGCCGGATCCGCATTGGGTATGTCTCTCCCGATCTCGCACGGCATCCGGTCGGCTTCTTCCTGAGCCAGGTGGCGCCGCATCACGACAGCGACGCGATCGAGGTTTTCTACTATTCCGATCGCGTCATCGAGGATGCGATGACAGAGACGTTCCGCCGCGATGCCGCGCTGTTCCGGCGCACGGCGAGTCTCACCGACCGCGCCCTGGCGGATCTGGTCCGCGCGGACGGGATCGATGTCCTGATCGACCTTGCCGGGCACACGGCCGGCAACCGCCTGCCGGTCTTCGCGCGCCGTCCGGCGCCGGTGCAGCTCAGCTGGCTCGGCTATTTCGGCACGACGGGCCTCACCACGATCGACGCGGTGCTCGCGGATCCCTGGGAGGTCGGCCCGGAGGACGAGCGCTGGTACGTCGAGAAAGTCGAGCGGCTGGCGACCGGAAGGCTGTGCTATGGGCCGCCGGCCGACGCGCCGGCCGTCTCGCCGGCGCCGCTCACCACCGCGGGACAGATAAGCCTCGGCTGTTTCAACCGTCCAGTGAAGATCACCGACGAGGTGATCTCGACCTGGTCGCGGATCATGGCAGCGGTCCCCGAAGCGCGGCTCGTGCTGAGATCGCAGGCCTATGAGGATCCCGGATTCCGGGCCGGCTTCGTCGAACGCTGCCGAGCGTTCGGCATCGCGCCCGGCCGCCTGGATCTCGGCGCCACCGGCGCCTCGGGCAGCCTCGCCGCCTATGCCACAGTCGACCTCGCACTCGATCCCTTTCCTTTCACAGGCGGGCTCACCACCTGCGAAGCCTTGTGGATGGGGGTTCCCGTCGTGACGCTGCGCGGCGACCGGCCGGTATCGCGGCAGGCCGTCAGCTTCCTGTCACGCGTCGGGCTCGAGTCGCTGGTAACGGATTCGACGGATGCCTATGTGGAGACGGTCCTCGCCCTGGCGCGGGATCCTCGGCGCCTGGCCGCGATACGGAACGAGCTCAGGCCGCGGATGGCGGCGTCGCCGCTGACCGACGGCGAGGCGGCGGCGCGCGCGGTCGAGACCGCGATCCGGAGACTCTGGCGCTCCTGGTGCGCAAAAGGCGCCTAGCGGCGCCTCCTCGAAATGCGGCGCGGCGGCCCAGCCCCCCGTCCAAAAGGGGCTTGGCCGCCGCGTCCTCGCGCTCGACCTCTAGGGCCCCGGCTATTCGCTGGCGGCGAAGCTTTCGGACGCGCTCATCATCTTGTCGCCGACCTGGCCGGCATTCTCGCGAATCGCCCGCTCGACCTTCTCGGCCACGTCCTTGTTCTCGCGCAGGAAGGTCTTGGCGTTCTCGCGGCCCTGGCCGATGCGCTGGCCGGAATAGGAGAACCAGGCGCCGGATTTTTCGACGATGTTGGCGGCGACGCCTAGATCGACGAGCTCGCCGGTTTTGGAGACGCCCTCGCCGTACATGATGTCGAACTCGACGACGCGGAAGGGCGGCGCCATCTTGTTCTTCACCACCTTCACCCGCGTCTGGTTGCCGATCACCTGCTCCTTCTCCTTGATCGCGCCGATGCGGCGGATGTCGAGACGGACCGAGGCGTAGAACTTGAGCGCGTTGCCGCCGGTCGTCGTCTCGGGATTGCCGAACATGACGCCGATCTTCATGCGGATCTGGTTGATGAAGATGACCATGCAGCGCGACTTCGAGATCGAGCCGGTGAGCTTGCGCAGCGCCTGGCTCATCAGGCGGGCCTGCAGGCCGACATGGGTGTCGCCCATCTCGCCCTCGAGCTCGGCCCGCGGCACCAGGGCCGCCACCGAGTCGACGACGAGGACGTCGATCGCACCGGAGCGCACCAGCGTGTCGGCGATCTCGAGCGCCTGCTCGCCGGCATCGGGCTGGCTGATCAGCAGTTCCTCGACATCGACGCCGAGCTTCTTGGCGTAGCTCGGATCGAGCGCATGCTCGGCATCGACGAAAGCGCAGGTGCCGCCGGCCTTCTGGGCCTCGGCGATGACGTGGAGCGCGAGCGTGGTCTTGCCCGAGCTTTCCGGCCCGTAGACCTCGATGATGCGCCCGCGCGGGAGCCCGCCGATTCCGAGCGCGATATCGAGCCCGAGGGAGCCGGTGGAGATCACCTCGATCTCCTGGCTTTCGGCCTTCTGGCCGAGCTTCATTACCGAGCCTTTGCCGAAGGCGCGCTCGATCTGGCTGAGCGCCGCGTCCAAAGCCTTGTTCTTGTCCACGCCGTCCCTTTCGACCACTCGGAGAGCTGCTGACATCGGTTAGGGTCCCCTCTTGCCATGTCGCCTGCGGCGGCGCAACGGAGCGGATCGTGCATCGTTTGTTCTCCTCTCGCAAGGAGAAAATTTCCTGTTTTGTTCTCATCGTCGCTCACCTTGGCACGCCTCGTGCTTAGGGATCTGCATGACTGGAACCTCCTCGGCAGTCGGCCGGCCCGGCACCCTTCCCCCTTCCCGGCGGCAGGCTCTTACACCGGGAGCCGAGTCCACCCGCGACCTCTCCGCGGATCGCTTCCATCTCCGTCGTGCCGGAAGGTGGCTGATCGCGAATCTGCTCGTCGTCGCCCTGCTGGCGATCGTCGCCGCGGCGCTTCTCGAGCCCGCACCGTGGGAATCGCTCGAGGCGGTGCTGCAGCTCTCCGGCATCCTCACGGTTGCCGCGGCCACCGTCGCTGCGGTCGGCCTGAACACCATCCGCTGGATTCTGCTCTGGCGCGCGGAACTCGGCCCCTCCTCTTGGGCCATGCAGGGCCTGTTCTATCTCTCCGGCAATGCGATGAGCGCCACGCCGGGCCGGAGCGGCGAGCTGATTCGTCTTTGGCTCAATCGACGCTGCACAGGCGTCCCGTACTTCCGCTCCCTGCCCGTCTTCGCCCTCGATCGCATCGCCGATACCGCATCGGTCGCTCTCTGCGGCCTGATCGGCCTCGCACTGATCGGCGGAGACCTTCGCATGCTGCTTCCGGCTGCCGGTCTCCTGGCGCTGGCTGCAACGGTGTTGCGCTATCCGGCGCCGTGGCTGGCGCTCCTGCGGAATGCGCGATCGCAGGCGAGCGGCTTCAGACGCAGCCGCCGCCTGCTCGCCGCGCTCGGCCTCATGCTACGGCGCATGGCGCTCATGCACGACCGCCCGGCTGTCCTGTCGGCGCTCCTGGTCGGTTGCGGCTCGCGCCTCGCCCAGGGCGCAGGCTTGGCTCTCACCTTGTCCGCCATGGGTTGCGAGATCTCGCTGCCTCTGGCGCTGGCCGCCCATGCCGCCGGCTCGCTCGCGGGCGCCGCATCCATGCTGCCCGGTGGCCTCGGCGCGGCGGAGCTCGCGATCGTCGGCATCCTCGCCGGAGCCGGACAGCCGATCGAGGCGGTGATCGCCAGCGTCCTGCTCTTCAGGATCGGCAGCCTTTGGATCGCGACGGGGCTCGGCATCGTCGCGCTCTCGGCTTCGCTCGCCTTGCGAAAGGCGTCGATTCGATTCGGATGAACCGACGGCGCGACAGTCCCGCTGTCGCCGGTGAAAGCGAATGTGTGGTATTCAGGCCCACTGACATTGGGGGCCTGAAGCCATGTTCGATCGGCGCGACGCGTGCGAAAACGGCGAAGCCGTGACGTGACCTTCCATGCGCAAGCCGCTCATCTCGATCATCGTCCCGGTCTTCAACGAAGAGGCCAACGTTGCTCGAGCCTATGAGGCGATCATCAGCGAGTTGGCGCCGCGAGATGATCTGGATTTCGAGATCATATTCACCGACAACCATAGCACCGACGCCACCTTCACGCGCCTCAAGGAGCTCGCGGCCCGCGACCAGCGTGTCAAAGTCCTCAGGTTCGCCCGGAACTTCGGCTTCAACCGGTCGATCCTGACGGGCTATCGCTACGCACGCGGCGATGCCGCGATCCAGATCGACTGCGATCTGGAGGATCCACCGAACCTCTTCCACGACTTCATCAGGATGTGGCGGAACGGTCACGACGTTGTGGTCGGCGTTCGCGCCAAGCGGCCCGAAGGCCGGCTGATGTCATTGGCCCGGCGGACCTACTACCGATTCCTGAACAGGATTTCCGACAGCGAGCATCAGATAAATGCCGGCGACTTCAGACTCCTCGACCGGCAGATCCTCGACCAGCTCAAGGTAATCGACGACGCCCAACCTTATATCCGCGGATTGACGTCGGAGCTGGCCCAGAATCAAGCCTCGATCGCCTACAAGCGGACCAATCGGCGGGAGTTCGGCAGGAGCAAGTTCCCGCTGGCACAGCTGATCAAGTTCGGGCTGCAAGGAGTCTTCGCGCACTCGACCATTCCACTTCATATCGCCACTTTCGTCGGGATGGCGATCGCGCTCACGACCGCGCTCGTGACAGGCATCTACATCGTGGCGCGCCTGCTGTCGTCCGAGGCCGCCCCCTGGCCACGCGGCTTCGCGACGACGACGGTCCTGATCCTGTTCGGGATCAGCCTCAACGCGCTGTTCCTCGGCATCATCGGCGAATACATTGCCCGGATCTATCAGCAGGTCCGACGCCGGCCCACAGTGATCATCGAGAAGTCATTGAACATCGACGCGTCCGGTCTCGTACGCGACGAGGTGCACCGCGGCGCACCGCACTAGGCCCAAGCCGACGTGAAGCACGAGCACAGGGACGCCGGCCCATGATCAGCAGCGGAATCGACTACGCGTCCTGGCCGAGCGATCTCGTCCTTTCCCTCTCGGCGATCGCTTTCTCATCCTACGTGCTGTGCCGGATGTTCCTGGATGGCATTCGCCTCAAGCAGTGCGGCATCCTTACCGGCTTCTACGCGCACCACATGGATTCCATCGCCGTTGCGATATCGCGGATCGCGTATCGCAGCGGTCAGAACTATCTCGCTCTCGCTGCCGTGCGCAATGTCCTGACCTTCGGCGGACTACCCGGCGCGAGGGAGGCGCCGGATGTTCCGGTCCAGCTGGATCGGCA
>Ga0194132_10007422_pt1 | contig 16348 bp, 14 predicted proteins | sample TA2KigOf80mmetaG_FD_148612 | JGI IMG/M metagenome (GOLD analysis project Ga0194132, IMG submission 148612) | Freshwater microbial communities from Lake Tanganyika, Tanzania - TA2015054 Kigoma Offshore 80m | ecosystem: Environmental > Aquatic > Freshwater > Lake | place: Tanzania: Lake...
TGACGAGCGCGGAAGAGGCGGCCGGCGTGTGGGCGGCGCGGCTTGCGGCCGATCCGCAGGACTTCGCGTCGGCCTGGAAGCTCGCCCGTGCCCGGTACTGGCTCGGCGGCCACGCGACCCCGAACGACGCTCGACGCGCGTATCTGGAGTCGGGTGTCGAAGCCGGGCGGCAGGCCGCGCGGATCGACCCCGATCGTCCGGAGGGGCACTTCTGGATGGCGGCGAACATGGGCGCGCTGGCCGAGTCGTTCGGCCTCCGGCAGGGCCTCCGGTACCGCGGCGCCATCAAGGACGCGCTCGAGCGCGTGCTCGCCATCGACGCCGCCTTCCAGGACGGCTCGGCCGACCGGGCGCTGGGACGCTGGTACTTCAAGGTGCCGCGGTTGTTTGGCGGCAGCCGGGACCGGGCGGTGGAGCACTACCGCCGGTCGCTCGAGTACGACCCGCACAGCACCGCGTCGCTCTTCTTCCTGGCCGAGGCGCTGGCGGAGATGGATCGCGACGACGAGGCGCGCGCGGCTGCCGAGCGTGTGCTCGAAGCGCCGATCAACCCGGAGTGGGCCCCCGAGGATCGCGAGTTCAAGCAGCAGGCACGCGATCTGCTCGAGACGCTGGGCCCCTGACCCGGTTCGATTTCCGGGTCCTCAGAAGCGGCGGGAGGCCTGGACCTTCGCCGAGATCTTGCGATCCTGCGCATCGAAGGCGAGCCGCCGCTCCTCCTCCTGAATCCACCCCTGGTTCAGCACGAAGAACACGTCGTTGCCCGGCTGCATCGTCCACCGCACGCGGCTCTGCCACCCGAGGTTCCGCGACCGGTTGTCGTACTGCACGTAGTTCGAGAAGGCGAGAAACGGCGATGTCGTGTAGTCGGCGCGCCACGAGAGGATCGTGGTCCGGAAGTCTCCCTCTGGCAGCCGCGCAAAGGTCTGGTTGGAGTTGAAGGCGACCGTCAGCTTCGGCGGCAGCTTGTAGGTCAGCCCGTACGAGAGCTGATCCGCGGTGCCGGACCAGTAGTTGCCGGTCGTCCAGTTGAAGCTGCCGGACCAGGGGCGCCTCGAGGCGCTCATGAAGCTGAACACCCGCATGCGCGTGAAGCGGTACTCCCCAGGCTGCAGCACCACGCCGGGTGCGATCCGGAACGGCGCGAACAGCCGCTCGTAGGTCGGGTTGAGATCGAAGATCGAGTGGAGGTTGTCCCCCGACTTCAGGTGCCAGTCGACGAACGTGAGAAAGACGTCCCAGCTCTCCGTCTGCCCCGTGTCGAGCCGGGTGAAGTGCGTGAAGTACACGTCGTGGAACATCTGCTGGATGCCGAACAGGTTCCGCGGACGCGGGTTCACGCCGCCACCCGCCCGGACCATCCGCACGTTCCGCCGCTGCACGAACCCGAGCGCCGGCTCGAAGTTCTCCTGCACCTCCTTCACGGAGACCTGCGGATTGAAGAAGTCGTTCGGGTAGTTCGCCGACACCCCCCACGACCAGTCGCGGCCGTGTCGCCCCTCCGTCAGGCTGCGCACGGCGTAGCCCTCGACGACGAAGTTCCGCGTCCCGCCCCGCAGGCGCGAGGTCGCCAGCCGGATGTCCGCGCCGAACGTCCGGCTCGAGGTGTCGAGCGCGGGATGCCCGTCGGTGAAGATGCCGCCGACGTACGACTGCTCGAGGATGTTGCGCCGGATCCGCCCGACGACGAAGCTGCGATCGGGCACCGCGTCGGTGGCGCGGGTGCGCGCGTTCAGCAGCCCCAGGTCGGTGCGCCCCACCTTGCCGGTCAGCTTCACGCCGAAGTCGAGCGGCACTTCCTCGCCGGCCAGCAGCCCGATCTGCCGGCTGAAGAACGGATGCACGTCGGCACCGGTGGCCGGAATGCCGCCGGGCGCCGAGGGGCCGGTGCTCGTGAAGCTGAACACGCCGGCGTCTTCCGTGAAGAACGCCCGCTTCTCGGGGAAGAAGAGCGAGAAGCGCCCGAGGTTGATCTGGCGGGCATCGACTTCGGTCTCTCCGAAGTCCGTGTTCACCGTGGCGGTGAGCTTCAGGCTGGGTGTCACGTTGTAGAACATGTCCAGCCCCGGCTTGCCCGTGACTTTCGTGCGGCCGTCGGCGGACGTGTGGACGAGCGTGCCTCCCAGGAACGGCCGGAGTTCGAGGCCGATGCCCTGGGACAAGCCGACCATGTTCGTCAGCTCGCCGGCTTCGGACACCTGGGCGAAGCGGAGATCCAACCGCGCGCCGGTCCACCGCACTTCCTCCAGCTTGCGGTAGATGTGACGGGCGACGTTGAACCCCCAGACCGTCCGGCCGGCAGGGAAGCTGAGGCTCTTGAACGGGATCGCGAACTCCGCCGACCAGCCCTCCGGACTCCGCTGCGTGCGGACGTCCCAGATGGTGTCCCACTCGTTGTTGGTCTGGCCGTTGGCGAACGCCAGGCCGTCCACCAGCGCGCCGGCCGGGTTCGTGGCGAAGTAGAAGGCGTTGCGCTGATCGCGGAAGGTGTCGAGCAGGATCTCGATGCGATCGTCGGATCCGAGCGCCGCGTCGCGCCCCATCTGCGTGCCGATGACGCGGCCGGCCTCCGAGTCGAAGCACATGACGCCGATGTAGAGCGCGGTGCCGTCGTGGAGGATCCGGATCTCGGTCCGCTCGGTGGGGGGCCGGCCCTCGTCGGGCTGCCGCTGGACCAGCTGGCCGATGGTCGGCGCCGAGGTCCAGGCGGCTTCGTCGAGGACGCCGTCGATGGTGATGGCCGACTGCGCCAGCGTCGCGGCTGCCGACCGTACGCCTCGGGCGGTCTCCGTGACCTGCGCAGCCGCGGGCGTGGCGGCGCCGAGCAGACAGGCCGCCGACAGCGCGAGGGCCAGCGGACCGGCCACCCGGGCCGGCTCGTCCGGCGAGCCCGTGACCCGGATCACAGCAGCGTCGCTTTCAGGAACGAGACGACGCCGGGCCAGATCGTCGCGGCGAGATTGGCGTCGTGTGTGCCGAGGGCGTTGTGCGGGCCCATGAAGGCGTGGCCGGATCCCGGGTGGACGGTCAGCGTCACGTCCTTGCCCATGCTCTGCAGCTTCGCCTCCAGGCCGCGCGCGGCTTCCGGGCTGAAGAAGCTGTCGTGTTCGGCCATGTGGCCGCGGACGACGGCGGCCAGCGGGGTCCAGTCGGGCTCGGCGTCCCCCTGCGGGAACCCGTAGAAGGGGACGACCGCGGCCACGCGGTCCGGACGTCCGGCCGCGATGAGAAAGGAGAGCATGCCGCCCATGCAGAAGCCCACCACGCCGAGCTGCCGGCTGGTGACCCCGGGATGGGCTGACAGGTAGTCGAGTGCGCCGCCCATGTCGCGCGCGGCCCGGTCGGCCGGGAGCGCCTGCATCAGCGCCGCGGCCTTGTCCATTTCGTCATGGCCGGCGAGCGCACCGTGGTACAGGTCCGGGACCAGGGCGACGAACCCGGCTTCCGCCAGCCGATCGGCCATCGCCTTGATGCCCCAGTCGAGCCCCCAGCACTCCTGGATGACCAGCACGCCCGGGCCGGACCCGCCCGGCGGCGTCGCCAGGTAGCCGGACGCGTCATGGCCGTTGCTGCGGAAGTGCACTGTCTCTGCCATGGGCACACCAGCCTAGCAGGTTCGGCTTCCGGGAGAAGCCAGCGTCATGGCTCCATGGATGGCGGTCGGATCGGGGGGTGCGCTGGGATCGATGGCGCGCCACGGCGTGAACAGGGTCCTCCATCAGCGGCCGCTGCTGGCCGGCGTGTGTTCGGCGGCATCGGGCTCGCGTGCTGGGCGTCGTGGCTGGGGGGCGCCGGCAACGCGCGTTGGGAGCCGATCTCGCCGTTTCGTCTCAGCCCGCTACGCCGCGACCATCGTGGTCGTGATGGAGCTGCACGAGCGGGCGACGCGGCCCTGGCCGGTCCGGCCGCCGCCCGATTCATCACCGGGCGACCAGCACCGACGCCGCCGCCCGGTCGACCAGCCCGTCGGCGACGCTCCCGAGCAACATGCGCTTCACCCCGCTGACGCTCGCGGCCCCGCACACGACGAGGTCGGCCCGCGGCTTCGAGACTGCGGCGAGGAGTTCGTCGAGCGGCCTGCCGAGACGGACATCCGTGGTGACCTTCCACCCCTCGCGGGCCAGCCGCCTCGCTGCGGCATCCACGCGCCGGCGCACGGCCGTCACCCGCGTCCGCTCGCCGGCCTGGATCCCGCGCCGCACCGCCGCCTGCTGGCCTGGAGGCACCCGTCCCACGGGCGGCAGGTACAGGGAGGCCGCCACGCCGGCCACCGTGAGCCGGATCGCGCTCGACGGGGACATGCGCTCGATCAGCCGGACGCCGCGCGTGGCCGCCGGCGAACCGTCGACCGCAATCACAATCCGCCGGACCGCGCGTACCCGCTTCTTGACCACAAGAACGGCGCACGGCGCCTCGCGGACGATCCGGCGGCTGACACTGCCGAGCGCAAGCCTGCCCAGCGGGCCGAGCCCGCGCGATCCGAGCACGATCACGTCGGCGCCGCATCGCCGCTGCTCCTCCAGGATGGCGGCGGCGGGCGGCTGCCGCACGAGAGCGACGCGGAAGTCGGCGAACCTCGATTCCAGCCGGCTCCGGAGCTGCTGCGCCTCCTGTTCGTACGCCTGCGTGAGGAGGCCCCGGAGCGATCGGCCCAGCCCGAGAATCGGTGGCGGGGCCGTGGCCACCAGCCCGACCACCCGTGTCCCGTCCGGCCACGGCAGGATCCGGGCCAGCGCGATCCCCGAGTGGGCGGAGCGTGAGCCATCGGTCGCCACGAGCACCGTGAACGGGCCTGTCATCCTGTTCTCCTTCCGTAGACCGGTGCGCCACTCCGGCTCTTCCGGCCTGCCATTCGGTGATCGTGGTCACGGCCGCCGGCTGCCTGGCCGGGGAACGCGGGCCCCGCACGTCAGGAGAGCAACGGGCGTACCGTCGCCGCCGGCCCCGGGGTGAAATCAGGGTCGTACGCCGGAGGGCGTCGGCTGCGCCTCGGGTGCGGACAGCGCAGCCGGAGGCTGCCGCGCGGCCGGCACGTGTTGTGCTCGTGACAGCTCGTACGGCGAAGCCGGGTGGCCCGGACCTCGACCGGCACCGTCCCGGGCGCGACATAGTCCGGCACGGGGGAATCTTTTCCGTCGCTCTGTTCGAACGGAGGTGGCTGAGGTGGCCTGGATACGGCGCACACATGGGGCGGCTGTGGCTGGTCCGCCGGCGAGCGCACGAGGCTTGCCTCTCCCGGCGGCGGGCCGGCCTTCCTGCTCCCTCGGGCCAAGAAGCGGTCCCATGGAGGTCACAGTCGTGGCACACAACCGTACTGCCGCAGTCCTGCTCGTGCTCGGGGCCATCCTGCCCGCGGGAGTGGTGGCGGCGCAGGCCCCTCCCCCCGGACAGGCGGTGACGATTCCGGCCGACGCGGAGATCGAGGGGATCCCGGAGGTACGCATCGACACGCGCCACGGCGAGGTGACCCGCAGGGTGCTCGATCGGCTCGAGGCCGATACGGCGCGGCTCACCGTGTCCGCGCAGGACGGCCGCCTGCGCTGGACCAGCCGCGACAACCAGGCGCTGCGGGTCGAGACGTCGGAGGCATCGACGTACCTGTCGGCGGGCCCGGGGCGGTACATCCGGCTCACGCGGCTGCACGATCGGATCGTGTACACGGAGCACGTGGAACTGGAGGACGGCAGCATGACCTGGTGGGGCGAGCTGCGGATCCGGCTTCCCAGATAGCCGCGCCGGATCGGGCGCTGCGGCGCCATGCCCGTATCATGTGGAATGATGTCCGGCCGGCGCGGTGGCCGGACGCAGGCATCTTTCTGGCCCGGAGAGATCCGAGCATGCGCGTCGCCGTCTTCAGCACCCACGCCTTCGATCGGCAGTTCTTCGACGCCGCGAACCTGACGCGCGGGCACGATCTGCACTACCTCGAACCCCGCCTGGCGCCTGCGACCGCAGCGCTGGCGGCGGGGGCGCCCGTTGTCTGCGCGTTCGTCAACGACGTGCTGAACGGCGAGGTCCTCGCGCAGCTGGCGGAGGGGGGCACCCGCCTGGTGGCGCTCCGCTCCGCCGGCTTCAACCACGTCGATGTGGCCCGCGCCCGCGAGCTGCGCCTGACCGTCGCCCGCGTGCCGGCCTATTCGCCTCACGCCGTTGCCGAGCACACGGTCGCGCTGATCCTGACGCTGAACCGGCGGATCCACCGGGCGTACGCGCGCGTGCGCGAGGGGAACTTCGCGCTCGACGGCCTGCTCGGGTTCGATCTCTCCCGCCGCACGGCGGGCGTCGTCGGCACCGGCCGGATCGGGGCGGTGGTCGCGCGCATCCTCATCGGGTTCGGCTGCCGGGTGCTGGCGAGCGACGTGGCGCCGAGCGACGAGTGCCGGGCGCTGGGCGTGGAGTACGTGCCGCTCGACCGACTGTGGGCCGAATCGGACATCGTCACGCTGCACGCGCCGCTCACGCCGGAGACGCGGCACCTCGTGGACAGCCGGACCATCGCGCTGATGAAGCGCGGCGTGATGATCGTCAACACGAGCCGGGGCGCCCTGGTCGATGCGCCCGCGCTCATCGCCGGGCTGAAGACCGGGCACATCGGCTTTCTCGGGCTGGACGTCTACGAGGAGGAGGAGCAGCTCTTCTTCGCCGATCACTCCGCCGACGTGATCCAGGACGACGTGTTCGCCCGGCTGCTGACCTTCCCCAACGTGGTCATCACGGCGCACCAGGCGTTCTTCACCGAGGACGCCCTGCGCGCGATCGCGGAGACCACCCTCGACAACGTGTCGGCGTTCGACCAGGGCCGGCAGAGCGGCAACGAGCTGTAGCCCGGTGAGCGCCGAGAGCCTGCCGGCCGGCCGGCGCGAGTCCGGACGGCGCCGCCCGGCTGGATCCAGTCCCGCGGCGACGGGACATCCCGGAAGGAGCCTGTCGTGACCGGACTTGGCGTGATTGCCGGGCAGTTCCTTCTCTGCGCGGCGCTGATCCTGTGGTCCGGGATCCGTCTGTCCCGCTACGGCGACGTGATCGCCGAGAAGACAGGGCTGGGTGGCACCTGGATCGGCCTGGTCCTCATGGCGACAGTGACGTCGCTGCCGGAGCTGATCACCGGCGCCAGCTCCATGCTGGTGTTCGACGTGCCCGACATCGCCGCGGGAGACGCGATCGGCAGCTGCCTGTTCAACCTGGTGATCCTCGGGATCCTGGACGCCCGTCACGCCGAGCCGATCTCGGCCCGGATCCACCGGGGTCACATCCTCTCCGCGGGCTTCGGCATCGTGCAGCTCGGGCTGGTGGGGCTCGCGATCCTGGCCGGCACCCGTGCACCCGTGTTCGGCTGGTTCGGCCTGCACAGCGTCGCGTTCATCGCGATCTACGTCCTGGCCGTGCGGACGATCTTTCTGTTCGAGCGCGCCCGCGTCGCGGAGATCGCGGAGGAGCTGACCGGCGACTTCCAGTACCGGGAGTTCACGCTGAGGCGGGCGGTCACCCTGTACGTGGCGATGGCGTCGGTGCTGGTCGGCGCGGCCACGATGCTGCCGGGGGTCGCCGAGCAGCTGGCCGGGATCACCGGCCTCGAGCAGAGTTTCGTGGGCAGCCTGTTCGTGGCCGCCGCCACGTCGCTGCCCGAGCTGGTCGTGTCGACCGCGGCCGCGGGCATCGGCGCGGTGGACATGGCTGCCGCGAACCTGTTCGGGAGCAACCTGTTCAACGTGGCCGTGCTGGGGATCGACGACCTGCTGTACGGGCAGCCGCTGCTCGCCGCGGTCTCCCCGTCCCACATGGTGACGGTCGTGTCGGCCATCATGATGACCGGCGTGGCGGTGATCGGCCTCACCTTCCGTGCCCGCCGCAAGCGGTTCCGCCTGTCATGGGACGTGCTGGCGATCGTCGCCATCTACCTCACCGCGATAACCCTGAGCGCGATCGAAGGCTGAGTCGAAGGGCGGATTGCGACATCCCGAATCCCGAGTCCCAAGCCGAGTCCCAGGCATCGAATCCGAACGCGGATCTCACGCCTCGATCGTCGCTCACCGTGGGCCTCGCGCCGCCGCGCCTACGGCGCGGTGGCCCGGCGCACGGCGGCGTACGCGCGGTCGCAGACCTCGTCCGGCGTCCGGGACGCGTCGACCGCCCGCCAGCGCACGCCGCCGGCACCCCGTTCCACCTGCTGCTCCACGATCGACCGGTCTGCGTCGGACGCATCCGGGCCCCGCCGCTCGGTCCGCTCCGCGAGCACGCCGGTCGGGGCCTCGAGCCACAGGCCGACGAAGGGCACGTCGCACTGCGCAGCCACGCTTTCGACGGCGGCGCGGTCCGACGGCTGCGCGAACACGGCATCGACGATGACGGCGTGGCCCGAGCGCGCGGCGGTCGTCGCGCACTCCATCAGCCGGCGATAGACGCGCAGTGTCATCGCGGGGGTGTACGCCTCCGGTCCCAGCGGCTGGAGCGCATCGACACCACAGAGCGACTTGCGCACCTCGTCGCTGCGGAGCAGCGCGGCCCCGGGGGGGCGGCCCAGCCGGGGCGCAAGCGCCCGTGCGAGCGTGGACTTGCCCGAGCCGGAGAACCCGCCAATGGCGACGACGAGCGGCGGGGCCGGCGTCAGCATCTGGTGCGCCAGCGTCAGGTAGCGCCGGGCCAGGGCGCGCAGCTCCCCCCGCCTCGCGGCGTCGCGCTGGAGTCCGGCCGCGGTGGCGCTGGTCTTGGCGCGCACGGCGGCACGGCAGGACAGGAACAGCGGCAGCAGCCCCAGGCTCTCCACGTCGTGGGTGGCCAGGAGCCAGGCGTTCAACACGGCGTTGGCGTGAGCCGGCAGGTCGCGCCGCCAGAGATCCATCAGCAGGAACGCCAGGTCGTAGGCGACGTCCACGCACGCGATCTCGTCGTTGAACTCGATGGCGTCGAACAGCGTGGGCCGGCCGTCGATCAGCACGATGTTGCGCAGGTGCAGGTCGCCGTGGCACTGGCGCACGAAGCCGGCCCTGCGCCGCTGCTCGAGCAGGGGTGCCGCGGTGGCGAGCGCGGCCCGCGCCGCGGTGGTCAGCGCCGCCGCCCTGGCGTGATCCAGCGCCCCCTTTCCCTGCTGCTCGAAGCCCATGGCGTTGCCGTCGATCACCCACGCCATCCCCGCGCGGCCGCCGTGGTCGCTGCGAACCTCGGCCTCCGTGTGCAGCGCCGCGATCGCCCGGCCGAGCAGGGCCATCAGGTCCAGCCCGAGGCTGCCGCGCGCCGCCAGCCGGTCGAAGAGCCCCTCCTGGTCGAAGCGCGCCATGTCCACGAGCCATTCGACCGGCTGTCCACGTCCGTCGAGCGCCAGCGACCCGTTCGGCTCGCGGGTCACCGGCACGACGCCGCGGTAGATGCCCGGAGCCGTGCGCCGATTGATGCGGATCTCCGCCTCGCAGGCGGCCTTGCGCAAGGCGGGCGTGGAGAAGTCCACGTAGTCGAAGTGCACGGCGCGCTTCAGCTTCAGCGCGCGTCCACCTGCCAGGAAGACGATCGCGCTGTGCGTGTCGATCCGCTCGACGTGGGCTCCCCCGTGGGTGGCGGGGGCCATCAGGACGTCGATGACCGGGCGCTGGTCGTCCACGTCGACAGGGGCGGCCCGCCTGGGTGCGCGCGGGGCGTTCACCGTGAAGCCTCCTTGTTTCCGCCGGAACGCGACGTACAGCCTCACCAGCAAGGCGCACGCCAGCGGCTACCCGGACAGCGTACCAGCCCTGAGCCGGAGATGGCGGATCAGGCGGTGTGGCGGGATCGCGGATTGCGGGATCCGGGGTGCCCGGCCTTCGCGGAGGCCGGCTTCGGGCGCGGCAGCGCCGTATAGGCACCATCGCGCCGCTGGCGGAGGAAGTGCTCCGCCACCAGCGTGTCGAGCGCAGCCCGGCACGTCGGCTCGTCGATCTGCCAGAGCCGGCACGCCTGCTGCAGGGTCACCGACAACCCGGGCATCTCGTCGTATTCGCTTCGGATGCGCCGGAGAAGAGCAGGGGTCACGTGCATGGCGTTCGCGCCGGCGCCGATGCCGGCACACCGCAAATATCGGACGAAGCCCTGCATTGCAACAGGGGTGGGGCGGCCTGCGTCTCCCACCTTGCCGGGCGCGGGCGCGAAGGCGGGTGACTCGCCGGGCCGGTTTTCGTAAGCTCGGAGCGAGGGATGGACACCCAGTCAACGACACCCGCGCAGCTCGCCCTGGTTCTTGGCGGAGGCGGAGCCCGGGCGGCATTCCAGGTCGGCGTGCTCCGCTACATCGCGTCCCGCTATCCGGATCTGGCCCCGGCCTTCCTGACCGGCGTGTCCGCCGGGGGCATCATCGCCAGCTGGCTGGCGGCGCGCGAGGCTCCCTTCGTCCAGACCGTGGCTGCGCTGGACGATCTGTGGCGCGGGCTCTCGATCGATGACGTCTTCCGGGCGCGGCCGGGCAGCCTGGCTGCCAACGTCCTGCGCTGGGGATTGCGGCTGACCTCCGGGGGCGCGAAGGCGACGCCGCAGGCGCGCGGCTTCGTGGACACGGCGCCGCTCAGGGCCACGCTCCAGCGCGTGCTGGAGGCGGAACCCGACGGCACCATCCCGGGTATCGCCCGCAGCCTCGACCGGGGAACGCTGCAGGCACTGGCGCTCACCGCGTCCAGCTACACCACCGGCCGGTCGGTCACATGGGTGCAGAGCGCCGAAGGCTGCAGGGTGCTCTCATGGGAGCGGCCGGAGCGCCGCGGGGTCAACGGCTGCGTGCGCGTCGATCACGTCATGGCGTCGTCCGCCCTGCCGTTCCTGTTTCCGGCCGTGGCCATTGACGACGCGTGGTACGGCGACGGCGGCATCCGGCTGACCGCGCCCCTGTCGCCCGCGATCCACCTCGGGGCCCGCCGCATTCTGGCCGTCTCGACGCGCTACCCGGCGACGGTCGAAGAGGCCGAGCGCCCCGCTGTGACCGGCTACCCCCCGCCCGCGCAGGTGGCGGGGGTCCTGCTGAACGCGATCTTCCTGGATCAGCTCGATGCCGACGCGCTGCGGCTGCAGCAGATCAACGCGCTGATCGACTGCCTGCCGCCCGAGCTGCGCAACCGCCTCGAGCACATCGAGCTGCTGGTCATCCGGCCGTCGCGCGACCTCGGCCAGCTCGCCAACGAGTTCGAGGCCGAGCTGCCGCCCGCGTTCCGGTTCATGGTGCGGGGGCTCGGCAGCCGCGAGACACGATCGAACGACCTGCTGAGCCTCGTGATGTTCCAGCAGGACTACATCGCGCGGCTCATCGATCTGGGCGAAGCCGATGCGCGCGCGCGCTCGGATGAGATCGATCGGTTCCTGCGGCCCGATGCCCCCGCCAGGGTGGCTGGACGGCTCCCGTGAGTCCTGCCGCTATCCGGGACTCAGGATCGCCTTGTCTTCCAGCGCGACCGGCCCGGTCTCGACGGGTCGCCGTGGCGCGTGCAGGGTCAGGACCGGGCAGGCGGCATGCCGGACGACCCGCTCCGCAACGCTGCCCATGAGCATGTGCGCGAGGCCGCTCCGCCCGCGGGTGCCCATCACGATGAGGTCGGCGTCGATCTCCCGGGCGCAGTCGAGAATCGCGTCGTGGGCGCGTCCGACGAGTACCGTCGTGACGAAGGGCGCGCCTCCCGTGCCGACCGTGTCCGCGAACGTCTTGAGCCGCTCCTCGGAGGCCCTGGCGATGTGCTCGCGGATCCGCGGCAGGTCCGGCACCTGCAGGTCGGATCCCCACGCGCCGGTGGCCACGGGGTCTTCGACGACGTGCAGCAGGTTCAGCGAGGCGCCCAGGCGCTCGGCCAGTTGCGCGGCGTACGTGACGGCGGCCTCGGAGTGGTCGCTGAAGTCCACTGGAACCAGGATGTCCGTGATGTCCGGTTTCATCGGTGCCTCCGTTGACTGGCGGGCGAAGGAGCCCGCCGAACGGGTACGAGCATGGTCCGTACCAGGTACGGCGGGCGTGGTGCGCTGGTGGTCTGTGGCCGAGGTGGGGCGGCGGGCCTCAGCAGTGCGGAACGTTGCCCGGCGCCGCGTGATTTCTCGCACCCTGTCATGACCGTCGACCACCTCGGCCCGGAGGCGGTGGCCGCCTGCGCGACTGTCGAAGACGCGGTCAGGCTCATGCGGGGGCGTCAGGACCATGCCGTCACGGGTGTGGTGACCAAAGCCGATGCGTCGCCCGCGACGATTGCCGATTTCGCCCTGCAGGCGGTCATCGCCGCGCGACTCGCCGATCGGTTCCCCGATGACCCGCTGGTGGCCGAAGAGGGCGCGGCGGCGCTGGCGGCTGGCGGTGCCGAAGCGCTGTTGTCGTCGGTCGTTGACCTCGCGCGGACAGCCGTGCCCGGCGCGTCCGCGCCAGACGTGCTGGCGTGGATCGATCGGGGCAACGCCCCCTGTGCTGCTCGCTTCTGGACGCTCGATCCGATCGACGGGACGAAGGGCCTGCTGCGAGGCGGCCAGTACGTCACGGCCCTGGCCCTGATCGTCGACGGCCTCGTGCAGGTGGGGGTGATCGGGTGTCCACTGTTGACGCTGACACCGGCCGCCGCACCCTCGGCAGACGCCGCGCACGCGGTGTACGAACCCGGTACGGCGGGGTCGTCCGGGGGCCTGGCCATCGCCGTGCGCGGGCGGGGCGCGTGGTGGCAGCCGCTGGGGCAGCCGCACCTGTTCGCGCTGCGAAGCTCAGCCGAGTCGGACCCCACCCGGGCGCGCGCGCTGCACTCGGTCGAGCGGCGGCACGGCAACGTCGAACGCCTCCACCGGGTGATGGCCCTCATCGGAAGCGCCGCCCCGCCGGTCCTGATGGACAGCCAGGCCAAGCACGTGCTGCTGGCGGCGGGGGCGGCCGAGGTGCTGATGCGGGATCCCCCCGATCCCGCCTACCGCGAGGCGATCTGGGATCAGGCGGCCGGCAGTCTGCTGATCGAAGAGGCGGGCGGACGCGTGAGCGACGTCAACGGCCGGCGGCTGGACTTCACCACGGGGCGGCGGCTGGAGCGCAACACGGGGGTGCTGGCCACGGCGGCGCCGCTGCACGACGCGGTGATCGAAGCGGTACGGCGAACTGCGTCACCGCCGCCGGTGTCGTCATGAGCGGCGGCTGCCAGCCGGGTGCGCGGCGGGACCCGGTCCCGACCGCGCCCGTCGCAAGACACGCCAGACACGCGAGACACGCAAGACACTTTGGGATTTGGTCATTGGGATTTGGCTTGGGCTTTGGATCTTGGGCTTTGGGATTTGTCCCTATCGAATAAAGGTCCCTCTCTGCAGCTCGTCGTACGCCTGCCGCAGCTCCTCCTGCGTGTTCATGACGATCGGGCCACGCCACGCGACCGGCTCGCCGAGGGGTGTTCCCGAGACGAGCAGGAAGCGGATGCCCTGTTCGCCGGCCGTCACCACCACTTCGTCGCCGCGATCGAACAGCACGAGCGACCGGTTGCCCACGGCTTCGCGCACCGGAGGCGCGTCGGTCGAGGGATCCTCCGTGAGGACGCCCTGCGGGTCCGAGGCGCCGCGGAAGGTGCCCGATCCCGCGAAGATGTACGCGAAGGCGTGCTGCGTCGTCTCGACCGGCAGGTGCTTCCGGCGGCCTGGCGGCACGGACACATCGAGGTAGCGCGGGCTGGCCGCCACGCCGTCCACCGGCCCGGTCCGGCCCCGGAACTCGCCGCAGACCACCCGCACCACGGTGCCGTCGTCGTCGGTCGCTTCCGGCACGTCGCGTGCGGACACGTCCTGGTAGCGGGGCGCGGTCATCTTGAGCGAGCGCGGGAGATTGGCCCAGAGCTGGAACCCGTGCATCCGGCCGGCGCCGTCGCCCTTCGGCATCTCCTGGTGCAGGATGCCGCTGCCCGCCGTCATCCACTGCACGTCGCCGGCGCCCAGCGTGCCCCGGTTGCCGAGGCTGTCGCCGTGCTCGACCGTTCCGGCCAGCACGTAAGTGATGGTTTCGATCCCGCGGTGCGGGTGCCACGGGAACCCGGCGAGGTACCGCGCCGGGTCGTCGTTGCGGAAGTCGTCGAACAGGAGGAACGGATCGAAGTCGCTCGTGGTGCCGAAGCCGAACGCCCGGCGAAGGTGCACGCCTGCGCCTTCCAGTGTGGGAGTGGCTTCGACGACGCGCCGAACGGGACGGATGGACATCGGTGACCTCCTGGGCGGCTTCCACATTCTATGACCGCGGATCGGCGTTCCTGGTTGCCGTGAGGTGCCGTGCGCGCGTGGTACGATCCGGCCCGGTGAACCGATCCCGACATGCCGTTTCGTGACATCACCGGCCACGTCCGCACCACGGCGCTCCTGTCGCGTGCGGTGCGGCAGGGCACGCTGCCTTCGTCGTTCCTCTTTGCCGGTCCCCACGGCGTGGGCAAGCGGCTCACGGCCCAGGCGCTGGCGGAGGTGCTGAACTGCGTGGCCCCGGTATCCGGCGCGGCCGGCGCGCGGCTCGCCGTCGATGCGTGCGGAACGTGTCCGCCCTGCCGGCGGATCGGGCGTGGCACCTTTCCGGACGTGGTCGTCGTGGAGCCTGGCGACACGGGCGCGATCAGCATCGAACAGGTGCGGGAGGTGATCAGGGCGGCGGGGTACCGCCCGTTCGAGGGCCGCCGCCGGGTCGTCGTCGTGGACAGCGCGGACGCGATGATGGCCGCGGCGCAGAGTGCGCTGCTCAAGACCCTCGAGGAGCCGCCGCCCGCGACGGTGTTCGTGCTGGTGTCGTCGACGCCCGACGTGTTGCTGCCCACCGTGCGGTCGCGCTGTTCGCGCCTGCGCTTCGGGCCGCTCGCACCCGCAGAGGTCGCGGCCCTGCTCGAGCGGAGGCACGGGTACTCCGCCGCAGACGCCCGTGCGGCCGCCGCGGAGGCCGGGGGCAGCGTCGCCAGGGCACTGGCAACCGGTTCGGCCGATGTGCTGGCGGCGCGGGATGCGGCCTGCCGCGTGCTGGAGCAGGTCGGACGAAGCCGCGATGCGGCCGGGCGGCTGGCGGCGGCCCGCTCGCTCGACGCCCGCAGGCGGACGCCCGCGGAGGAGCGGGCCGCGCTCGCCATCGTGCTGCGCGTCCTGCTGTCGCTGCTGCGCGATCTGCAGGTGCTCGGTGCCCGCGCCGACGCGGGGCTGCTCGCCAACGGTGACCTGCGAAGCGATCTCGAGGCGATGCTGCCGGCGTGGGACGGCGCGCGCGTGGAGCGCGCGTTCGTGGCGGTCGATCGCGCGCTGGGCGCGCTGGATCGCAACGCCAGCGCGAAGGTCGTGGCGGATTGGGTGTACGTACGGATCTGATGCGGACAAATCCCAAAACCCAAAGCCCAAATCCCAAGCCAAATCCCAAGCTCCAAATCCCAAACTCCGAGTCCCAAACTCCAAGTCCCAAACTCCGAATCCCACGTCAGATCCCCATGCGGAATTGCCAATCTGCAATGCAATCCCCAATCATCAGTCCTCAATTGTCAATGCCATGTCATTGCCTCGCATTGCGCTGACGGCTGGCGATCCGGCTGGCATCGGGCCGGAGATTGCGGCGGCTGCGGCGGCGGATCCGCGCGTGCTCGCCGTGTGCGAGCCGGTGGTCTTCGATGCGCCAGGCGTCCGCGTTCGGATGGGCGGGCCGTCGGCGGAATCGGGCCGGGCGGCGCACGACACGATCGTGCGCGCCGTCGCCGCGGCGCAGCGCGGGGAGGTGGCCGCCATCGCGACGGCGCCGATCAGCAAGCTGGCGTTCCGCATGGCCGGCCTCCCGTTCACCGGGCACACCGACCTGCTGGCGCACCTGACCGGGTCGCCGCGCGTGGCGATGCTGTTCTGGTCCGAGCCGCTGAAGGTCGTGCTGGCCACCATCCACATCCCGCTCGCCCAGGTGCCGGCGGCGCTGACGCGGAGGCGCGTCGAGGAGGTGATCGATCTCACGGGAGCCGATTTCGCGCGGTTCGGCCTGGGTGCGCGGCCGCGGATCGCGGTCGCCGGGCTGAACCCGCACGCCGGCGAAGCGGGGGTCATCGGCGGCGAGGACGCGGCGGTGATCGCCCCGGCCGTCGAGGCTGCCCGGGCGCGCGGGCTCGACGTGTCCGGGCCGTACCCGGGAGACACGCTCTTCCTGCGTGCCTCGCGCGGCGAGTTCGACGTGGTGGTCGCCTGCTATCACGATCAGGGTCTGATCCCCGTGAAGCTGCTGGCGTTCGGCCGGGCGGTCAACGTGACGCTGGGCCTGCCGATCGTGCGCACGTCGGTCGATCACGGCACCGCGTTCGACATCGCCGGCCAGGGGCGCGCGGATCCGTCGAGCCTGGTGGAGGCGGTGCTGCTCGCGGCGCGCATCGGCGGGGCCGGGCGGGGCGGATAGGGCGAGTGGGGCGAG
>Ga0194132_10007423_pt1 | contig 16346 bp, 11 predicted proteins | sample TA2KigOf80mmetaG_FD_148612 | JGI IMG/M metagenome (GOLD analysis project Ga0194132, IMG submission 148612) | Freshwater microbial communities from Lake Tanganyika, Tanzania - TA2015054 Kigoma Offshore 80m | ecosystem: Environmental > Aquatic > Freshwater > Lake | place: Tanzania: Lake...
GGTCTGGGGAGGAATGCGGACGGGAAGATTCAGTCTCGATTTTGCCAAATCCAAATCCCCAGAAAAATAGTTTGGCAAAACCGAGACCGTATTAAAGCCCCACCATCTGCCCGATTCATTGAGGGCAGAGTCCCGCAGAAAATGTTCTTCTCCTCTTAAAAGAAAAGGTCGCGCGCAAAACAGATTAGCGGAGAACATTTTTTGCGGGACACGCGAGCGGAGCGAGCGGTGGTGGGGCGATTCATTGGTTATCAAGATTTTGCTGGAAGTGAGTCCGAACTTTTTGGTATAATGACCACCATATGAGATAAATCGCATTCGGAAGCACGATTTATCTCACAAATCTATGCTACGTATTGGGGGTATCATAAGTTTTTCTTTTTTTTGGCTTGTCTAGTGTATCGTCAGGCTCCTTATACGGCGCGAGTGTTCCTTTAAAACTATCATAAAGGAATGGGCCACACTCCGTAGCATCCGCGTCACAGCCTTTCATTAAAAATCTATATAAAGCACCGCCCGGCCGACTCATAAGCTCTGGCACTTCCTTACCATCTTTGTCAAAGCATTTTAAAATCTGCGATACTACAAATTTTCCGGTAGGTTTTGGAATTGTTTGTTTGATTGTAGGATCATAGCCCCAATTATATGTTTGCTCAATAACCTCTTCGATACGGCAATTCAAAATCAATCTCGTTTGGCCTTCCGCCAACTTCGGTGGAGCAAGAAATCCCCCACCAGGTTTAAAAAACTCACCAAATGTTAACTCCGTAGGCTCAAGATACTGTACTATTGCAGGTCTATTCCGAGATAGAGGAGGGCTTACGGCCATATATAGAGGCCCCGCATGACCAGTGTTTCTTTTTTCTTTCTCAGCGAGAGCAATCGCTTGTAAAAAAGGATCATTATCGCTTATAGAGATTATTCTCCTTTTACCCGTATCTATATTCGTAATTTTATACCCCATATCCTGATATGGCGATACAACAGGAAAACCAGGTAAGGTAATAACCCCCTCGATACCCCAACTAGTTGCCTCAAGCCTTTTTTTTTGCCCTAATGGCACTGATTCTATTAACAGACGTTCCGTATTTCCAGAAACTTTTGGTAACAACAATTTTTCTTTCTCTATAGTGTTTTTATTACGCAAAGGAATCTCCGCAAATTGAGCAGAAGCAATTCCCAAAAAACTAAATATACCTACACTGCAAATAAATATAACTAAAAGTATTTTCATCTACTTATTATACCACATACCAATAATCCACACCACTACAGATAAAAAGCAAGTCATGCACTTGCATTCGCCAATAATGAAGGAATACGATCATAGAGGACGAAATGTATCCGCCCTATGCTCTTTACCATCGTAACAAGGAGGAGGCCATGATTCTCGACAGCATGTCATTCTCTGCCCTCATACAAATCGACATCTTTTATCATCCCATATCTCACAATCCTTTTGTTTTCAGCTCCATGATCTTTAGAGAACCCTTTACAGAGGAGCTCCGCGACAGTCTTTTTGCCATGGCATTTGCAAATTATGATGCAATCCCAGCAGATGAAAAAAACGCAGAAGATAAGCTTATGCTGGCAATAGCAGAAACAAAAATGGCAGAAGTGCCATGGCAAGACCCTCCGCATATCGCCCTTACCTGCGCACATCGCCCCATGGATATAGTCATGGAAAGAGGAGATATTCAAGAGATTGAGCGCGATATTGCGAAAAAATACCAACGCCATCACTCAATACTTGGTGTGCCACGCATCCTCTTTCAAGTAATTGAATTATTGCCATGCGTACGCATCATTTCTTTACCACCTCTTCACTCACTGTCCGCCTTCCCCAATTAACCAACAACCAATGCCAGCTCTGTGTACGAGCTGGCATATTCTTTTCCACACCTACCACGCATATCATATACACCGTATACTATACATAATGAAGAAAAATGTGTGGGGAAAGATTATTCGCGAATCAACACCCGCAATTGTCACTATTATTATTTCCAAAAACGCGCAGGCGCTTAAAAAAGATATGGATGCAGAAATGATGGCTCTGCCCGCCTATGCCGAACCAAAAGAATCGGTAGATATTCCCAAAGAAGCCATAGATGCGCACGGCATGGTTAAAATAGGCAGTGGTTCAGGATTTTTTGTAGATCATACGGGCATTATTCTCACCAATAAGCATGTTATAGCAGATGAAAATGCTGAATATGCCGTAATTACAAACGACGACACGCACTACGCCGCAACTGTACTTGCCCGCGACCCTATTAACGACGTAGCTATTTTAAAAATAGATATTACAGGCGCACCCGTACTCACCTTGGGTAATTCCGACGCAATTGACCTTGGGGAGCCAGTACTCGCTATTGGTAATGCCTTAGGATTATTCAAAAATACCGTATCAAGCGGTATCGTATCTGGCCTTGCGCGTTCCATACAAGCTGCGCCCGATCCAAAAGCCGGCATAGCCGAAATGCGTGGCCTTATACAAACAGATACTGCTATTAATCCGGGTAATTCTGGCGGACCACTTTTTAATAGCATGAGTCATGTTATTGGTATTAACGCCGCTATTGTTTTTGGTGCGCAAAATTTAAGCTTTTCTATACCTATTAATACTGCGAAGCGTGACATAAAGGATGTAAAAAAATATGGCCGTGTGCGTCGCCCGCTACTTGGCTTGCGCTATCTTATTATCGATGAAGTAATGAAAGAAAAAATGAAATTACCTGTTGATTATGGCGTTATTGTAACGAGCCATGGCCCGCTATCCCCTGGTGTAATACCACAAAGCCCTGCAGCAAAAGCCGGTATTAAAGACAAAGATATTATTCTTACGTGCGACGGTAAAAAAATAAAAGGCGGTAAAACACCACAAGACTGTATGGAAGATAAAGAAGTGGGCGATGTATTACGCCTTACAGTACTACGTAGCGGAAAAACTCTTACAATAGACGTAACACTCGCCGAAAGAAAATAATATCTACTAATAAGTTTCTGTTAATTAAATTAGCTTACACGGACTAGATTTCTCCTTATCAGCAATTCTAAAAAATTAGAACGTATTAGGCGCACAATAATATCCATCATTTTGATCTCGATCAAATTCTGCGTGACAAAGCCCATCAGACGTCTGATGACATGTACGAGTAGCATTGTCCTTATCCATACCAGTAACATTAATTGTTTCACATGGATACGAAGGACGCGATTTAGGGCATTCGATAACAACTTTTACTGTTGCCTGTTGTTGAGGATTAGAACCATCAGTACCAATAACATAATGAGAAACAGACTGACCAGCAACAGGGGGATTAACCCTAGTAGAAAGAGTTATCTGTCTTATATCAGGAATGTTATTAATAGAAAATGGAGGCTTTCCACCAGTAATAATTATAGAAAATGTCTGCTGTATGAAACCATAACGGGGCGAATCTTTACAAACAGGTGGACCTATAGGTTTTAATTTTATAGAGAAAGGCACGCCACCACATGCCTTATTAATACACGCATATCCGTATTGAAATGCCCATATTCTGCCACGGCTGTCCCTTATAGCATTTACGTGATGCGCTGTACGTGCTCAGCATACCATCCGAGTCGCAATGAAAAGTATTGGATGGGAGATAGAGATATCCCTTTGAACGGTTATTCGGGCATGCTATGAGCTTCCGCTGTGACGGGCATAATGTTTCCGTTGCGCTTTGGTTTGGGTTGTACATCGCCCGGGACCACTGCACGGGCGCCTGGAACGTCGGCGGCGTCACCGCGCGTGCGACAGGACTGTTTTCCATCGCCCCATAATCTTCCGGGCTCCCGGCAAACTACATCCCATCTTCCGGGCCCCCGGGAACCTGCGCCGACGCCCAGCCGACCGAACTGAAAAACAGTATCGCCGCCAGTAATTTTTTCATGAGATTGTATCCTTTTCAGGATACCCCACTACCCGGCGGGTAATGGTGTGGATAACCTACTTCAACCATTCTTTGCAGTTAGCCTTCGCCTCACAAAATTTCCGCATACCAGGTCTACCTACGGCGCCCCTGATTTGCCAAAAACACGTGCTTTCCTTGCATGTTTCTTTAAATTTCTTGTCGGTCTCGTCAGCCGCTTTTTCTTGTGCTTCCTGCTTTGACCAACCATTCTCAATTAATGCAGCGACCATGTCTTTATAGAAGGTATCCGCCTTGTTATCAATATTTTTACATAACTTTTCTCTCTCTTCCGTACTACACGCTGGAACCTTAAATGTTACTCGTACGATCTCTTTCGGGTTCGAACTATCACGCACCAAAACTGTTTGCTCACGCTCGTTTTCGTGCACCTTAAACCATATCGAGATCTTGTTGTTTTCTTGTGGAATACTGTTAAAAGGAGACGACTTGTTGTTCTCTATCCTATACGCATACGGCGGCTTCCCCCCCCGTATCTGGAGCGTCACCAATACACCCGGAATTTGCCCTCTCGTGCAATATGTTCTGCCGCTGCAGTCACTGTGACAGTTGCAACTACCTGGCTTACTAATACTAACGTCAACCTGCACGCCACATGCCGCTATCCGGCATTCAGATTCCGTCTGGAAACGGGTCGGAAGGAAGCGATCGCCGCGATTCTCCCCGATGATCGTCGATTCTTGGCCAATCTGCCCCGGCTGTCCCTTATAGCAATACTTTCCCAAATCGGCACCGACCGAACACGATCTCGTCCCCGGCGGCAGATACAGATACCCTTTAGAACGGTTATTCGGGCATGCTATGAGCTTCCGCTGTGACGGGCATAATGTTTCCGTTGCGCCTCGGTTTGTGTTGTACATCGCCCGGGACCCGGGCGCGCGCTGGAACATCTGCGACGTCTCCTTGGAAACGTTTCCCCAGGGCCTCGGCATGTACATCTGGAACATCTGCGACGTCTCCTCGGAAACGTTTCCCCAGGACCTCTGCATGCGCGTCTGTGACGTCGGCATCCCCTCAATGCGACTGTTTCCCCAGGACTCCTGCATGGGCATATCGAACGTCGTCGGCGTCCCCTCGGCAACCTGCGCCATTGCAAGGCCGAATGACCCAAAGAAAAAGAGGAGTATAAGTATTTTTTTCATATGTACTATAATTATACACCCATAAGCACCCAAAAGAGATGTGGATAAGTATGTATTTAAAGTATGAAGTTAATTAACTTATCAGGAATAAAAACCACTCGCTGAGGCACGCCCTCTATTGCCGCTAGCTGTATCGCCTCTTCCTCACGTACACCCTTTGGCGCTTGTAGTACTTTTTTTGTTTTTCCATTAATCTGCACTATTAAATCAAATACATCATTTTCAAAAAGAGTAGCGTTATATGCCGGCCATACGGATACATGAATAGAATGCGTGCCGCCCTGCATATACCACAATTCCTCTGCTATATGCGGTGCAAAAGGCGCAAGAAGTTGCAAGAAGATTTTCATATCCTCAGCATGTGGCTCATGCGCTTCGAGCTCGCGAAGCGCTATCATCATCGCACTGATCGCCGTATTATATTTTAATGCTTCAATATCTTCGGTGACTTTTTTAATTGCCGTATGCAATGCTTTTTGTACTGCAGGGTTAAAACCTACCACACATTTTTTAGAGGCAATCGCCCACACACGCGATAAAAAGCGATGCACGCCCATTACCGCCTCATCACGAAAATCTCCACCCTGCGAAAAAGGCGCAAGGAACATTAAATACGTACGCAACGTATCCGCACCGTAACGTTCTATATACTCATCGGGGTTTATTACGTTCCCTTTCGACTTCGACATCTTTGCACCCTCTTTAATCAAAAGACCGTGTGCGCGAAATACCGTAAACGGCTCTTCAAAACCAATATACCCTATATCATGGAGAGCCATAGTAATAAAACGCGAATAGAGCAAATGCAAAACAGAATGCTCTGCTCCGCCAATATACATATCAACCGGCAACCATTTTTTAATAGTTACAGCATCAAATGATTGCTCCGTATTCCGTGCATCTGGATAACGCAAAAAATACCACGAAGAATCAAGGAAGGTATCTGATACATCTGTTTCCCTACGCGCCTTGCCGCCACACTGCGGACACGATGCGTTATAAAACGATCGTACGGATGCTAATGGCGAAACGCCTGTGCCTGTGGGCCGAAAATTCTTAACCGATGGTAATAGTATTGGTAAATCAGCCTCTGGTACTGGCTGCCACCCGCACTGCTTGCACTCCACCATAGGAATTGGCGGACCCCAATATCTTTGACGCGAAACAAGCCAATCGCGCAAACGATAGCGCGTTTCTTTTGCGCCACCACATTGTTGCAAAGCATCTCTAATAGGCATAAGAGGTGCATCGCTTATATATATACCATGCGCTTCGGCAAAAGCTCGATCGCGCTCATCGTGCGCCGGCACACCCATAACTGCTGCAGTACCATAATCAGCAACCACATAATCAGTAGCGTATATAGGCAACTCTGCGCCTGTTACAGGATGTATGGCACTTTTTCCCGCATATTCATTGCCATGCGCCACAGCAATAAACGTAACGCCCATAATAGTATCGGGGCGCGTGGTAAATACTGATAATGATCCACCGTCTTTCACCTTAAAAGTAATAACTGCGCCTTCGGACTTACCTATCCAATGACGCTGGGCAATTTTTACTTTGTCGCTCCAATCAAGCGTATCTAAATTTTGCAATAAGCGCTCAGCATAGTCAGTGATTTTAAAAAACCACTGCTCTAATTCTTTTTTAATAACTGCACTCGAACATCGTTCGCATGTGCCACCTTCTGCCTGCTCATCAGAAAGCACGGTAAGGCAACTCGTACACCAATTAACTTGTGCTTTTTTACGATACGCAAGTCCAGCTTTAAACATTTGAATAAAAAGCCACTGCGTCCATTTATAATATGCGGGATTGTATGTTTCAACCCGCTCATCCCATGCAAAACCATTACCGATAGACTCCATCTGTTTGTAAAAGCGCTTTTCGGAAATCTTTGCCTGCACGCGAGGGTGCGCGCCAATTTTCATTGCATAGTTTTCCGAATGTATACCAAAACCATCTAAGCCAATCGGCTCAAATACATCATGCCCTTGCATACGCTTAAACCGGCCATATATGTCCGACCCTGTAAACGCGTACATATTCCCCACGTGTAAGCCTTCGGCTGACGGATACGGGAACATCATAAGATTATAAAAAGGCTTTTGAGCACCCACTATATCAGGCTCATACACACGGCTTTCACGCCATTTTTTCTGCCACTTCTTTTCTAATTTTTGAGGGTTGTATTTCATCACGAGCGTTTGCGTCGATTGTAGCAGATATTTACCCACCAGAATAATTGACAATTATTATATTTTCAGTATTATAACGAACAGATCATCACAACCAACCCTTTTAGAAAGGTTTTCGCCATCATGCACCGTCGTGTCTATTCTGAGTCGCTAGAGGCCGCTATGGATGCGGCAACACAGGGAGTTGTTGGTGTGTATATCACCCTACTCCATCAAAATCCCCCTGGTTCATGGCATTGGGAAATCCACTTATTCTGCGCTAGTGATGACAAGGAAGCAATTAACCAATGCAATGCCTGTAACGCGCTACCGACTGACTGTGCGCGTGACGACCTACGCCACTTCCAAAAAACAGCTCCTACGGATATTAATGACGATACAGAAGGCTTATGGCGCGAATGCCTACTACAAGAGCTCGATCAGGCACGTGCAAGATTTGAAAGAATACAGCAATTCAGAACATCTATTGTGCGCAAAACGTAAAAGCACACAAAAACAAAACGCCCCGGCATTACCGTGGCGTTTTATTTTTGTGTAACAGAATATCTTTACGCGGGCACTTCCGCACCATCATCGCCTGCTTCGTGCGCTTTTTCAATAATGCGCTCGTTATGCTTTTCGTGAAGGCCCGTACCTACAGGAATAAGGCGACCGATAATGACGTTTTCCTTAAGTCCACGCAAGTAGTCCACCTTACCTTCAACCGAGGCATTTACCAAAATGCGCGCGGTTGTCATAAAGGATGCGGCCGATAAGAAACTTTCTGTCGAAAGCGCGACTTTCTGAATACCCCACAAAAGCCTCTTACCCTTTGCAGGTTGCCTGCCTTCACGCTTTAACATGCGGTTAACTTCAAAGAAGCGGGATTTTTCGATAACATCGCCCGTAATAAACGGCGAGTCTCCCTGCTCCTTAACCTCTACGCGCGAGAACATCTGGCGCACAATAATTTCGATATGCTTGTCGTTAATAGGTGTACCTTCTGCGGCATAAATGCTCTGCACTTCGTTGACGATGTAGCGCTGAACATCAACAGATTCCTTTAAGGCAAACATTTCCTTTAAGTCAACGTTACCTTCGCATAACTGATCACCCTTCTTTACCTCAGCGCCCACTGCAACAAATGTCTGTGCAGAACGTGGAATCGAATATTCCATCTGCTTAGTCTTACCCTTAGTTGCAGTTGGTGTGTACGTATTAATCTTAACCACCTTTACCAAGCCTTTTTCCTCAATGGAATCTACCGTACCATCTTCTGCTACAAGGAATGCACGACCCTTTGGTGAACGTGCTTCAAACAATTCTTCGATACGAGGCAAACCGTGCGTAATGTCGGCACCTGCCACACCACCAGCGTGGAATGTACGCATAGTAAGCTGAGTACCTGGTTCAGAAATAGATTGCGCGGCAACAATACCTACTGCACCACCAATTTCAATTGGTTTGTTCTTACCTAAGTCATATCCATAGCAAGCGGCACACACACCATAGATAGTCTTACAGGTTACGAGCGAGCGAATTGCTACCGAATCAATACCTTCTGCGGCATCAATTGCTTCGGCTGCAACGCGATCGATAATCTCCCCTGCGCCCACAATCTTCTTTTTGCCTACCATGACATCGTTTAAGGATGTGCGCGAGAACAAACGCATTGCAAACGGAATACCAATCTTTTTCGCATCTGCGCGGAAAATTTCTATACCCTCTTTTGTGCCACAGTTCTCTTCGCGAATAACAACATCTTGGCTAACGTCCACAAGACGACGAGCTAAGTAACCTGCTTGAGCAGTCTTAAGTGCTGTGTCGGTAGTACCCTTACGCGCACCGTGAGTAGAAATGAAATACTCGAGAACGTTATGACCTTCTTTAAGAGACGTTTTTACCGGCAATTCAAGAACATCACCACGTGGGTTCTGCACCAACCCCTTCATACCAACAAGCTGTACCGACTGCGACCATGATCCACGAGCACCAGAATCGATAATGGAGTACACGGAGCTGTGTGGGTGGAATGTTTTGGTAGTAACAATCTGCTTAATTTTTTCCTTAGCGCGAATCCAGATTTCGATAACTTTAGCGCGACGTTCTTCGTTGGTTAACAAACCATCACCATACTGTGTACGCACAACAGCCTCTTCTTTTGTTGCGTCTGCCAAAATATCTTCTTTTTCTGTTGGCAGAATAAGGTCGTCCATGCCCCACGAAATACCAGACTTCGAAGCGTATTCGAAACCAATGCGCTTAATTTCATCCAAGTGGATAGCGGTTGTTGCAATACCATACTCATTAATTAACTTACCGATAAGCGTTGAAAGGCGCTTTTTGTTCATCGTTTCGTTAATGTATGGGTGCCCTTCTGGCAATACTTCGTTGAAGTACATACGGCCAACCGATGTTTCAACACCTTCAATGGTTACTGCAGCATTCACCGCGATAACGCCATGGTTGTGCGCAATAACAGCTTCTGCCTTTGTCTGAAATTTTTTACCAGAACCCATTGCTTCAGGATTTACTTTAGTTAAGTAGTAGCAACCAAGAACCATATCCTGTGCGGGCACGGCAATCGGATCACCTGTACCTGGCTTTAACAAGTTACCAGACGCAAGCATCAAATCCGATGCTTCTGTTTGTGCTTCTACGGTAAGTGGCAAGTGTACAGCCATCTGGTCACCATCGAAGTCTGCGTTAAACGCGGTACAAACAAGTGGCGGAACGCGGATTGCCAAGTCTTCAATTAAGAGCGGCTGGAATGCCTGAATACCCAAGCGGTGCAATGTTGGCGCACGGTTTAAAAGAACCTTGCGACCCTCAATAACCTCTTCAAGAATTTCCCAAATTTCAGGCGATGCCTGTTCTATTAAGCGGTTAGCATTGCGAATGTTGTGACTGAGTCCTCGCTCTAAGATTTTAGAAATAACGAATGGCTTAAAGATTTCGAGAGCCATCTTCTTCGGCAAACCACACTGGTGCAAGTGGAGTTCAGGACCAACCACAATTACAGAACGACCAGAGTAGTCTACACGCTTACCCAAAAGGTTTTGACGGAAGCGACCCTGCTTACCCTTTAACATGTCAGCCAACGAACGGAGTGGCCTGCGCTGTACCGAAAGCTGCTGCGAACCCAAGCGTGCGCTGTTGTCTACCAGAGAATCAACTGCTTCTTGGAGCATGCGCTTTTCGTTCGTCATGATGATCTCCGGCGCCTTTAATTCCATAAGCCGCTTTAAGCGGTTGTTGCGGTTGATAACGCGACGATACAAATCGTTTAAGTCGGATGTTGCGTAACGACCACCATCCAAAGCAACCATCGGGCGCAAATCTGGTGGCAATACAGGAAGCACTGTCATAATCATCCATTCCGGACGAATACCACTGCGTGCCATACCCGTAATAAGTTTTACGCGACGGAGTAAGCGTGCTTTTGCAGCAGGCTCTTTTACGCGATCAGCATCTTTTGCAGCTTGATCTGCTAATGCATCAACATCAGCATTTTCTAAAATCTTTCTTACTGCGGCAGCACCGCTACCAGCTGTAAATACATGACCAAAACGACGTGCAAGATCGTAGTATTCTGACTCCTGCAAAATATAACCAGGTGCAAGGCTGGTGAGCTGGTCTTTAATAGAATCAGCTGCAGCTTCAAGTGCTTCAATAGATGCGCCCTGCTCCTGCATAGTCTTACGACGCGCTTTTACTTCACGTGCAATTTCTTCTAATGCTGCTTTACGCGCATCTTCGTTAACCGAGATAACAATATACGAAACGTAATAAATAACCTTTTCAAGTTTTGAAATAGGAACATCAAGAAACAAACCGATCTTTGACGGAATGTTGCGCAAGAACCAAATATGCGCCACAGGAACCGCTAAATCGATGTGACCCATGCGTTCGCGACGCACTGCTGCGCGTGTAACTTCTACACCACACTTATCGCATGTGATACCACGATAGCGAATACGGCGATATTTACCGCAGTAACATTCCCAATCTTTTGTAGGGCCAAAAATACGTTCGGAAAACAAACCATCTTTTTCAGGGCGCTGTGTACGATAATTAATCGTTTCTGGTTTTACAACCTCACCATACGACCATGCGCGAATGTCCTCAGGGGACGCAAGCTTCATTTTTATGCCTTCAAGTGCCATATGTTTGTTATTCCGTTATTACTTTATTTTCGGACGCCTCGACTACGGGCGTTACACCATCTGCCATGCCCTCGGGAGCAGGATCAGCTTTTTCAAGCAATTCTACGCCAAGTCCTAATGCCTTTAATTCAGAAACAAGCACGCTGAACGCTTCAGGCATATTAGGCTTTTGAATCTGCTGACCTTTTATAATCGATTCATATACCGATGCCCTACCAAATACATCGTCAGACTTAATCGTAAGCATTTCTTGCAAGGTGTGAGCAGCACCATATCCTTCAAGTGCCCAGACTTCCATTTCACCGAAACGCTGACCACCAAAGTGCGCTTTACCACCAAGCGGCTGTTGCGTAATCAACGAGTACGGACCAATAGAACGCATGTGGATCTTGTCTTCAACCAAGTGGTTAAGCTTCAAAATATAAATAATACCAACCGTAACTTCGCGGGCGAACTTCTCACCAGTACGACCATCATACAAAGCAACCTGACCAGATTCTGGCAAATCTGCTTTCTTTAATTCTGCCTTAATCTGACCTTCTGTTGCACCCGAGAGCGCAGGAGTTACTGCACGGTAGCCAAGCTTCTTTGCTGCCCACCCTAAGTGAGTTTCCAAAATCTGCCCAAGGTTCATACGCGACGCCACACCAAGCGGATTCAAAATAATATCTACCGGTGTACCATCTGCAAGGTATGGCATGTCTTCTACAGGGCGTACCTGGGAAATAACACCCTTGTTACCGTGACGACCGGCGAGCTTGTCACCTGCGCGTACTTTGCGAAGCTGAGCAACTTCAACCTGCACACGCTTGATAATACCTGGTTCAAGCTTGTCACCGCGTTCACGCGAAAACACCTTAACGCCAATAACGCGTCCGTGCTTACCATACGAAGTGGTAAGGGATGTGTCTTTTACGTCACGCGCTTTTTCACCGAAGATAGCGCGCAAAAGACGCTCTTCGGAAGTAAGTTCGGATTCACCACGTGGCGAAATTTTACCCACCAAGTAATCGCCAGAATGGACTTCTGCACCGATACGGATAATACCGTCTTCATCAAGATTCTTAAGCTTTTCTTCCGACACATTCGGAATATCGGGTGTTGTCATCTCCGGCCCCAACTTTGTGTCGCGAACATCGCAGTAGTAATCCTCAATGTGAATCGAAGTGAATAAATCACGCTGCACCACACGCTCGGAAATAATAATAGCGTCTTCAAAGTTTGCGCCTTCCCACGAAACGAATGATACGAGCAAGTTTTGCCCAAGCGCTAACACACCGTTATCAATAGATGGGCCGTCTGCCAAAATATCATCCTTCTTAACCTTCTGGCCTTTAACTACTGTTGGGCGCTGCGAGATACAGGTAAACGCGTTTGAGCGCTTAAACTTTACCAGTGGCCATGTGAATGTATCTTTCTTTGTTTTTAAGGTGATGGAGTTGGCGTCAACAGCCGTAATTTCACCATCATCAGGCGCAATCACCACATAACCCGAGTCACGTGCGGCGCGATCTTCAATACCCGTACCAACATACGGCGCCTCAGGACGCACAGAACCAACGGCCTGTCGTTGCATGTTTGAACCCATGAGCGCACGGTTTGCATCGTCGTGTTCAAGGAATGGAATAAGCGATGTTGCTACAGATACGAACTGTGATGGCGCGATGTCGATATAATCAAGCTCACTGCGATGACAAATGTTTGGCTCACCCATGATACGGGCTTCTACAATTTCATCGTCAGTATTTGCACCCGAAAGATCCACACCACCGTGTGCAATTTTTGCGCGCTCTTCGTCTAAAGCATTAAGCCACTTTGTTTCGTTTGTGGCGACACCATTTTTAACCACGCGATATGGTGTTTCGATAAAGCCGAATTCATTCACCCGTGCAAAACTCGCCAAGTGGTTTACCAAACCAATGTTTACACCTTCAGGTGTTTCAATAGGACAAATACGGCCGTAGTGTGAGTGGTGCACATCACGTACTTCAAAACCTGCACGCTTCTGTGTAATACCTCCCTGACCCATAGCAGAAATACGACGCTTGTGTTCGATTTCCGAAAGCGGGTTGATCTGATCCATGAACTGCGAAAGCTGGGAAGACGAAAAGAATTCCTTAACAATACTCATTAAGGCGCGTGCGCTAATAAGCTGAGAAGGTGTGAGTGTGTCGAGATCTAATGTCGACATCCTGTCTTGGATAATACGGCGTTGCTTAGCAAGACCAATGCGCAAGCGATTCTGCAATAATTCACCTACAGGACGAAGGCGACGGTTACCCAAGTGGTCGATATCGTCAGACGATGCAATTTGTTCTGCATTCAAACGAATGATTTCTTTAAAGATAAGGATAAGATCTTCCTTAGTTAAAACCTTTGATTCTCCACCTGCAGGCTTACCCAAGCGCTGATCCATCTTAAAGCGACCGACACGCGATAAGCTGTAGCGGTCTGTGCGCTGGAACATACCATCAATAAGACCCTTGGCGTTTTCCACCGTTGCCAAATCCCCTGGACGAATACGGCGATAAATTTCGATATATGCTTCTTCAGCAGATTTTGCGACATCCTTTTTAAGGGTAGGCTTAATCGCATCACCAAATGTTTTTATAATTTCATCACTCGACTCCATGCCAAAAACACGGAGCAAGTCTGTTGCCGGTACTTTACGATGACGATCAATTTTAACCCCTATCATGCCGTCTGGCTCTGTTTCGAATTCAAGCCATGCGCCCTGATACGGAATAACCTTTGCACCAAAAAGCTTCTTACCGCGCCATCCGTGTGCGATAAAGTACACACCCGAAGAACGAATAAGCTGGGATACAACAACACGCTCAATGCCATTGATAATAAAAGACCCACGCTTTGTCATCACGGGGAAATCACCAAAATAAACCTCCTGCACTTTTTCGTCGCCGGTCTTCGTGTTCACCAATTTCATGGTTACGCGAAATGCTGCCTCGTATGTAAGGTCTTTAAACTTTGCGTATTCCTCGTCGCACTTTGGCTCGTCAAAAACGAAATCGGTAAAATGCAATTCTAAGTCCTTACCGGCGTAGTCCTTAATAGGCGAAATTTCTTCAAAAAGCTCTTTTAAGCCTTTGGTAATAAGCCATTCATATGAATTAATCTGTGCTTCAGCAAAGTGAGGCTGATGAAGCAATGTGCCACGAAACTTCGAGAAATTTTTTACCGGTATATTGATTGACATTTGCGTACGAGATTAATGATATTTTTGCCTGTTTTCATTATGCTCTTCGAGCGTCTCCGCGAAGATGAGTCTGCCCGTCTTCGGATTCGAAATATAATAGAGATGAGCAGTTCTTTTAGGGTTAATCGCCGCACGAAACGCGTCGGCCCCTGGGTTTGCTATAGGACCTATAGGTAACCCTCCCCGCATATATGTGTTGTACGGACCGTCGAGAGCGAGATCGGCCTTCGTCAGCACGCGGTCATGCGCAGGACACGTAAGATACGCGCCATTACACTTTACATATACATTTGCCGCATCAAGCTGGAGTGGCATGCCGATTGCAAGACGTTTGTAAATAACAGATGCCACTGCAGACATATCTTTTAAATGTTGCGCCTCCTTTTCAATAAGAGATGCTATAATAAGCGTTTTTCTCACATCGTCAGGTGACATGCGCGCTGAAAGCGGGCCTATTACCGTATCGAAATGCGCGCGCATTACAGCAACAACATCCGCAGGCAACGTGCCAGCAGAAAATGTATATGTATCAGGAAACAAAAATCCTTCTAAGGATTCTTTTTGTTTTCCATTGTATTCAATGAGCTCACCACGGGTTATGATACCGCGGTCTGCCAGCATGACATCGATATCCGCAAGCGTTGCACCCTCGGGAATCATGACTCTGACCTTTGGATTACCAGCAACCAAGATTTGGACCACATCCTTACCACGCACGGTAGTCGGTATGCGATACACTCCTGGTTTAAACTGGGAAGCCGAACCTGTTATCAGGCTGTAGATTTTAAACCCAAAAGCTGATTTTATCAAGCCTTTTTGTTCAAGACGGGCCGCAATCTCAGCCATACCCTCTCCCTTCGCCACCGTAAAGGGCACTGTTTGCATGTCATGCGGTGCAGACAGAGTATCTGTAACCGCTATACGTACGACGTGAAATCCCCCCAAAAGGAAAAAAAACACGCAGAGCACCGCGACGAGCAAGCGCCGTTTAAAAAAGTGAGCGAATGGCAATACTTTGTACTATACCGAGTGCCATAAAAAAGGTCAATAGGCTTGAGCCACCATAACTAACAAACGGTAACGGAACTCCCACAACAGGCATAAAGCCAACTGCCGAACCAATATTTAATGTTATATGTAGCACTATAAGACCTGCTGTGCCAAGGCATATCAATTTACCGAAGTTACCATGAGCGGTTAGCCCAATATATAAAAGCCTTCCTATAAGAACCATAAATGCCAGAAAAAGAGCGCATATACCTACCACTCCCCACTCTTCAGCAATAGAAGAAAAAATAAAATCATTAGCAGGTTCAGGCAAAAAACCAAGCTGTGTTTGAGTGCCCTGCTTAAAGCCTTTACCTAAAAAACCACCACTTCCTATAGCAATTTTAGATTGTATAACGTTGTAATTAACGCCTAATGGATCATATTGCGGATTAAATAAACCCTTAATACGTTCGCGCTGATATCCTTGCAAATAATTCCACCCTAACAACAACCCAATACAGGTAATACCAATCCCTAAAAGCACATGACGCATACGCAAACCACTTACAAACAAATAAATAACCCAGAGCCCCATAATAATAAGGCCAGAACCCATATCAGGCTGTAATAACACTAAAAAAACAGGAATACATGCATATACAAAAGGAATTAATATATTACGCCATTCGGCA
>Ga0194132_10007424_pt1 | contig 16341 bp, 18 predicted proteins | sample TA2KigOf80mmetaG_FD_148612 | JGI IMG/M metagenome (GOLD analysis project Ga0194132, IMG submission 148612) | Freshwater microbial communities from Lake Tanganyika, Tanzania - TA2015054 Kigoma Offshore 80m | ecosystem: Environmental > Aquatic > Freshwater > Lake | place: Tanzania: Lake...
AACCAAACTTGCGCCAACAAGGAGAGATTTCCTCATAAATATTTTAAACATCTACTAATAATTTTTAATTGTGATGTTAAGTATAAAGCACAGGGGGGGGCGGCAATAGATGTGGGAGTGGATAACTTATTCTTAGAAAAACTAATTGTGCGACAGCCCGATTTCAACAAGTTTTTCGGCAATTTCGCGCGCAGCATTTGGCTTTGCAAACGCTTGCGCGGAAGAGCTCATTTCGGCGCGGCGGTTTTCGTTCTCCATTATTTTCTCAATTTCGGCTAGAAACAGCGCGGGCGAAAGATTTGTTTCTTCTAAAACAACCGCCGCGCCACTTTCAGCGTATATATAAGCATTTTTGCGTTGATGATTACCGTTTGATTCAGTTATCGGAATAATTATTGATGGAATCCCCCACCCTGCAATTTCAAAAATCGTGGAACCGGCGCGCGATACAACAATTGATGAGACGCTCGCAGCCATCGCAAGCGCCTTTTCATTTAAAAACGCAAACGGGAAATATCTGCCAGCATTGCTATTGTTTTGCAAAATCACGCGCGCTCGCGCCGAGTTCTCTGAAAAATTATCTTCTCCCGTCTGGTGGATAATCTGAAATTGTCCTACAAGCTGTGGAAGCGTCTCTAATATAAGTTCATTAATAGCCGCCGCGCCCTGCGAGCCTCCCAACACAAGAAGAACTGGAACATTTTCTTCTAACTTCAGAAACTCGCGAGCCCCTGCCGATGAAATCTCCCGCAGGGCGCGGCGGATCGGATGTCCTGTCCACGCGGTTTTTTCAGCATGGAAAAATTCCGCGGCTTCTCGGAAAGATACAGAGACACGCGCCGCGAACTTCCCCGCCCACTTGTTAGCGCGTCCAGGTACTGAATCCGATTCGTGAATCACGACTGGTATGCGCAAAATACGCGCCGCAATAAGAGTTGGGATACTTCCGAAACCACCTTTTCCAAAGACGACATCCGGATAATGCCAAAACAAAAGTCCGAGCGTTTTTACAATTCCCCACGCCGTCACAAAAACATCCGTGAGATTTCTCTTGTCAAAATATAAACGCAATTTCCCAGCTGGCGTCTTTACAAACTTCACGCCGTATTTATCTAAAAGTCCCATATCAAGAGGCGCTGGCGCGAAAAAATACATTTGCGGATCTATAAGTCGCCTTTCGCTGGAAACATTTCGCACTTCTTCAGCAACAGCAATAATCGGAAAAAAATGCCCGCCTGTTCCACCGCCAGTAAAAACTATTTTCATATTATGCTTCTATTTTAGCATGACGAGAAACATTCAAAATAAGTCCGACTTCAATGAGTGTGGCGAGCATTGACGAACCACCGCGCGAAATAAACGGAAGCGTTAATCCAGACAACGGAATCAAGCCAAGCATAGAGGTAAAGTTTATGAATGCCGCGCCGCCGATAAGCATTATGCAACCGAGAGACAAAAACATACTGAAAGAATCGGGCGCGCGGGCCGATATTCTTAATCCACGCAAAATAAGAGCGGAAAAAATAAGCAGAAGCGCAATGGTTCCTACAAAACCAAACTCTTCCCCAAAGACAGCAAAAATGGAATCACTGGTTGGCTCCGGTAGACGATTGAATTTCTGGACGCTTTTTCCAAAACCCTTTCCGTCAATTCCTCCGCTTCCGATTGCGATAAGCGACTGTTGAAGTTGATATCCGGCTCCTAGCGGATCATTATCTGGATTCAAAAAAACAGTCAGGCGTGACAAAAGATACGGTCGAAAAGAAAAAAGCAGAATAGCGCCGATAAGCACAACGCTTCCCACAATAACAATGTGTTTTAAAGGAAAGCCTGCGATTTTATACATTAAACAAGAAGTGAAAAGTAAGATCGCTAAAGAATCAGTATCCGGTTGAAGTAAAAACAAAATACCGGACACGGTAAGAAAAGAAAAAAACAGCAGAAGCGGACGCGCTCCAAAACGGCGGTCTGGACGCGAAAAAGAAAGCCATGCGGCGAGCGACATTATAAAAGCAAGTTTAAAAAATTCTCCGGGCTGAAACGATACACCGCCTATTATAAACCATCTCTGCGCTCCTCCATGAGACACACCTAAATTGGGGAACAAAACCAAAATCATTAACAACACCGCGATTAAAGCAAATATCCAACTGAAATTTCTCAAAAATGAAAGCGGGATACGCGATGCGATCCATAAAAATAAGACGCCGAGCGTAATGCTCGCTATTTGCGTGAAAGCGGTACTCGTAAAAGCCCCTTCTTCATCAAGAAGTAATCCGAAAGACGCGGAAGCGAAAATAAAATAACCACCGACAAGCAGTAAAATCACAATCCCTAAAAACAATCTGTCAACTCTTTTTACGCGAGACATCAGTAAACATTTTACACTATTGGTGTCGCGCTAGATAATTCCATCCATAATTCTGCTGAAAACGCCATTCCGCGTTTGAAGTTCGCGAGTTCAAATTTTTCGTTTGGAGAGTGCGCGTTGTCATCCGGAAGCGCAAGCCCCGCCAGCAAACTTGAAAGACCGAGAATATCCCTAAAATCATTGACAATAGGAATTGAGCCGCCTTCGCGTATCAAGCGCGGCTGTTTTTCCCACACGCGCTCCGCCGCGCGGCGCGCCGCCGCGACAAGCGTGTTTGTTGGTTCAAAAAGGAAAGGCGGCGCGCCGTGGCCACTTTCAATTTTCATTTCAACAGTTTCCGGACAATTTTTCTCCAGATGTTTTCGGACAGCCATTAAAACATTTTTGGGTTTTTGGTGCGGAACAAGTCTCATTGTTATTTTCGCGGATGCAACGGAAGGCACTATTGTCTTTGAACCCTTTCCTTGATATCCGCTTGTAATGCCGTTTATTTCAATTGTTGGGCGCGTGGTGGTATGTTCCAAATGGCTATAACCCTTTTCACCAAAAAGACATTTAACGCCCAAAAATTCGCGATAACTTTCCGAGTCCTGCGCGCCAAAATGCAATTCTTCGCGCTCGCGGCGCGAAAGTTCCGTTACTCCATCATAAAAACCGTCCACCAAAATCTTTCCAGTTTTTTTGTCGCGCAATGTAGCCAAAAGAGCCGCGAGCGCGTGCGCGGGATTTTCTAGAGAGCCGCCATACATTCCAGAATGCAGATCCCTGTCCGGTCCGCGCATGGTTATTTCCATAGCCGCTATGCCTCGCAACGCGTAAGTTATAGCCGGCGTTTCAAGTTCAGGCATTGCCGTGTCTGAAATCACAACTCCACTTGCAGAAAGCATTTTTTCATTCTTCCGCAAAAACTCCGAAAGATTTTTACTGCCTACCTCTTCTTCTCCTTCAATAATAAATGTTAAATCGCACGGAAGCGGAGTTCCTGTTTTAATATATGCTTCAATCGCTTTGATGTGCGCAAAGTTCTGCCCCTTGTTATCGGACGCGCCGCGCGCGAAAAGTTTTCCGTTTTTTACCGTCGGCTTAAACGGCGACGTTCTCCACAATTCAAGCGGTTCCGGCGGCTGAACATCATAGTGTCCGTATACCAAAAAGTGTCTTCTGTTTTTTTCTTTTCTCCCCCTTGATAAGGGGGAGATTGCCTTGAGAGGTGGTTTGGTAATGCCCCGCGTTGTTGCAACCACAATAGGATTGCCTTTTGTCTTAAAAAGTTTTACTTGCAATCCGATCTTTTTGATGTGAGCAACAAGCCATTCCGCGCATTTTGATATTTGTTTTTTATCGTCTTGCGCTGAAATGCTTGCAATAGAAACATACTCCTTGAGTTCTTCAAGGAATCTCGGGTATTCTTTGTTTAAATATGCGTGAACTTTTTGCATAAATAATAATGATTTATTTGTAAGATAACCCCTCTCCGATTTGCAATCAAATCAGAGAGGGGGTGAACTACTTCCACGCCTTATCGGCGTGCCGCCATACTTAAGCGGCTACCAAATCAGATGGAAACACAGATGCTTGTAGCTTTTCATAAGAAAAGAAACATTAACGTCTTGCCGTAACGAGCCAAGTCCGCACTCACGGTTGGCTCTCCCTCAAATGAGGTCTGAAAAAATTAGATCATATCAGGCCATGGATTGGCTAAGTATCGCAGGAAAATCCTTACTTCTTTTTCCTTATGTTTCGGAAAAGAAACGCGGATCCTCTTTTGGTGGTTTTTCTTCAATTTCTTCGTTTTCATTTACGATGCCTTTCTGTTTTTTTGAATTGTGATTGTAGGAAGTAATTTCAAAGTCGCCTCATCGGCGACCCGCCGTAGAGGCGGGAACAAATGAGCCCTCCAATTTGTGGAGGGCTCATGAGTATTTTGCAAAAAGTTATTAGTTTATATGCAACGCACACACGAGCCCTTCACAAAAGGGTTCTTGCGAATAAGGTGCCAAAAATACATGACACCAACCACTCGTGTACACTTTGTTTTCATTGCAAAAAAATGCTAAACCCGCGCGTTTTTCCTGTCAAGTTAAATTGTGGATAAGTAATCGTATCCGTGATACGATATTACGTGGAACAAAAAAAGGACTTATATGCAACAACAAAATGCTGTAGCTGTGAGTTTGGGAGATATATGTGGAGTTGGGAATCGCCCAGAACAGTTCGGCGATAGCAAATGCAGTCGTTGCGGTTGTCCACTTTCGCGCTACAATCAGTACACGCTATGTAGCCTGTGCCGACATGCGGTTAAAAAAAACGAACTCAAAAAAGTTGGCGTTCTGCCGCGTACCAAAAGTGGAAGAATCCATTGGGGAAAACCGCTTATTGACCTAAAAAAACGGACGCCAATCAAAAAATAAGTTCGATAAATTAAAGAACGAAAGCACTTGACCGTATATTATATATAGTGGAATCAGGTGCTTTTTTATTTTAATTTAATTACAAAGAAGCAATTTCCGCAAACACCTTTTTTGCGTCGTTTTTATACGACACACGCGGGTGTCCCCTAAAAAGAATCGGCTCGCCGAAAGAAATATTTATTTTTCGGCGACGCATTATGAAATCAAGAAAGGTTAAGTTCGCCACACCATCAATTCTTAAAGGAACAATCGGGCAGCCGGTCGCGTATGAAAGAAAAGTGACTCCTCCGTGCGCTTCCGCGTCTTTCAAGTCGCCGAGAAATTTTTTCCCCGTCGGAAATATAAGAACACTGCTTCCGTGTTCAATTATTTTTATATGCGCCGAGAGCGTTCTTTTATAATCGCGCGCACCCGCAATAGCCGGGTGCGCGCCCCATAACTTGAAAAACAATCCGCCGTAAAATACCTGCCTCCATCCTGATGTTTTATAAAAATCCCTCTTGCGCGATACATAAAACACAGGCAGATGTCTAGAAAAAAACGGAAGCGCCGCAGGCACAAGAATCGCGTCCAGTTCGCTTGAATGATTTGCCGCAAAAATAATTCCCTTTTCTTCATTAAGCCACGATCGTGTCTTATTGATAATCTTGCAACGCAAGAAAAACCGCAGAAGCGGACGCACGACCGGCCACACAAGCCTTTGCAACACATTCGGAGACAAAAAGAAAAAATAATTCATTGCTAAGTATGAAAACACACTTCCTTAAATAGGGAAAGTGTAATAAAAGCGGAGTGGATCTCAAAGAACATCGCAGCCATCACACAAAAGAAAGCGCAACCGTGGGGTTGCGCTTGCCAGTAAATGCATCAGTTATTGCGTGAAGACAAAAATGGCAGGTCGCATAGTCGCCTATGACGCGCCGCACTTGGCCTATCATCAAACTTATATGGCGTGTTTGCGAGCAGTCCGCTCGCCAATGTGGTCGTAACGATTCCACTTATGCAGAGATAGAATTCCCCGCTTAGTCCAAACAACATGGAAGAAGGACCATGGAGAACCACTTGAACGGGGTCGGTCGGACTTTCGGCAAGAAATGTTATGGCGCCTATGCCTAGCGCGCCGCTTGCCAGCAAGATAAAGGATACAGACGTGTATATCCAGCGTCTCTTGAATATGCCGAGTGTCATGGCGCAGAGGATACTCCCTATGGGAACAGTACGCGCTACGAAGAGCGCCTTTCCCCAACTTTGCAACTCGTCGAGCGCAAAACTGGCGGCGAACACCCATCCTGCTACCGCGAAGAACACGGAGCCAAACCAACACAAAATTTTCAGAAACACAGTAATATCTAAACCTTCTTTTCTTTTCATAATTACTTTTTGAGAAGAACCTGACTTTTCATTTCCGCCTATAAGAATACCAGTACACATCAAAATGTCAAAGGTAACAAATTTGAAAAAGAAAGAAGGAATTTGTGCTATAGTAGCGCGCGAGGCCCCCATAGCTCAACGGATAGAGTATCTCCCTCCGGAGGAGAAGATAGAGGTTCAATTCCTCTTGGGGGTATTTTCATATTCCTTCTTTTTTCAGTTTTTCAATAAGTTCGCGCGCTTCTTTTGAAAGCTTTTGCGGCAAATCAATTTTTATTTTAATCAAAAGGTCGCCGCGACGAGACAAACTTACAGGAACTCCTTTTCCTCGCACGCGCAAAATCTCTCCGTGAGTTATTCCTTCCGGTATCTTAACTGTTATATCTCCGTCTAATGTCTTGAGCGCGTATTCTCCGCCCAAAAGCGCCGTGGATAGTTTTATCGGTAATTCCGTCACGAGATTCGCGCCTTCTTTTCGGAAAGACGAATGTGGAGCGACATGGATTTTCACATACAAATCACCCGCCGTTCCTCCAGCAACCGCCTCTCCGGCTCCTCCCATCCTTATCATCTCTCCATTTTCAATTCCAGGAGGAATGCGTACCAAAATTTCTTCTTGTTTTTTCACTACCCCATGTCCTCGGCAAACATCGCATTTTTCAGAATACACTTGACCGCTTCCGCGACACGCTGAACACGTGCGAACCGTTTGCATTGCACCTAAAAACGAACGTCGCGTCTCGCGTATTTTTCCTTTTCCGTTGCATGTCTCGCATGTCTTCATTGCAGAACTCTGTTTACCACCGGTTCCTTTGCAAACAACGCACAAGGATGTTTTTCCTAAAAGTACCCGCCTTTCAACCCCAAAAATACTTTCAGAAAATGAAAGCTCGACATCAATTGAAATGTCTCTGCCTCGCGCAGCTCGCCTAGAACCGCCAGCGCGCACGCCGAACAAATCCCCGAACATATTACCCAAATCAAATTCAACGCCTTCTCCGTCCGCGCCAAAGCCGGTGCGTTTAACGAAGTCATTGAAATCAAAACCGCCAAATCCTTCTCCGCCGCCAGGCGCGGCGCCTTCGGAAAACACTCTGCCGTAGGTATCATATTCGGCGCGCTTTTTTTCGTCGCCGAGAATGCTGTATGCTTCGCTAACTTCCTTAAATTTCTTTTCGTCTCCGCCTTTTTTGTCAGGATGATATTTGTGTGCGAGAGTCCTGAACGCTTTCTTTATTTCTTCTTTTGAAGCATTTTTAGAAACCCCAAGCGTATCGTAATAATCTTTAGCCATAGCGCAATCATATTATCATAAAAGAGAATGGTTATCCACTTGCAATATTTCTCGTAAAAGCAGTATTATTGAAATAGGTTCGGAAAGAAATAATATCTACAAATCTTTTTAAGGGAGCCATAACGCATTCCGCCTTGGCGGGATTGCCGGGGCGCCCACCTAGATAAAAACTAGGTAAGTATTTCTTCCGAACCTATGATCCAGTCCCGTCCCAGACGGGACTGGATTTGATTTTGCGTGTGATATAATGAGAAGAAGGCCGTTTTTATCAAAAAAATAACTCTTTTATAAATAAAATGTCCAGACGAAAAGGTTTTACGCTTATAGAACTTTTGGTTGTAATTGCAATAATCGGTATTTTGACATCGGTTGTTTTGGCTTCGCTCAACAGCGCGCGCGACAAAGGCGGCGATGCTGCGGTGAAGAGCAATCTTGCGAATCTTCGTTCGCAAGCGTCGCTTTATTACGAGGACAACAGTAATTCTTTTGGACCTAACACGGGAACGAGCTGCACGACCGCTGGAAGCGTCTTTACTGATACACGCGTTGCGGCACAACTCAATGCGGCGGTTAAAGCGTCAGGCGGGGGTTCTGTTGCGACATGTGCAAACTCTGTTTCCCTTTGGGTTGTTTCAGTTCCTTTGCGAGACAAGACAAAAGCGTGGTGCGTTGACTCAAGCGGAATAGCAAAAGAAGCCAGCGCGAACACAACAACAATCCAGTGCGGGAACTAGTTTAAACGGACTTAACCACACGCGCGAATGATTCTGGATATTTTTGCGCGATTTCGGAAAGCATCTTGCGATTTAGCAAGATGCTTTTCTTTTTTAGAACACCCATAAACTTGCTGTAAGTGGAACCGTGTTCGCGAAGAGCCGCGTTAAGACGGATATTCCATAACGCTCGGAAATCATTTTTTCTGTCACGCCTGTGCGCAAACGAATACTTTCCGGCATGCACATACGCTTCCCATGCCGCTCGCTCTTTCTTTGAGCGCGCGTGACGGTATCCTTTTGTTTTTTTCAAAAGTTTTTTGCGGAACTTTAATGCGTTTGTCGCTTTTTTAACTCGTGACATAAATTAAATGCTGATATTAAACATAATGTGAAAATACTTTTCGCGGCATAGATACCTTCACCCGACGCTTTTTTGAGAGCTGGCGTACGCCACGTTCTTTAGCGTTAAAATGATCTTGACCGGCGGCGCGGGAAATGTATTTCCCGCGCCGCGTTATTTTTATTCTGTCTGAAAATGTTTTATTCATTGTTTTTCTATAACCAACGCCAATCCTTTAGGACCTTTATGAATAGGTTCGGCAATCTTATACGCAACCGGTACTACTTTCAAGATTCTCTCAAGCCGTTCGCGCAAAAATTTTTCTTCCAAAAACTTTGAGCGCCCAACCAGATAAAGCTCAACCTTGACCCGATTTCCTTCAGAAAGCCACTCACCCGCTTTCTTCGCTTTCAATGCGAGGTCGTGCTCGCTGGTGCCGATTTTGATTTGCACCATCTTAACTTCGCTTGAATGTCCTTTTACAGAGCCCTTGCGCTTTTTCTTTTCGTCGTATTCAAACTTCCCGTATTCCATCAGTTTCGCAACGGGAGGATGAGCGTCTGGAGATATCTCAATGAGATCAACGCCAAGTTCTTCCGCCCGTTTAAGCGCGTCAGAAAGCGAAAGCACGCCCATATTTTCTCCATCGGGTCCTATAACCCGCAATTCCTTCGCGCGTATTTGATGGTTTATATTCGCTCTCACGGACATTTGCATCATAACATATTACGGACCTCCCATTCAAGTTTTATGCCGGTTTTTGAGCTAACACATTTTGCAATCTCTTCAGCAAATTTTTTAACATCTTTCGCTGACGCGCCGCCGGTATTCGCCAAAACAAGCGGCTGTTTTTCCCAAAGCGCGGCGGAGCCGCGCGAGAAACCTTTTAAATTGCAGATTTTATCAAGAATCCACGCGAGAGGCACTTTAACTCGATACGAATCTGGCGAATTGGATGCGAATGCCGCGAATGGAAAACTTGGAATATTTGGATATTTCTTTTTCAGTTCCAAAAACTTTTTTTCTGACACAACTGGATTTTTAAAAAACGAACCGGCGTTGCCGATTTTTGCGGTGTCGGGAAATTTTTTGCTTCTGATTTCCAAGACGGCATCTCGTATTTCCTGTAAAGACAGCTGTGATTTATTTTTGAAATACTCTTTGAGGTCTTTATATTCCAGATTAGGTTTACCTTCTTTTTGCAAACGCATCGCAACTCGTAGAACAACAAAATATTTCCCTTTCGGTCTTTTAAATACACTTTCTCTGTAATCAAGCTCGCATTCTCTAGTTGAAAGTCTTTTTGTTTTGCAAGTGCGCGTATCTATCACATCAACCCATTCCAAAACATCCGATAATTCGCATCCATACGCGCCTATGTTTTGGACGGGCGCTGCTCCAACAGTTCCAGGAATTCCCGAAAGATTTTCAATCCCCCACAATCCGCGCGCCACCGCCGTTTCAACTAAATTGTCCCAATTCTCGCCCGCCTCTGCGATCAAGAGAACATCTCCCGTGGACACCGAGTGTTTGTCTGACAACACTCGGTGTCCTTTTAATTCAATTTTAATCACGAGCCCGCGAAAACCTTTGTCTCCAGCCAAAACATTAGTGCCTCCGCCGAGAATAAATACTTTAAGTTTTTTTTCTCTCGCGAACTTAAGAGCCTCGAGTAATTCTTTTTCATTATTAATAGAGCAAAAATAATCGGCCTTTCCGCCGATTTTAAAAGAAGTGAAATCCGCCAATATTTTATTTTTCTCTACGCGCACGCATGGCCGGCGGGGCGAGCTCCTAAAACTAATGTCTATGTGAGTGCAACCGCCGGCCGTGCGTGAGCACAAGTTATTGCATTATACACAATCCACTTGCAAAAATATACCAGTATGCTAAGATGTATTTGTGAGTGTGAGCCAACTGGCTTGCTCTAACATATGTCTAGCGAAAAACCGCCTTCGGCGGTTTTTCGTTTGTATGAGATAATACAGATATGAAGCACCTATCCAACGCGCGGGTTGCGGAACTGCTGAACGAGATGGCGGCGCTTTATGAAATGGAGGGCGAACCTTTCAAACCGCGCGCTTACGAGCGCGCGGCTCTTTCCGTGGAAGCGCGCAGCGAGCCACTTTACGAAACATTTTCAAAAGGAGGTCCGACAGCTCTAAAAGATATTCCCGGAATCGGGATGGGAATCGCCGCGCACATCGCGGAACTTTTAGAAAGAGGCACATTTTCAGAATATGAACGACTAAAGAAAAAGACGCCTGTGAACATTACAGAATTAGTTGCCGTGGAAGGAATCGGGCCAAAAACGGTAAAAACGCTCTGGGAAAAATTAAAAATAAAAAATCTGGACGAATTGGAGAAAGCCGCGAAGGAAGGAAAATTGCGAGACATTTCCGGTTTCGGAGAAAAGAGCGAGGAGAAAATACTTAAAGGAATCGCGTTCCGCCGCACTGCCGCCGGCCGCCTCATTCTTGCCGCCGCATTGCCGGTAGCGCGCGCGATGGAAGAAAAAATCCGCGCGTTTCCGGAAGTGCAAAAAGCCGAGGTGGCGGGCTCGCTTCGCAGAATGAAAGAAACAATCGGAGATATTGATATGCTTGTCGTTTCAAAAGAGCCGGAACAGACAATGAAAAAAATTAAGGAGTTCTACGAAGTTGAACATGTATATGATTCGGGAAATACCAAAACAAATGTGCGGCTCGGAATTGGAGTTGATATGGATGTGAGAATAGTTCCGGAAAAATCTTGGGGCTCGGCGCTAAATTATTTCACAGGCTCAAAAAACCACAACATAGCGCTTCGCGCTCGCGCGCTAAAAGACGGATGGTCGCTCAATGAATACAATGAGTTCCACACTGAAGAAGCGTTGTATAAAAAACTCGGCCTCCAATATATAGAGCCGGAAATGCGCGAGATGACCGGAGAAATTGAAGCGTCTGAAAAAGGAAAACTTCCAAAACTTATAGAATACGGCTCGCTGAAGGGCGATCTGCAATCACATTCAACATGGACTGACGGAATGCGTTCAATAAAAGAAATGGCGGAAGCCGCGCGCGCGTTCGGGCTTTCATATCTCGGAATTACCGATCACACGAAAGGACTCGCGATGACAGGTGGAATGAACGAAAGCGAATTTGAAAAGCAGTCAAAAGAAATTGATGAAATAAATAATGGATTCAAGAAACAAGATTCAAGATTCAAGATATTAAAAAGCGCGGAGGTGAATATTAAAAAAGATGGGAGTCTGGATTTAGACGATGAAGCGCTTGCAAAAATGGATTACGTTGGGGCTTCTGTGCACAGCCATTTTGAACTCTCTGTTAAAGAACAAACAAAACGGTTGATAAAAGCTATTGAACATCCTTTTGTGGACATTATCTTTCATCCGACTGCGCGCATTTTGAACAAAAGGCCGTCTATCGCGGCTGATTGGGATGAAATTTTCTCCGCGGCGAAAGAAAACGGGACAATTATGGAAATTGACGCCGCTGTTGAACGGCTTGATTTGCATGACGAGCTTATAAGAAAGGCAATACAGAAAGGAGTGTTGCTTTCCGTCGGTTCTGACGCGCACTCAACAGACGGATTTCATGCTCTGAATTTCGGAATAGCGCAAGCGCGCCGCGGTTGGGCGGAAGCAAAAAATATAATTAATACGAGGTCTTTAGAAGAGATGTTATTGCTGTTGAAACGAAACGCTAGAAAATAACGCGCGGACGCGGAAAAGATCACGCACCACCCAAAGTCCAAGAGCAACAAGAACAACTGAGAGTGCTTGAACCGAAAATTGCGTATTAACAAAAGCGTAGAAGACAAACTTCACGAACGCTGCAAATTCCGCTAGAGACGGCATATTCTTGAAAACATCGTGGACGGAAACAAGCGCGGCGACCGCAAAGACGCCAGCCGACGCGAACGCCGTTTTTATAACCACCGGCTTCACGACCGTGCGCAAAAAGAAAATCACATACACGCGCCGCATTACATCCCGCCTAATTGCAAAAAATTCAGACATAATTTTATTTGCTTTGCGAAATTAAAAGTTTTTTCATTGCCTGTTTCGCGCGATGGACCCTCGCGCGCACGGCGCCCTCTGAAATACCGGCTACTTTTGCTACTTCTCTTTGTGGTTTACCCTCAATAAAATGCAACTCTATAATCCGCGCCAATGTTACGGGTAATTTTGAAAGCAAAGAAACGATGGTGTCGCGGTCTAAACGCGCTTCGCGCTCGATTTCTTCTTTTGAATCCTTAATTATTTCTTCAAGCTCTGGGTCAAGAAGCGCGTTAAACTCTTGGTCGCGCTTCCCTTTTTTCCACGCGGTAAAGCAAACATTCACGAGTATTTTATACATCCACGATTTTACGGACGCGCCAGGCACCGGCTGGTATCGCGCCGCGTTCATATAGATTTTTACGAATGCGTCCTGCACGGCGTCTTGCGCTTTTTCATCATTACGCAAAATATGGCGCGCTTTGCGCAAAAACGCTTCTTCATAACGCAAAACAAGCGTCTCAAAAAGCACGGGGTTGTCCCGCGACTGTTTCAATATTTCCGCATCGTCTTGTTCAGCGCCTTGTTTTATTTCATCCAAAAACATAATAAAACATTATAATACAAAACCCGCCCCATTGAAAGCCCTTGGGGCGGGTTAGTTGGATGATTCAGATTCGTTGTTTTCTGGAAGCGTTCCGTTGTTAGACAAAATCGCTTCCAGGTATCCGACTACTGTGGACACCTTGATTCCATGGCGTGGTCGGGACCGGTTCCACTGGATCGGCTTCCCGGTTCGCCCACTCATGTAATCCATGAGCAGAAGAACTGTTGAACGCTCAAGTTCGGTCTCGGCATTTGCGATGCCTGGGACGAAATGTCCAACTTCCACAAGCCCAGCCAGTACATTCATCCGAATCCATCCCTTTGTGTATTTGGTACTCATAAGTACCTCCTTTCCACCGCCAACCTAGCATATCCACACCTTGAGTGCAAGCACTATTGCAAAGTGTGAGATAATAGTATCAGTTAAACACATGGTCGCTCCTGCCTGCCGGCAGGCAAGTTTTTATAAATAATTTTTATTAAAAATATGTTTGGACAAGGAAATGGCGGGCATATCGCAATTTTACCGCTTTTGGTGTTGCTTTTCGCGCTTATGTTTCTCTTTGAAGCGCTGGGATATGTGTCATCAACAACGGTATCGGTAACATGGCCGATAATCGTCGGCGTTGGCGCAATCATCAAGATGATTGGGGGGAGATAGGAAGAAGGAAGAAGTGAGTAGTTTGTAGTGAGTAGAAAGACACTCGGTGTCGGCAATTTAGACACCGAGTGTCTTTTCTTTTGCGCGCCTGACCCCGTAGTGAATTTTGGCATCGGCTTCGCCCGCGCCTTCGGCGCAATGCCAAAATCTACTACGGGGTTGATCCCGTTAGTGAATTTTGGCATCGGCTTCGCCCGCGCCTTCGGCGCAATGCCAAAATCTACTACGGGGTTGATCCCGTTAGTGAATTTTGGCATCGGCTTCGCCCGCGCCTTCGGCGCAATGCCAAAATCTACTACGGGGTTGATCCCGTTAGTGAATTTTGGCATCGGCTTCGCCCGCGCCTTCGGCGCAATGCCAAAATCTACTACGGGGTTGATCCCGTTAGTGAATTTTGGCATCGGCTTCGCCCGCGCCTTCGGCGCAATGCCAAAATCTACTACGGGATTGACGGAGCGCGCGCTTTGTGCTATCCTACTTTCAGGTCAGATGTTTGTAAACTGAAAAAATCAACAAAAGGAAAAAGATATGTTCCCTATTATCGTGCTCCTAGCGGAGTTTGCATTACTCGCGGCTGCGTGGTGGTTTTTAGGAATCGCCGGCGCGGCAGTGATGGTCTTCAGCATTCTCGCGACAATCGCCTTCTTCTACAACGCCGCGAAGAACAAACAGCAGATGTCGATCGTGAAAGAAGGCACTATTGAGTTTGTCGTCGCGGGCGAGACACTGCTGAATGTCCTGGAAAATGTCAGGGATTGGCACTACAAGGAAGGCAAGGGGTACCTGCCCTATCTTGACGAAAACAAAGTTGAGCATTTTGAGAAAGTTAAAGATGCGATAGTCCCAGACCTCAAAGATCCAACGAAGGCACAAGAGGTTATAAACGGTCCAAGCAGAAAGTCGTTAATTGAAGAAAAGCTCGGTTTCTTCTGGGTAAGCGCGCTGTATCCGCTACGGAAAATTTTCAAGTTCCCGATCGTGCACTTACGGCTAAAGCCGGAAACATCGGTTTCGCAAGACGCGAAAATCACCGATTGGCTAGACAGCACAATCAAAGACAGTGACGGCAAAGTAATTCCCGGAGATACTACGATGGAAACATCGCTCCTCTGGAAGTTTCCGCGCCCGGTGCTTGTCCGAGATGTTGAGTTTAAGGACTTGTTCAAGGCAAACATCTTAGTCCGGTGCAGTTACCAGATGGTGATGCCGCGGTATCTCGTGTTTGAGTGGCGGGAAAGATTTTTTCCGCTTCTCGAACAAGCAATTCAAGGAGCAGTGATTGATTACTGCAGAAATTATACTGGCGGATACACTAAATTCATAAAGAGTGGGTCCACTGGTTCCCAATCGCGTTTCTTTTGGGACGCCCTTGAGAAGCTCAATCACGGCGCCCGCGGACTGATTCAAGAGTTCGGCGTCTACTTGCGCGACGCGGTTGTCGTGCAGATAGAATTGGCGGAGCAAGACCAGAGAACAAAAGACGCCATCAAAGCAAATGAGCTCGCGCGTCTTGAGGGGCAAGCGAAAGTGACAAAGGCAACAGCAGATGCTCAAGCGATAGGAATTGTTGCAACTGCCGAAGCCAACGCGCTTACTTCCCAGATTAACGCATCACAACATATGCCTGAGGCGCTACTGGCGAGATATCAAGTTGACATCGCGCGTCTCCAAGTTGAAAAAGCGGACAAAATCAAAAGCGGGGTCGTATGGGTAGAGGGGGGCGGAAACGCTTCAATAGTGATACCCACTACTCCGCCGGCTCCTAATCCGTAAAACACAGTAATAACACCACCCGAAGTCATTGACTTGACTTCGGGTGTATTTTTTGCTATAATATAAGGTAGAGTTAGTAAACAATCAAAAGAAAGGACTTTGAGATGAAAAAGATTAAAAGTTTGTGGAGTTGGTACAAGACAAATCGAGTACTAATCTCCGATGCTTTCAAAAAGCGTCTGCAGTGGGTCTGGAATAACACAATTGGTGCGTCGTGGAGTTGGTATAAGACGCATCGAATCGCGATTTCAAAAAGTGTGGAGAATTGGCTGAAAGCGCGGTGGGCTCAGTTTGCAGGTTGGTACAACAGAATCCCGTGGGTTCAAATTGGAAAACGAACTGGCTACGGTATCGCGGGGGTGTGGCATTTCTGTGTTACACACCCGCGAGTTGCCGTGTCGCTCTTGGGCGCGGCGCTCTTAGAGGTGTTTATCGCCTTTGGAGGAGTCCCGCTATGGTATTGGGTTTCAACACTCAAACGCCCCACCATATCAACCGAAGCTAATTGGCTCTGGTGGGTAGTTGGTGGAATCGCTATGATTCCCGTGCTCGCGCTCATAATCGCGAACCGAAAGAAAATCTGGACTCCGGGCGCGCCATCCGCGAAAGCGTGGTGGTGGATAGGCGGGATAATCGCCGCCATCGCTGCGATATACGGACTTACAAAAGTCCCGTATGGGAAAATTGGCGGCGGGGTTGGCGACTTCTTTAGTGTGGTCCCGCTCTGGTTGTATATTGTTGGACCGATCGTCATCACTATAGTAATAATGGTAATGAGGGATGGGAAGACACCGAACG
>Ga0194132_10007426_pt1 | contig 16339 bp, 19 predicted proteins | sample TA2KigOf80mmetaG_FD_148612 | JGI IMG/M metagenome (GOLD analysis project Ga0194132, IMG submission 148612) | Freshwater microbial communities from Lake Tanganyika, Tanzania - TA2015054 Kigoma Offshore 80m | ecosystem: Environmental > Aquatic > Freshwater > Lake | place: Tanzania: Lake...
ACCCGACGCGCCGATTTTACCCGCATCCGGGCCATCTGGCCGCCCGCGGCGGGGCTCGGGCTTGCCAATGCGCACTCTAGGCGTCAATCTTGCCCCCAAGAGCCAGTCATCCGGTGGATGCCGGTTGTCACCTCCAATCTGCCGTTCGACGAGTTGACCGGCGTGTTCGCCTCCGAGAGGCTGACCGGCGCGCTGCTCGGCCGGCTGACCCACCACGTCCACATCCTGGAGATGAACGGCGACAGCTACCGGCTCAAGCAGAGCAGGCGCCGCCAGCGCGCCAAACGAGCCACCGACCGACCCGACAGTCCATCCGAGGAATAAACGAGGGCGCAGGAAGGCCCCCCGCAGGGGGCCTTCCTGCCGTCAGCCGTGATGCATTTTACTCCGGCCAGCCGATGCATTTTTACTCCGGCGTTGACACATGGCACTTCTCCTCGACCGAAACTGGCTCCGAGTTCTGCGAAACCCGGCGGACAGGCTGCAATCGCCAGTTGGCAACCGCCGTGCCAAGTCCGGAAGTTTGGTATAACTATTTGAGATTGAAGAGAAAACTCCGGCCTGACTTGGCCCCACGAGGGGGGTCGATCCGGGGCCTGATTGCGGCAAGAAGGGCCGGGCCGCCGGCAATTCCTGCCGGGCAGCCGGTCGCGGGCCGGCCGGCGCCGGGAAGGCAATCTTAACGCTGCAAGGCGAGCATCGGCGCGATGTCAGCCGCCGCCCGCCAGTTCAACCAAGCCGTCGCAAGCCACCGCTCCGGCGACCTGGCGGCAGCCGAGCACGCCTATCGAGCGGTGCTGGCGGACGAGCCCGATCATTTCAATGCGCTGTTCAATCTCGCCCGGCTTGTGAGCCAAGCGGGCAAGCTGGACGAGGCGATGGCTCTGCATCACGAGTTGCTCGACCGGATGCCGGGCGATCCGGGGACGCTGACCAGCCTGGGCGACCTGTCGCAGCAGGCCGGGCGGCCGGACGAGGCCGAAAGCGACTACCGCCTGGCGCTCGATATCGACCCTACTTTCGTCGCCGCGGCCAACAACCTGGGCGCCCTCTACCTCGGTCAGTCGCGCTGGGCCGAGGCGGTCGCCACGCTCGCCAACGCCGCCTCCCGCGACCCCAGCGCCGAGCGCCACGCCATGCTGGGCCACGCGTTGACCCAGGGCGGACGCAGCGAGGAAGCGGAGGCGGCGTTCCGCCAGGCACTGGCCTTGGCGCCGGACCATTCCGACAGCCTGCTCGGGCTCGGCCTGCTGGCCGGCAAGCGCGGCGACTTCGCCGCGGCCGAGGCCTTCTACCGGGCCATCCTGGCGGGCCGGCTGGGCGACTGCCAGGCGCACCGCCAACTGGTCGCCAGCCTGCTGCAACGCCAGGCCGACGCGGAGGCTGAAGCGGCGCTGGCGTGCGCGCAGGCCCACCTGCCGCACGACCCCACGCTGCACTTCCAGCGTGGCCTGCTGCTGCACCGGCAGGGCAAGCCGGCAGAGGCGGCAAGGCAATTCGCCGTGGCGAGCGAGGCGCTGTCGCATCTCAGCGAGACTTGGAACAATTACGGCATGGCGTTGACCGACGCCGGCCGGCCCGAGGAAGCGCTGCCCAAGCTGCGCCCGGCGCTGGAATGCAATCCGCGCTCGGCCGAAGCCTGGTGCAATCTCGGCAACTGCCTGAACGCGCTCAACCGGACCGACGAGGCGGTCTCTGCCTTTCGTCACGCCCTGGATAGCGATCCGCGCCTGGCGGTGGCGGCCTGCAACCTGGGCAATACGCTACGCCAACAGGGCGAACTCGACGAAGCGCTCGACTGGTTCGAACGCGCGCTGGCTATCGATCCCAGCCTGGCCAATGCCTATAACGGGCGCGCCTTGATCCACCAGCAGCACGCAAGGCACCTGCAGGCGATCGCCGAGTACCGCTGCGCCCTGGCCCACAAGCCGGACTACCCGGAAGCGCTCAACAACCTGGCCATCTCGCTGTCCGAGACCGGCCGCTACCAGGAAGCGGTCGAAACCTATCAGAAGCTGCTGGCGATCAAGCCGGACATCCCGGAGGCGTTGTTCAACCTTGGCACCTTGCTACAGCGGCTCGGCATCTACGACCAATCGATCGTCATGTTCAACGCGGCGCTGAACGGCCGGCCCGACTACGCGATCGTCTATCCCTATCTCGCGCATTCGCTGATGCAGCAGTGCAACTGGGACAACCTGGCGGCGGTGGTGGAGCAGATCCGCCTCAATACCGAACGCGAACTGGCCGAAAGACGCATGGTCTCGGTCTCCGCCTTTGCGCTGCAGAGCATGCCGGGCGAATTCTCCATGGCCATGCGCCGGCGCGTGGCGGAGCAGATTTCCGGCCGTTATGTCAGCGGCGTCGCCTCGCTGCTGCGCCAGGTCCGCTTCACCTTTCGCCCGGGCCCGCGCAACCGGCTGCGTATCGGCTACGTTTCGCCCGACTTTCGCTTTCATTCCGTCGCCGTCGCCTTCCGCGGCATCGCCGACCACCATGACCATGCCGGCTTCGAGATCTTCGGCTATTCCATCGACCCCGGCCCGGAAGATGAGTGGACCCGCTATTTCCGGGGCCGCCTCAACGGCTTCCGACGATTGTCGGAAATGCCCTTCCGGCAGGCGGCGGAGACCATCCACGCCGATCAGGTCGACATCCTGGTCGACCTGGCCGGGCATACGCGTGGGGCGCGGCTGGAGCTGTTCGCGCTGCGCCCGGCACCGATCCAGGTGCACTATCTGGGCTACTCCGCCACCACGGGAGCCCCGTTCATCGACTATCTGATAACCGACCACCAGCAGGTGCCGCCCCGGAACCTGCCGCATTTCAGCGAACAACTCGTCTACCTGCCCGACACCTTCATGGCGACGCAGCAGGCCGCGGTGGCGAAGCGCCGGCCGAGCCGCGGCGAATGCGGCCTGCCCGACGACGCCATCGTGTTCGCCAACTTCAACGCGCACTATAAGTTCGAGCCGAGCATCTTCGGCACCTGGATGCGGCTGCTACGCAAGCTGCCCAAGGCGGTGCTGTGGCTGCTGGAGGGCACGCCGCAGACCGTCGCCAATCTGCGACGGGAAGCGGAGCGGCGCGGTGTCCGGCCGGATCGCCTGATCTTCGCCGGCAAGCTGCCGCATGCCGCACACCTGGCCCGGTTGCCGCTGGCCGACCTGGCGCTTGACAATCTCTATCACGGCGGCGGCGTCACCACGGTCGATGCCCTGTGGGTCGGGCTGCCGGTGCTGACCGTGGCCGGCGAAACGCCGCAGTCGCGCAACGGCGCGAACCTGCTGGCGGCGATCGACCTGCCGGAGCTTTGCACGGCAAGCCTGTCGGAATACGAGCAGCTGGCATTGGCGCTGGCGGCCGAGCCGGCACGGCTGGCGACGCTGCGCCGACGGCTGCTTGCCAACCGCGAACGGAGCCCGCTGTTCGATGCCGGCCGACTGACCCGCAACTTGGAGACGGTCTACCGGGCGATGTGGCGACGCTACGCCGCCGGTCTGCCGCCCGGCCTCATCGAGCCAGCTCGGTCGCCTTCGCCTGTTTGAGGCAGGCGCAGTCGTCCGGCACGCAGGCCGTCTCGCACTCGCTGGCCAGAAAGCGGTCGAGCGCTTCCAGCAGGAGCTGCTGGCTCGACTGGCGCGTATAGGCGCTCAGCAGTTTCAGCCGAACATAGCGCTGCGGATCCAGCCGCAGCGCCATTCGACGCAGCCTGTGCGGTCCCTGCATGGCGGCCTCTGCCCGCGCGACACCGCCCTTGCCCGAGCGGCTGGACGCGCGCGGCGACCGCTTGACGGGCGGCACCGCCATCGGCATGGCCGGACGTTCGGCCTGGTTCGGCAGGCTGGCCGGCGGCCAAGTCATGCTGGCCACTTTGGGATCGGCCAGTTCGGCCGGCAGGACGACACCCTCGCTCGGTTTGCACCAAGCGGTCTCCGGCACGGTGCGGCCGGGAACGCGACGGTTCAGCAAATCCGCCGTCAGCGAAGCAAAGCTAGCCATAAGCCCCTCCTCGCCCGGTTCTCAGCTCGCAACCGCGCGCCGGCCGAACGCCGGCGCGTGACGCCACAGCGCGCCGCCGAACGCCGGCTGCTGGGCCTGCGCCTCGTCTCCGCCGGCCTGCAGCCGCAGCTTCTGCAGGCGTTGCGCCAGATACTCCCAGAGTTGGCCGATCTCCGACGCCGAGCGGCCAGCCGGATCGTGCTCCATGACCGTGCGACCGTCGATCATGCTGGCGGCGAAATCGACGCGATGATGGATGGTGACCGGCGCAACCGTGCCATGCTGTGACAGCGCGACCGCCGCCTCGGAGGTGATGCGGGCACGGGCCGTGCCGCTATTGACCACGAACACCAGCGGCTTGGCGAATTGCTCGACGATGTCGACCGTGGCGCCGACCGCGCGCAGATCGTGCGGGCTAGGCCGCGTTGGCACGATCACCAGGTCGGCAAAGCGCACGGTCTCGGCGATGGCACGGCTGGCCGCCGGCGGCGTGTCGATGAACACGAGACGGGTGCCCAGATCGCGCAGCCGCGAGATTTCGTTGGCGCTCTCGTCGGGCGTCGACTTCAGCAGCGCCGGTGCATCGGCGGTACGCGCGGCATGTCACTGCGCCAGGCTGGATTGCGGATCGGTGTCGATCAGCCCGATTGGCCCGGCGCCGGAACGCTGGGCCTGGATCGCGACATCACCGGTTAGTGTCGTCTTGCCGGACCCGCCCTTTTGCGAGGCGAAGACCACGACCTGCATCTCGGCGAACATGCCCGCATCTCCCTCTGGCGAACGACCGCCGAACGGCGGAACCTACCCGAGCGAGGGATATGGCGAGGACTATCGCCGGCCGCTGTAACCGGTGTCACCCGCCCGGAGGCACGAAATCGGTGCCGAGATGCGCCAGGCAGTCGCCGCGCTCGCAACGCCCTGGATGCCGTTTGCAGATCAGCATTCCGTCGTGCTTGAAGCTTGCCAGCACGGGCTCGCGCGCCGGATTGTCGACGAAGTGAACGGCACCGTAAGCTTGACCCTTCTTCACCCATTCGCCCAGCCGCACGTAAGGCTCGAACAGCCCGGCCTCCGGCGCGAACACGTAGTAGTCGAGGCCGGACAGCTGCATCAGCCGGGTCTTGACTGTGGCCGCCGGCGGCCGCAGCTTGCCGTCGGGGGCCAGCACGCCGAAATGCTGCAGGCAGCGCAGCACGCCGTCATAGACCCGCTTGACGCCGTCCGGATTGACCGTGCCCGCGCCGCCGAACTCGCCGCTCATATGCACGATGCCGCGCCGCAGCGCCGCCCAACTCGCCATGCCTTGGCCGTGACTGTAGGCCCATACGAAGCCCAGTTCGGGGGCGAAGGCGCGCAGCGCCGCCACGGCCTTGGCGTCCAGCGCCGGATCGTTCGACAGATGGATGCCGGCGAACGGCACATAGTCGAGCGAGGAGCCGCCGGAATGCAGGTCCATCCAGTACTGGCACATCGGCGCCAGCACGCTATCGATGTAGTGGGCGATCTGCTGCGTCGGCCGGCCGCTCGGATCGCCTGGAAACATGCGGTTCAGGTTGCCTTCGTCGAGCGGCGACACCCGCGTGCCGGCCATCGCCGCCGGATAGTTGGCCGCCGGCAGCAGGATGACGCGGCCGGCGACGTCGGCAGGCCCCAGTTCGCGAATGAGGCGACTGAGCACGACCTGCCCCTCGTATTCGTCGCCGTGATTGCCCGACATCAGCAGCACGGTCGGACCGCGGCCGCGCTTCACCACGGCCACCGGCATGGCGATGGTGCCGTAGGCCGAGCGGGTCACCGAATAGGGCAGGTGCAAGTAACCGACCTGCTTGCCGTCGCGCTCGTAGTCGACCTCGGTGAAGATCTGTGTCGTGCCGCTCATGCCCTCTCCCCCCTGTAGGCAAGCGCCAGTATGCGCCGTGGCCGGGCTGCCTTGTCTACAGGCCGGCAGCGAGCCAGGCGAGGGTGGCGCGATATTCGGGCGGAGGGACGCCGAAAATCTCGGTTTCGCGCGCCATGTCGAGCGTGCTGTGCCGCACCAGCGCCGCGGCCGGGTGCAGAACGGGATCGGCCGCGCCTGGCCGCACCAGCGCGGGGTCGCAGCCAAGCGCCCGCGCCAGCAATTGCGCGGCCAGGGCGTAGGAGCGGTCCTGGTCGCCGGAGAGCTGGTGAATCCCGGTCGAACGTGCCGCGGCAATGGCGTGCACCAGTTGCGTCACCGCCACCACCGGCACCGGGGCCATGTACATGTCGGCAAAGGGCGCGATCGACTGCCGTTGCCGCAACGCCGCCGCCCAACCGGCGAACAGCGCCAGTTCCGGCGCCACGACCTTGGACAGCCGCAGCACCGCACCCTGCCGGCCCAGCGCCAATACGGCTTGCTCGGCCGCCGCCACCAGCAGTACGACCTCGCAGGCCGGCAGGCTGGGCGGCGACTGCGCCGCCTGCGCCAGATCGAGGTGCAGGCGGGGGTCGGCCATGCGGCGGCTGGTCGCCGTCACCTGCCAGCCCGCCTGGCGAAGCCCGCTCGCCAGGTGCCGGCCGATCATGCCATCGCCACCGACCAGCAGCAGGCGGCCAAGTCCCCTCACGCCCCCTTGGGCCCGCAGCAGAGCGCCAGGTAGTAGTGCGCCATGGGCCAGAAGCCGGTATGCACCACCTCGTCGTTCATCGAGAAGACGAAGACGTTGCGGAAATGACGGGCGAGGGAAGCCTTCAGGTCCGGCGCGTTCCTGCAATTGACATGGCCGATGCGGCTCTGCGGCGAGGCATGTGCCTGGCTCGCCAGCGAGGGCATGCCGACGATCATGACGCCATGCGGGCCCAGCGAGGCCGCGGCGTTGCCGAGGAACGCATCCTCCTCGAGTTCGGCGATATGCTCCAGCACATCAAGGCTGTAGATCGCGTCGAACGGCCCGGCGAACGGCCCCGACAGCATGTCGTGCACGGCGGCCTTCAACGACCAGCGCGGATCGGCGCGCTTCTCGATGTCGGCGATGAACAGGGGATCGATATCGACGACCGTCAAGCTGCCGACATCCTGCTGCACGATGCGGGCACCGAAGGCGTCGCCGCAGCCGACCTCCAGAACCGCTTCCGCGCCCGCCAGCATCTTGGCCACGAACTTGTAGCGCGCCAGCACGAAGGCCAGGCGCCGGGGATCGTCGTGCCAGACCTGGTTGGTCATCAGGCCCAGGCTGGCGATGCCGGCGGTCTCGGCCACGGTCAGGCACTCCTCGTACTGCTTCTCCTTGGTGCGTGGTTTCATGCTCGGCTCCCGCGCCTCGCGCTCATTCAAAAAAGATGCAGCCCAAATCGCCGTCATAACCCGCCTGCCGCAAGGCAAACTGCCACTCCTCCGGCGTCATGAAAGCGCGGCAGGTGAGCTGCCAGTACAGCAGGTTGGCCTTCTCGCGTTCGCTGCGATAGGCCTCGACCGTGATATGCGCCGGCCCGCGCGCGACCCGCTGGATCTCGCGCAGTGCCTGATGCAGGTCGTAATTCGGCAGGTTGTGCAGCGTGTTGACCGAGCAGACGAAGTCGAAGTGCCGGTCGGGTCAGGGCAGGCTGGTCGCGCTGCCCAGGCGCAGGTGAGCGCGCACTTCGTCCTTGGCGTGCGCGATGGCGTATTCCGAGACGTCCACGCCGGCCAGTTCCGCGCCAGGCAACAGCTTGGCGAACTCGTACAGAAGAAAGCCCTTGCCGCAGCCGACATCGAGGATGCGCATGCCCGGCACCAGCCGGTAGTGCCGGGTCATTGCCTCGGCGACCACGCGCCAGCGGCCGTCGTATCGGTAGCCGCCGTAACCGTAGCAGCGTTCGCCATCCCAGTAGTCGCGGTCGAAGCGGCACGCCACCTCGGCACAGGCCGCCTTGTCGTACAGCGTCACCCGCTCCAGGTAGTTGCGCGCGGTCGCCTTGTGCAGCAGGCCGACGAAATCGACATACGCCACGGCGCTAGCCCGCGAGCGCCTGGCGCGAGGCGATGCGATCGACCAGGAGCACGTCCTCCAGGCGGGCGGCGTCCTGCTCGTCGCGGATCGGCATGTCCTCCAATGCGCCATGCAGGCTGGCACCGGCCGCGAACACCCGCTCGTAGAGCAGCCGTCGCCGTTCCGCCCGCTCCGGCAGCATGAACAGGCTGAAGCAGAGAATGCCCTCGATCTGCGAAAGTTCTTCCAGCACGGCTTCCAGGTTCATGTAACACCCCGGCATGGCGTATTCCGTGGTGCTGAGGAGGTAGTGCAGCCCGTTGCGCGCCGCGTAGTCGCGGATCACCAGGTTCTGCACATGCTGCGGCCAGTGCTGGCCGCGCACCGGGCGGCTGGCGACATAGCCGCGATAGCCCTGCCGGCTACTCAACGAAGCCTCCCGGCAGGCGGTAGCCCAGGCCGATGCGAGTGGCGGGCCGCATGCTGATCGGTTCGAAGAATTCGCCGAGCCGCTTCTCGGCATAGGGCGAGAACAGGCTCTTGAACCGGCAGTTCATCGACCAGCGCGTCTCGTTTTCGCGATTGACGCGGTTGCCGTGCATCAGGTTCTGGCTGGACAGCAGCATGTGGCCAAACGGCACGTCGAGCCAGACGACCTCCGGCTCGATGGCGCGGAACAAGTCCTCGGTCGAGTGACCGTCGAACTCCGCCATGCGCGCTTCCCAAGCCGCGCCCTGCGGCGGCGGCAACAGGTACATGCTCTTGCTGCGGCGGCAGTCGACCAGCGGCAGCCAGGCCACCACCTCGAACGGCGAGTCGCCGTCCCACACGTCGGCGTGCACCGGCAACAGCGAGCTGTGGTCGCCCGGCAGCTGGATCGACAAGTTGAGGCGGCGCTGCATCGCCAGCTCGTTGCCGACGATGATCTCCAGGGCCGGCCGCGCCAGCTCGAAATAGCAGCGCCGGGCCCAGCTCAGCCGGTTGACGCCGTCGATCACCTTGAGGCGCAGCGCGTTGAGCCGTTCCGGTGCCACCAGGCCGTGGATTGCGTCCATGAAGGCGCCCGCATCGCCGGGCGTCGACACGCCCAGATGCTCGGCCGCGAAGCCCGCCATGGCCTCGCGCAGCCGGCGCAGCGCGGCCAGGTCGGCCACCGGCACGATGACATGGCCTTGCCGCAGGAAGGCGTCGGCGAGTACCCCCTCCTCGGTCGACAGGAAGTCGCTTTCGTGCCGTCGCGGTGCCGTCATGCCGCACGCTCCACTGCGCCACCGATAAAAGCCTCGACCGCCTGGGCGATGCCCGGGGGATCCAGTCCGTAATGCGCCAGCAGTTCTTCCTGCGTGCCGTAATGGGCCGCGAAGCGGTCGGGGATGCCCAACCGCAGCAGCGCCGGCGCCCGTCGGCCGAGCCGCGTCGCCAGCACCTCCAGCACCGCGGTGCCCAGGCCGCCGGTGGCGCAATGCTCCTCGACCGTGACCACCGCCTCGGCCGCCGCCGCCAACTGCACGATCGCCTCGTCATCCAGCGGCTTCAGCGTGTGCAGGTGCAGCACGCCGGTGGCCAGTCCGCGCTCGGCCAACCGGTTGGCGGCGTGCAATGCCTTGCCGCTGGCGATGCCGGTGCCGATCAGCAGCAGGCGCACGGGCGGACGCAACAGGATGGCCTTGCCCAACTCGCACGGCAGGTCGGGGCGCGAGATCACCTCGTCGCCGCCCTTGGCCAGGCGGACATAGCAAGGCCCCGACCGTTCAACCGTTTGCGGCATCAGCCGACGCATTTCCTCGGCGTCGGCGGGCACCAGGATCGTCATGTTGGGCAACACCCGCAGGATCGCCAGGTCCTCGACGGCAAGATAGGTGGGGCCAAGCGGCGCATAGACCAGGCCCCCGCCGTTGGCAATCAGGCGTACCGGCAGGTTGTGCAGGCAGAGATCGACCGCGAGCTGCTCGTAACAGCGACGGGTCAGGAAGGTCGCGATGGTGTTGACGTAGGGAATGTAGCCGGCCATCACCCCATCGGCGCTGGCGCAGAAGGCGGGCCCCGGGAACTGCGCCACCAGCGCTTCCGCCAGCGAGCCGCCCTCGGCCTCCGCCAGGCTCGGCAACGCTTGCTGGGAGGCTTTGCGAAGCAGCGACATCTGGGCGCCATTCCCACCTGGGCTGGCCGAACGAACGGCCATCGGCAAGCCTAGCCGAGCGGTTCTAATACCAGGTAAACCGCTTTCCGGGCTTTGCCGACGAAGCGGGAAACGCGTATAGAACCGGCCATGAATCCGCCCGCTGTCCGCCGCCCAGGTCTTGCCGACTTCGCGCATGTCGATGTCTGGATCTTCGATCTGGACAACACGCTCTATCCGGCCCGCTGCAATCTGTTCCAACAGATCGACCGCCGGATGGGCGAATTCATCGCCCAACGGTTGGCGGTCAGCTATGATGAAGCGAAGACCATCCAGAAGTCGTTCTGGCGCCGGCACGGCACCACGCTGCGCGGCCTGATGGTGGAACATGCCGTGCCGCCCGATGCCTTCCTCGATTACGTGCATCAGATCGACTTGTCGGTGCTGCCGGAAAGCCCTTCGCTTGGCCAAGCGCTCGACCGGCTGCCGGGTCGTAAGATGATCTTCACCAATGGCACCAAGCGGCACGCCGCGCGGGTGACGCGGCGCCTGGGCATCGACGATCGCTTCGAGGCGGTGTTCGACATTGTCGATTCCGACTACCTGCCGAAACCGGACCCGGTACCCTACGACGTGCTGGTCGCCCGCCACGGGGTCGATCCGCGCCGGGCGGTGATGGTCGAGGACATCGCGCGCAACCTGCGACCGGCGCATGCGCTGGGCATGACCACGGTCTGGGTGCCGACCGAGAGCCCCTCCTCGCGCGATGGCGCGGAGGACGGCCATATCCACCATGTCGCCGAGGATCTGGCCCACTGGTTGGTCGAACTGACCGGCTAAGGGCAGGCCATCGGCCGGCCCGCCGCGCCGCCGCCAGGGGAAAGCCATGGATGCAAGCCAACTCAGCACCGTCATCGAACAGGCCTGGGAGCGCCGCCAGGAAATCACCAGCGCGACCGGCGGCGAGGTCCGGCAAGCGGTCGATGCGGCGTTGTCCGGCCTCGACGCGGGCCGCCTACGCGTCGCCGAGAAGAACGCTAACGGCTGGCAGGTGAACCAGTGGCTGAAGAAGGCGGTGCTGCTGTCCTTCCGCCTGCACGACATGGCACCGATCCCCGGCGGGCCGGGCCGCGATACTGCCTGGTTCGACAAGGTGCCGTCCAAGTTCGCCGGCTGGGACGAGGCGCGCTTTCGCGCCGCCGGCTTCCGCGCCGTGCCCAACTGCATCGTGCGGCGCGGCGCCTACATCGCTCCCAACGTCGTGCTGATGCCCAGCTTCGTCAACCTGGGCGCCCATGTCGGCGAGGGCAGCATGATCGACACCTGGGCCACGGTCGGCTCTTGCGCGCAGATCGGCCGCAACTGCCACATCTCGGGCGGCGCCGGCATCGGCGGCGTGCTGGAACCGCTGCAGGCCAACCCGGTGATCGTGGAGGATGACTGCTTCATCGGCGCCCGTTCCGAGGTGGCGGAGGGCGTAATCGTCGAGCAGGGCTCGGTCTTGTCGATGGGCGTCTATGTCGGCGCTTCCACGCGCATCGTCGATCGCGCCAGCGGCAAGGTGCATTTCGGCCGGGTGCCGGCCTATTCGGTGGTGGTGCCAGGCAGCCTGCCCGGCGCCGGCGGCGGCCCCAGCCTCTATTGCGCGGTGATCGTCAAGCAGGTCGATGCCGGCACCCGGGCCAAGACCTCGATCAACGAATTGTTGCGCGATTGACCGCGGCCGCCATCCGCAACGCCGGGCCATCGGTCGATCCGATCGCGCTGACGCAGGCCCTGGTGCGCTGCGCCAGCGTGACGCCGGCCGATGACGGCGCGCTCGAGGTCTTGCGCACGACGCTGGAACCGCTGGGCTTCCTCTGTCAGCGCCTGCGCTTCTGTGATCCGGCCTCGCCGCCGGTCGACAATCTGTTCGCCCGGCTGGGCAGTGAGCGGCCGCATTTCTGCTTCGCCGGCCATTCCGACGTGGTGCCCGTCGGCCAAGGCGCCGCCTGGACGGTCGATCCGTTCGCCGGCAAGCTGATCGACGGTCAGCTCTGGGGTCGCGGCGCCAGCGACATGAAGGGCGCCATCGCCGCCTTCGTCGCCGCGGTTGCCCGCTTCTTGGCCGAGCATCCCGCCGGCTTGCGCGGCTCGATCAGCCTGCTGATCACCGGCGACGAGGAAGGGCCGGCGGTCAACGGCACCGTCAAAGTGCTGGACTGGATGGCGGCCAACGGCCATGCCATCGATCATTGCATCGTCGGCGAGCCGAGCAATCCCGGCCGGCTTGGCCAGATGATCAAGCACGGCCGGCGCGGCAGCCTGAATGCCCGGTTAACTGTGCTGGGCCAGCAAGGCCACGTGGCCTATCCCGAGCTGGCCGACAATCCCTTGCCGCGCCTCTTGCGGACGCTGCTGGCGCTGAGCCAGCACAAGCTCGATGCCGGCACCGCGGATTTCCAGCCGAGCAACCTGGAACTCACGACCGTCGATGTCGGCAACCGGGCAAGCAACGTGATCCCGCACGAGGCCAGCGCCGGTTTCAACATCCGCTTCAACGTGCTGCACACAGGCGACGGCCTGGGCCGGTGGCTGCGCCAGCTCTGCGAACAGAATGCCGGGAGGCATCGGCTGGAGATCTCGATCAGTGGCGAGGCTTTCCTGACGACAACCGACGGCTTCATCGAACACTTGCAAGGGGCCATCGCGGCGCAAACGGGACGGCCGGCCGAACTCAGCACCGCCGGCGGCACCTCCGATGCCCGCTTCATCCGCCGCTTCGCCCCGGTGGTGGAGTTCGGCCTGGTCGGGCAGACCATGCACAAGGTGGACGAGCGCGCCGCGCTGGCCGACATCGAGGGCTTGACCCGCATCTACCACGGCTTCCTTGCGCGGTATTTCGCGTGAACGCCGGCTGGCTGGCGGAAGCCTTGAGCTCGTTGCGCGGCGCGCTGGCGATCGCCCTGTTGGACCCGGCGGCCGAACGGCGCTTCAACCTGAGCCTTGCCGGCTTCAAGGTGGCGTTCGGCGCCATGGCGCTGGTATTGCCGCCCTATCTCTTGATGGGCCGGATCGGCGCGATGCTGGCGCCACCTGAAGTCGAGCCGGTGGCGGCGCTACCGGCCATGCTGATCGACGCGGTCGCTTTCGTCATCCGCTGGTTCGGTTTCGTCGCCGCCATGGTGCCGCTGGCGATGGCGGTGAAGGCGCAGGCCACCTATGTCCGTTTCATCATCTTCTGGAGCTGGGCGTCTTTGCTGCAAGTCACCCTGCTGCTGGGCGTGGCCGCGCTGCATGCCAGCCAATTGCTGCCCCCAGGGTTGTCCCGTAGCCTGTTGCTGCTGGCCTATGTCGCGGTCTTCTTCTACGCCTTCTTGGTGGCCCGCGTCGGCCTCAAATGCTCGGTGGCCGTGGCCATCATCGTCGTGCTGTTTGAAGTAGTGCTCAACGTGCTGGTCGACCGCGGTTTCGACGCCATCCTGTAGCGCCTCATTCATAGCTGACGGCAAGCAGACAGAGGCCTTCGGCTGGCGCCACCGGTCCGCAGCGGGCTCGATCCTGGGCAGCCAGGACTTCCGCGATGGCGGCTTCCGGCCAGGCGCCCTCGCCCACCCGCTTCAGGCTGCCGACCATGGAGCGCACCTGGCGGTGCAGGAACGACCGGGCGCGGGCCTCGATCCAAACCTCCTCGCCCCGTCGCTCGACGCCGAGAGCCGCTAGTGTCTTGACCGGCGAGGCCGCCTGGCAATCCGCGTCGCGGAACGTGGTGAAGTCGTGCCGCCCGACCAGGCCTTGTGCGGAGCGCGCCATGGCGGTGGCGTCGAGCGGCTGCGCGACATGCCAGACCAGACCGCGCGCCAGCGTGGGCGGTGCCCGGCGGTTGAGAATGCGGTAACGATAACAGCGGCTGGTCGCCTGGAAACGGGCGTGAAAGTCGGCCGCCACCTCGGCCGCCGCCAGCACCGCGACCGGCGCCGGCCGGAGATAGAAATTGAGCGCGTCCGCCAGCTTGGCCACCAGGAACGGTCGGGCCAGGTCGAAATGCGCGACCTGGCCTAGCGCATGCACGCCGGCGTCGGTGCGCCCGGCGGCGGTCAGCGTCACCGTCTCCCCGGTCATCCGACAGATTGCTGCCTCGACCGCCGTCTGCACCGTCGGCACGTCCGGCTGGCGCTGCCAGCCGGCGAACGGCCGACCGTCATATTCCAGGTCGAGGCGATAGCGTGGCACCGGTCTAGCCTAGGCGCTCGCCCGTCCCCAGGCGATAGCCGCGCAGGAAGGCCGCCGCGTCGAGCGGCGCCTTGCCGGCCCGCTGCAACCGCAGCAAGCGCAGCGCCCCAGCGCCGCAGGCAACGGTCAACCGGTCGTCCATCAGCTGTCCCGGCTCGCCGACGGGAGCCGACAACGGTTCGGCCAGCAGCGCCCGAAGGCGTTCGCCGCGGTGCTCGAACCAGGCCCCGGGCCGCGGCGACAGGGCGCGGATCTGCCGGTCCAGTTCCACCGCCGGTCGGCGCCAGTCGATCGCGTATTCCACCGGTTCCAGCTTGCGGGCATAGCAGGCGCCCGCCGTTGGCTGTGGGCGCGGCCGCAGCGTGCCGGCGGCCAGGCCGTCGAGCGCGCGCACGACCAGTTCCGTGCCCACTTGCGCCATGCGGTCGTGCAGCCAGCCGAACGTCGCTTGCGCACCCAGCGCGATCGGCTGTTGCAGCAGGATCGGACCGGTGTCGAGCCCGGCATCCATCAACATGGCGGTGGCGCCGGTTTCGCGGTCACCGGCCATGATCGCCCGCTGCATCGGCGCGGCACCGCGCCAGCGCGGCAGCAGCGAAGCGTGCAAGTTGATGCAGCCAAGCCGTGGCGCCGCCAGCACCGGGCCTGGCAGCAGCAGGCCGTAGGCCACCACCACCGCGGCGTCCAACGCCAGCGCGGCAAAGCGCGCCTGCAATGCGTCATCCTTGAAACTGCGCGGCGTCTCGACGGTCAGACCGGCCGCCTGGGCGCGTGCCACGACCGCCGAGGGACGGAACTGCTGGCCGCGCCCGGCGGGGCGCGGCGGCTGGCTGTACACGCGGACGATCTCGTGTCCGATCTCCAGCAGCCTGTCCAGCATGGGCAGGGCGAAATCGGGCGTGCCGAGAAACGCCAACCGCAGCGGCGACATTCGCCGGGTCAGCCGCTGGCTCGCTGGCGCCGCGCCTTGATCAGCTTGCGCAGGATCATGTTGCGCTTGACCGCCGAAAGACGGTCGACGAACAGCACGCCATCCAGGTGGTCCATCTCGTGCTGGATGCAGCGCGCCAGCAGACCATCCGCCTCGCGTTCCTGGTTCACGCCCTGGGCGTCGAGGAAACGCACCCGTATCCGCGCCGGCCGTTCCAGGTCGTCGTATTGTTCGGGCAACGACAGGCAGCCTTCCTCGACGCTGACCCGTTCCGCCGAGTGCCAGACGATCGCCGGATTGACCAGACACAACGGTTGCTGACGCTCCTCGCCGCGCGCGGCGTCGACGACGATGAGGCGCCTGGCGATGCCAACCTGGATCGCCGACAGGCCGATCCCAGGCGCCGCGTACATCGTTTCCACCATGTCGTCGAGCAGGCGCCGAACCTCCGCATCGATCACCGACACCGGCTTCGACTTCAGCTTCAGTCGAGGGTCAGGCGCCGTGATGATTGGCAGAACGGCCATGGCGGGTATCGCGACGACAAGTTGCGTGAACGTGCGCTTACCTAGTGCCCAAGGCGGCAAGCGTCAAGCCGGCGGGCGAACGCGAGCATGGCGCCGTCTGCGTTGCCTTAATATCAAATAGATATATTATATTGCGTTATAAATCTCGCTATGTTTGTCGCGTTTGACGGTGGGCACCACCGCTGCTGGTGCTGGGACGGAGGCACGTCATGGCTGGTCAACCGGGAAAGCGAGTCGCAGGTGCCCTGTTTGCGCTGTGGCTGTTGGGCTTGGCCGCGTTGGGCGCAATGCCGTCGCCGGCGCACGATTGGCCGGCCCGGCCGGGGGCCGGGCTGGTGGTGCCGAGCGCCCTGGTCGTCTATCAGGACCTGGATGGCGCGCGCACCGTCTTTCTTCGCGGCCGCGCGGGTTAAGCCATCCGTAACGGCACTGTGATCGAAATATCACAAATCGATATATTGAAATCAGTCATAGTCGCCCCACATGACACCTGGACACCTCGAAGAACCCCATCATTGACGACGAAGCATCGCCGATGAGGGCATGGCCTGCGGCCCAGCCTGCGGATTGGGTGCTGTGGCGGGGTCTATTTGGTCTGCGGTGGCGTGTCGATGCAGTG
>Ga0194132_10007427_pt1 | contig 16338 bp, 9 predicted proteins | sample TA2KigOf80mmetaG_FD_148612 | JGI IMG/M metagenome (GOLD analysis project Ga0194132, IMG submission 148612) | Freshwater microbial communities from Lake Tanganyika, Tanzania - TA2015054 Kigoma Offshore 80m | ecosystem: Environmental > Aquatic > Freshwater > Lake | place: Tanzania: Lake Tanganyika...
GAAAGCCGCCAGACTCGGCTCGGCGTGCTCGCATCACCCGCGGCCTTGCCGGAGAAGAGCGCGTCGTGATCGACCCAGTTGCCTCGGGCCGGAAGCAATTCCTTGAGTTCGTCGAACTTCACGCCGGCGGCCTTCAAGTTCGACTTGATCGAGGCGATCGCCAACCGCCGATCCGCCGAGGGAGGCTGTTTGCTGTCCGGGGGCGGCATCTGCCCATTATCGAGCTGCTCGTAAACCCGCTTCCAGATTTCGATATCCTTCGGCGTTTTCGGATCGTCGGAAATGTCTCGCAGCGAGACATTTCCTTCGGGATTTTTCTTGCCATGGCAGCGAACGCAATGCGCATCCAGGAACGAACGTGCGATTTTCGCGCCGGCGCCTGGTCCCTGAGCGCGGCAAGGCTCGCTGACGATTGCACCGGGCAACGTTAGTGCAAGACACAAGAAAAATGGCTTCAACCGTCTCATACCTTCCTCACGTAGAAAGCTTGACCTACTTACAACCCTCGCAGCGCCCCCGTGCTGTCGCCCAGGAACGGGACGCGGACGTCAACCCGCTGGAGCATCGACAGCCAAAGGTTGTTGAGCGGCGTGTCGGCGGTGTAACGGATGTGGTGGCCCGTTCGGACCGTGCCGCCGGCGTTGCCCGCCAGCAGGATCGGCAGGCTCCGGTGCGAATGTCCATTGCCGTCGCTGAGGGCCGAGCCGTAACACACCAGGCAGTGGTCGAGCAGCGTACCAGAGCCTTCCTGCACGGATTTCAATCTCCCGAGCAGGTAAGCCAGCTGTCGCAGGTGCAGCCGGTTGACCAGCGTGAGCTGCGGATGCCCGGCCACGCCCTGGTGAGTGATGCCGTGGTGTCCTTCCCGGATGCCGTGTTCCGGGAACGATCGTTCGCTCAGTTCATTCATCAGCACGAAGGTGCCGATGCGCGTGATGTCCGCCCGAAAGGCGAGGACGATCAAATCGCACAGAAGCCGGCAGTGTTCCTGGAAGTCCCTGGGAATACCCGGCTCGATCGCCAGATTCGGCCTCTCCAAACGCGGGAAGTTCGCGGCCCGCTCGATCCGCTGTTCGAGGTCGCGGATGGCCGTCATGTAATCGTCCAGGCGGCGGCGATCGCCGGCACCGAGGCGACCAGCCAGCGCCCTCGAGTCTTCGCGCACATAATCGAGGATGCTCCGGCGCAAGGCATCACGCTCCGCGCGATTGGCGCCATCGCCGTCAAATAGCCGCTCGAACACCAGCCGCGGCCGAACTTCCTTGATCATCGGCTGAGTCGGCGTGCGCCACGACATCGTCCCCTTGTAGAGGACGTGGACCTCGTCGCCGTAGCCGGTGTTCTCCTCGGTGCCGACCTCGATGGAGGCCAGGCGGGTTTGATCGCCGATCCGCGATGCTGCCGCCTGGTCCGCGCTGACCCCAACCCGGTAGTTCGGCCCTTGGGTCTCCAGGAGAGCGACACCGGTCAAATAAGCCGAGATGGAAGAGGCATGCCCTCCGCTTCGCACCCGATCCGCTGCCGAGGCCGACAGGCCCGAGAGGATGTTGATGTCGCTGGCAAATTCCCGTACCTCCTGGAGAATCGGCGGCAGGTCGCGAAGCGGCCCCTCCTCCCGCGGCGTCCAGTTGGGCATTGCCATGCCGTTGGGAACATAAAGCCACAACAGCCGATTGGGTGCGGCCGGCACTCGGTCGTTGGCGTGGACCCACGACTCCAGCGGCCCCATCGCTTCCAGCCACGGCAACGCAATACTCGCACCGATGCCCCGCAACACGGTGCGACGCGATAAAAGCTGGTTCATTTTCCTTGGTCCTTTCCTCGGCGTAAACGAAACGGATCACTTTGCACAATCGCAATTACCATCCGAGACATCTTGAAGTCATCCTTCGCCGCCTCGGACACGATCCGATCGACGGCACGTTTATCATAATACTCGACCCCTCGGCCCAGAGCGTAGGTCAGCATCTTTTCCGCCACGTGCCGGACTAATTTCTCTTTCTCTGCGAGAAGCGATTTCTTCAAGTCGCCCAGGCCGTTGATCTTTCTGCCGTCAGGTAGTGTTCCGCTAGCGTCAATGGCCTTGTTGTTTTCGCTTTTGCGAAAGACGCCGACCGCATCATAATTCTCGAAGGCAAACCCCAGCGGGTCGATCTTGGAATGGCAACTGGCACAGACCGGATTGGCGCGATGTTGTTCCAATCGCTGACGAAGGGTTGTGGCTTTCGCTTCCTTCTGGTCCAGCTCCGGGACATTGGGGGGGGCGGGGGAGGCGGCGTACCCAGGATCGTCTCCAGAACCCACGCTCCGCGCTTCACGGGTGAGGTTCGCGTCGAGAACGAGGTCATCGTGAGGATGCTTGGTTGAGTCAGGATACCGCCCCGTTCACTCCCCTGCAATTGCACGCGCACGAAGCGGTCTCTCGGGATGGGATCCCCCTTCTTTTCCACCTTCGCCCCGGACGGGTTGCCGAGCGTGTCGGCAATGCGATAGTGGCCAGCCAGCCGGCTGTTCAAGAACGTGTAATCGGCGTCGATCAACTCGAGAAGACTGCGGTCCTCGCGGAGCATGTTGTGCAGGAACCACTGGGTTTCCTGTAGCATCGCCTCGCGGAGATCCCTGTCGACGTTCGGAAACAGCTTCGGGTCGACCTGATGCGTCTTTAGAGAATCCAAACGCAGCCACGGCAGAGCGAAGTTGTCGACCAGCGCTTTCGACCTGGGGTCCTTCAGCATGCGCCGGACCTGGGCCTCCAGATTCGCCGAGAGTTTCTTTTCGCCGGCCAGTTTGAAGAGCTCGCCGTCGGGCAAGCTGCTCCAGAGAAAGTAGCTGAGGCGTGAAGCCAGTTCGAATTCGCCGATCGGGTGCGGCTCGACGGAATCGGGTCGGTCGTCGAGTTCCGGACGGAACAGGAACTTCGGCGAGCAGAGCATCGCCATCAAGGCGTGCTGCATGCCCACTTCCCACTTCTTGCCGTTCGCCACGGCACGATCCGCGAACTTGGCGACCGCTTCGATCTCGTCCTTGGTGACGGGCCGGCGAAACGCGCGCGGGAGAAGTCGGCCGATGATCTCGCGTGTTTGCTCCGCCTGCGATTTGTCGGCGGAACAGGCGAGAATGTGCTGGTGCGAAAGCGGCAGGAGCGGTCCCTCATTCTCGACTTTGAAGTGCAGCCGAACTGGCGTAGCATCGTTCTTGGGTTTGATCAACCCGATACCGAGAATGCCGACTGGACCGCTCCGGCCGCGACGACTGACCAGGACCTCGATCTGCTGCGGAGCCTCGATCGACCGCGCCGTCACCTCCGCGATTTTCAGAATCTTGATCGATTGAAAGACTGGGTGTTGAATCTCGCCCAAGATTTGGGCGCGTTCCTCGGTCGTGGAGTATTCCGGCAAGCCGGGCCCGCCGACGAACAGCGCCACCCGTACTGGTTCAGACCCCTGTTCCACGAACAGCGTTACGCGGAAGAGAAATTCGTCGGTGCTGCCGTACCTGAGGAAATTATCGAGATTGCCGATCCCGCCGCTACTCGAGAAGAGTGGCCCCGTAAACCCAGGTTGGCTCCCACTGGAATCCAGCAAGCGATAGTGCCTCCAGGGGCTGCTTTCCATCGGCTTCTTGAGTCGCTCCGCTCGCTCGTTCAGAGCCTTGATTTCTTTCGCGTCTGCCTGCTTGTCGAGCAACGCCGTCAGATGTGGGGTCCCATCCCGCACGATCGAATTCGTTTTCCAATCGACCGGTCGGATTTCTTTTTCCTTGATCCACGCCGCGTCGAGGGTCGAGCGAAACTCGGCAATCGCTTTGGCTTTGTCGTCGGCTTGCATCAGGCACCACGCCAGGCCCAAACGGGCCGAGACATTTTCCGGCTCGAGTCGAATCACTTCCTGATACCGTGCGGTGGCCCGTTCCAGGTGCTCGTTGGCGGCCTTCAATTTCGCCGGGTCGTTGATGCGTTTAACCTCAAAAGGCAAGTGCTGGGGGTTTAGACCGAACCAGACTCCCTCGGATTCCTTGCCGGGCAGGACCGGGACCGTTTCGGATTTGCGTCCATACGCCAAGGCATGCGCTCGGGCTAAGCGATAACGCACCAGCGCGTTCTTGGGGTTTGCCTCGGCCTGTGCCGTCAGCATCTCCAGCACCTTGGCGACGGGAACCTGCTTCAGTGCACCCTGGTAATTCGGGCCAAGGAAACCGCCTGGAAGAACTTCTCGTTTGGGAAACTCCGGGCGAATCGCTCGCTCCGCGACCAACTGAGCGGCCACGATGTAGCGGTCCAGCAGCACGGGCGAGATCGTGAGGGCCTCGGCATTGTTTTCGAATCCATGCGTGATGGCATCGGTCGGCAATTCGAGTTCGGGCCTGAAATCCAGATCGAGCTGCAACAGATCGCGAACCGTGTTGCCGTATTCGGTGCGAGTTAGTCGCCGAATCAGGCTTCGCCCCGGATCGGGTTTGCCGGTGTCGGCCTTGGCGTAGATGGCACGGACGCTTTTTGCAAGCGCTACCTTTTCAGCCGCCGTCGGCTGCGGCTGTTTCGCGGGCGGCATTTCGCCGGCCTCGATCAGGTGCAGCGCCGCGTCCCAGAGTTTGCGCTCCTTGAGGATTGCCTTCTCGGCCTTGAAGGTGTGCAGCGACAACCCCGCCTTCGGCTTCTCGGCGCCGTGGCATTTGACGCAATGCTTCTCGACGAACGGCACGATGACCTTCGCCACATCAGCCGAGTCCTGGGCGCGACAGGGTTGACCGACGATTGCAATAACCAGCGTCAGTGCAAGAAACGGGAGATATTGTTTCAACAGACTCATGTTTGTTCGCCAGGTGAGATAATTCATTTGGCCGCTCGCGGCAGATGTCAGCTATTGAGCAACTCGGGCAAGGGGCCGTAAGTCCTCGCGGGTTCCGACGAACTGGCGGGCCGGTTGAACGCGTCGCATGGTCGGCCGACCGCGTTCAGTAGCGTGGTATAGAGGGCGTTGATCACCGGATTCGTTCGGTGTGCCGTTCCGAAGGTCTGGTTGCCGCCGTCTCCTCCCGCGGCCTGGGCGTTGACCGGGTACCCTACGAACTGCCCCGTCCGCAGCGTTCCGCCGAGGTTGCCGACGAGTACGAAAGGCCAGTTCGCTCCGGGCCACGAATGCTGTTGGTTGGCCGAATCGCTCATGAACACGAGCAAGGTGTTGTCGAGCATCGAGCCGGTCCCTTCTCGCGTTTCCTGCAATCTTGTCAGCATCCGCGCCGCTTGCCGGGCGAGGTAATTGTGGTAGAGCGACAACGGTCCGAAGGGGCGCCGCTGGGCCAATTCCGCGGTCTGATCGACGCCGCCGTGTCCCAGTCCGTGTCCGTCGCCGTTGCAGATCCCCGAGTATCTCCCCATGAGGCCGCCGAGGCCCGAGGAGATTGTTACGACATTGGTCAGGCCGGCCACCAGCGCCGCCGTGACGATGTCGACCTGAGCCGTGGCGACCTCCGCCACCGTTCCCATTCGCTCCGGAAGCCTTGGGGCGTGGCGATTCAGCGTGCCGTTCTGGAATTGTTCGGAGAGCTGGCCATTTCGCCGAGAGAGCGACTCGATCGCTTCAAGGTGAGCGTCGAGCAATTCCCGCTCCGGCCCGGCGATTTCCGCACGAACTCGCTGCACATCGTTGGTGACGAAATCCAACAGGTTTCGCCGCGTCGCGAAGTCGTTTCGTGTGGCGCCGACGTTGCCGAACAGCGATTCGTAAGCCATTTCCGGCCGGCACTGCATCGCGATCGGTCTGCCCGCGCCCCATGCCGACGAGCAATAAGCGGTCGTCGGCCCGCCACTGGAGACGCCCAGACCGAGCAGCGGAAACACGCCGGGAATGGCCTGGGCAATCGCTGCGTCAATGGAAATTCCCAGTGCCGAATGCTTGTTGCCCGGAATCCCCGAGAGGGCGGTGAAGTAGCCCCCATGGTCCACGGCATTGTTCGTTCGCAAACCATGCAAGATCGTCATCCGGTCGCGGAAGGGTGCGAACGGTTCGATATCCAAGGGGAGGTTCAGACCCCGAAGCGGAATTCGCCGGAGTTCGTTGGATGCCAGCGGCACCCCCTCGGGCAGATTGCCGCCGATTTCGCGAAAGCCGTTGTCGAACACGAGGAAGATCACGCGTTTCGGCGCCGTGGGACGTCCTGATGCCTGTGCGGCCACCTTTTGCAAAAGCGGCTCAAAGAGCAATCCGCCAGCGCCAAGCGTGATGCCCTTGAGGACCGTGCGACGGTCAAGCTGGTTCATTTTCATTGGGTTGTGCATGAAATCTTCTCCCCAAAAAAGGTTGGCGTGTTTCAATTTTCTCTGGGCAAAGGCAGGAGGGATCACGTAGGAGGAGGGGGGGGGCTGTAACTCCATCCAGCGCAAGGTGTTGCGGATTTCTCGCGTTGAACCGAACGGAAATCCTCCCCAATTCGATTAGCCAATCACGATCGAATCCCGCGTTGGATTCCGCGTTTTTGTTGAGACGAACCCAGCGACACCCTTGGAGTCAGGCCAAAGAGCGCGAACTTGCTACGGCGCTTCGCCAGGAAACGTCCCGCCCATCCGAACACCCGGAAGATTCGTCTGAACGCCAGAATGCGGATACTTCGACACCGTCTCCCACGCGATCTTCTGCAGAATCGCGTGATGCTCGTCGGTGATGTTCTTCATTTCCAGCTTCAAGCCAACGGGCGACTTCTGGTAGATCGCCGCGAAGTTGCAGTACGCCGTCAATAGATTCACATGCTCTTTGGCGTGGAGCGCATCTTTGAACAATTCGGACTGCTTCGTCACGCCAGGGTATTTGCCGTCGACGACCATTTCCCTCAACTTCACGATGGCGTCGCCGACCGGAACGATGAAAACAACCTGTTTGCCGATTTCCTTGTTGATAGCGTCGACGCGGACTTCGAGCCTTTTGCGGTTCTTGTCGAGAGCCGCTTGCAGGTCGGCGATCTTGGTATTGTCCCGATCCTCGGGTTTCTTGAGGCTCAAACCATCGGCGACGAGAAATCTTGCCTGATGGTACAGGCGGAATTTGGGATTCTTGGCAAAGCCAGCCGTCCCAAACGCCTTGAGATCAGGCTCGACGGCCCAGTTCGAAGCGGTGGTGAGCCAGACATCGACCTCGCCTTTGTCCAGCAGGGTTCGAGGGGTGTCTTGGGATTTCGTCCGGCCTCCATTAGAAGTAAGCGGCCTATCCAGATCCTTTTCACCCCCCTTCCCGCTGTAGCCAAGATCCTTGTATTCAATGCCCGCCGCTTTGGCGATCAAACCGAAGTTGGCAATCAACGGTCCATTCATCTTGAACATGCAACGCAGCGCCGGCGGCGCGTCCTTGGCCGCGGACTGCGGCTTGGCATCGTCCGCTCCGACAGTGCCGCCGACTCCGACCAGCACGCACCCAACAACGATCATCGAAACAGTACTCGAATTCATTTGAAAACCTCGGCCGCGAGCGGCAGCAACGGGAAGTTATTTCGCTGAAATCAACCGACCAGTAACTCCCGGAGTGGTCCGGCAAGCGTCGGGTTTTCTCGATCCGCGCCGACCAGGTTAAAGTGCGGTCGCGGATCGCCCACGGCGTGCAAGAGCGTGTTGTACAGGGTGTTGATCGTGGGATTCCCGGCCATGCCAACGCCGCCGACCCCTCCCGCAATGTTTCGTTCTCGCATCGGGTAAAGCACGATCTGATTCGTGCGGATACGGCCGCCGAGGTTGCCCAGGAGCACGAACGGCCAATTGCCCGCCGCGCTGTGCTGGGTCTCGGCGCTGTCGCTCATGAATACGACGAGCGTATTGTCGAGCATCGTGCCGGAATCCTCGCGCGTGTCCCGAAGTCTCTGGAGCAGCGCGGCTGTCCGTTCCGCCATATGCCGTCGTACCAGCGTCAGAACCCTCCAGCCGTCCATGTTCAATTCCCTGTCGGGGAAGTTGTGACCGAGTGGGTGCGTGCTTTGCTCGGAGATGCCGGTGTATTTGCCGCGAATCGCGCAGAGCTCCGAGGTGATCGTCACCACATTGGTCAGGCCGACCGCCAGGGCCGCGGCGGCAATGTCGAATTGCGCGGTGACCGTGTCTTTCCAGGTGACGGGAAAAGGCGAGGGGAGCCGCGGCGCCGACCTGGTCAGCGTGCCAGCTTCGAATCTTTGAGACAAAGTCGTTTCACGCCTCGACAGCGATTCGAGGGCGGCGAGGTGATGATTGAGTTGTTCTCTTTCCAGTCCCGTCAAATTCGCTTCCAATCTCCTGATGTCGCCGGACATCAAATCGAGCAGATTCCGACGCGACGCAAAGTCGTTCCGGGTGGTGCCGACGCTCCCGAAAAGCGATTCATAGGCGAGTTCCGGCCGGCACTGCGAGGCGATGGGCCGGCCCGGGCCCCAGGCGGAGGAGCAGTAATGCGTCTGGGTCTGGGCCGCCCCCGGATCGATTCCAAGATTTAGGATCGGAAAGATCCCAGGCAGTCTGCGGGCAATGGCTGCGTCGATGGAGACGCCCGCCACGTTGGTGAAGCGGGCCGTGCCTCCCCCGTTGAAGAGGCCGGAGAGGGCGCCGAAACCGCCTCCGTGATAGGGCATCACGCGCCCGCCGCGCAGGCCATGGATGATGGCCAGCCGATCCTTGTAGGGAGTGAACGGTTCGATGTCGAACGGCAACGCATGCTGGCCGAGCGGGATTTGCCGAGTCTCCCGGCCTTCGATCGCCACGCCCGCGGGAAGCGAGCCAAACTCGGGAAAGCCATTGCCGAACAGCACGAACACGACGCGCCTTGGAGTCCGGTAGTTTCCACGCTCCTGCGCTTCCAGTTTCTGGAGAAAGGGGGAGAGCAGAACACCGGAAGCGCCTGCGGAAAACTGCTGCAACAGTGTGCGACGATTCATCATGAGTACTTACTCCTTGGTTCGATAGACGAATGAATCGGATGTCAACAGTGACGTAAGTAGGGCCGTCAAGCTGCCGTCGCTTTCGCGATAGGCACGATGTGCGGCAACAAGTACAGGTCCGTCTTCGACGGTTTCATTGCGGCCCATGAAGAAGCGGAACACATGCCGCACGAAGACCTGTTCCACCCGCTGCGAGGCCGCCAATCGGCGGATCAGGTCGAAGGGATCCTTCACCGCGCCGTCGAGCTTGGGATCGCCGGTGCCGTCCAGGAAACCCGTCGTATCGAGCGGCGCCGTGGTGTACCTCGTCGCCATGGGCTTGCCGTCCTTGCCGAGGTTCTTCTTGCCGTTGGTTTTTTCCTTGTCGACCACTTCTTCAGTGGTCCGGAACACGCCCAGGTGGTTGAACTGCTCGAACGGCAGGCCGAGCGGATCCATTTGCTTGTGACATTTCCAGCAATATTCCACCCGAGTCACCTCCATCCGCGACCGCAGCGTGCGGTGGGGTTCGTCGGGAAGCTGCGCTTCGACGGTGATCGGCACGTCGGGAACGCGTTGGCCGAGCAACTTTTCGCGAATCCATTTGCCACGGTGGATGGGGTGATTGTCGAAATTACTCGACTGCGCCATCAACCAACTGGGGTGGGTGAGAATGCCCATGCGACGATCGGCGGGCATTTCGTAGATTCGCTCCGGAATCCAGCCGGTGACTGCCTTGATGTCGAATCCGCTGATCTGATAAATATTGGCCGGGTGCCGCTCAACCATGAGAAGGGCAAATGGCTTGTCCTTCGGTTTATTCTTCAACCTCTGCTGCGTTTCGTCCGTTTGTCTGCTGGGGAAGTCCGGATTGTACGCAAGCACGAAGATTTTATTGGTGGTGAGAAGCTGGCGGAGAACGTCTTTATCCTCCCTTACCACCCAGCGAATCAATTGGTCCGTGTCGTTGACGAAGTACTCCGCGTTGAAACCAGGTTTACTGTTGAGGATGATCTTACCGCCGGGATTGGGGAGCAACCGTTGCAACGTTGGCTCGTCCTTGAACACCTCCTTGGCGGCGTGGTGGCCGAAGTATTCGCGGAAGAACTGGATGAGACGCGGTTTTTCGATGGTCTTGTCTTTGAGAATGCGGGCCACCTGTTCGCGAACCTGATCGGCGGTCTTGAGCTTGCCTTCGTTCGCCGCCTTGAGCAGGTCTGCGTCCGGTTCGCGATCGGTGAGGGTGAAGGCGATGGACCGCGCGAGGTCGTGCGGCGCCAGCATCGCCCTGCCGTCTCCTGCCGTCTCGACTCGATAAACCAATCTCGGTGTACACATCACCGCGATCAGCAACTGTCGGGCCGCGTCCTCGGCGCCGTTAGCCTCCAGCGCTTTCTGGATCACCGCGGAGTAACGAGTCAACTCGTCGGCATCGGGCTCCCGCCCGAGCAGCTTGCTGAAGGTTTCTCTAACAGCCGACTTAACCTGATCAGGCGTCGCCTTCTTTCCGACCTTCATCAAGGCGTCGAGTTGCGGGATCCGGTCCCCCTCCTTGCTGCTGGGCTTGCCATTCTTCAATTTCCCCCGGAATTTTCGGAGCATGGCATCGGCGAATGATCCGGCATTACGTAATTGAATCTCCACTTCCGATTCGCCGACGCGCAAAATCTGGGCATAGTTGGTGAAATCCCACTGTGGGATGAAGGACCACGGCGCCTTCATTTGACCAGGCGGCAAACGCGGCATGCCGAAGTTGTATCCTAACGGCTTCTTGGAACAGAGCGGCAGGTCGAGGTTGAATTGCTTGATTTTCTCGTCGAGAAAGTTCTCGTAGGCTTTGGGAGTGAGTCGCCAGAGCCGGGCCCTGGTGCCCGTAGCCGAGGTTCCCGCCTTGCCGGCGTCCGGGCCGAACAGGGCGTCGTGATCGACACTGTTCCCGCGATTTGACGCAACGGTCGCGCTCTCGTCCAGGGCAACGCCCATACTCTTGAGTACTTGCCGCATCCAGCGGACGGCGACCGCGCGTTCCACTGCGGGAGGCTGCTTCGCATCCGCCGGCGGCATTTCACCGCTCTCCACCATCGACAGGACTTGCTGCATGAGCTGGACCTGCGGGAATTGATCGAGGGCCACCTTGCCTGCTTGTTTCTTCGCGTTATGGCAGCGAACGCAATGGGTGTCGAGAAACGAGCGAATGTGCTTGGCGTCGATCGCCTCCTTCCCATTCGCCTTCGGCGCCTTGGAGGGTGGCTCCTGGGCAACCACCGGCTGGTAACAGCATACGACCAGCGCCAACGCCAGGATCCATTTCGGCAGGACCTGTAAATATCGGCAGAACATAAAACTACCTCAATCCATCGGTACAGTCACAGCTTTCGCAACATCACGCTAAGCCGCAAGCGGCAAACACAATTACGCCAAGATTTCCGTCAGCGGCCCGGTCGTGTTGATATCGCGCAAGCCGGAGTCAGGTTCGCCGAACCGCTCGCGACGGTCGCCCACCGCGTGCAAGAGCGAAAGGTAGAACTGACCGAGGGTGCGGTGTCCGTTTGTGTTGTAATGCGGGAATTCCAGGAATCGTCCTGCCGTGCGCAACCGACCACCGAGGTTGCCGATGAGAATCATGGGCCACTCGGTTCCTTGGCCGTGGTGGGATTCGGCTGAATCGCTCATGTAAACGATCAAGGTGCTGTCGAGCAGCGTGCCGTTCCCCTCTCGGATGGCGGCGAGTCGGTTCGCCAAGTCCGCTACCCTTTGAGCATGGTAACGGCGAATCGGAATGGCCGACTGGTCTTGCGTCTCGCCGAGAGAGTGGCCGATCGAATGACCGTCGACGTTGATGCCGAGTTCGGCCCACGTCTTGTAGGCGTGCGGACCACACGAACCGTCGAGAACGACCACGTTCGTCAATCGCGATGCCAGAGCGGACGCGGCCAAGGCGCACTGGGCCTCGAATCGGTCGGTCTGGCGTACGCTGTTAAACCGGTCGATCGCGGGTCGATTCGCCCTCACCTGGTCCCGGATTGCATCGACCCGATCCTGACGGGTTCGCATCTGCTCGAAGGTATCGAGATAAATGTCAAGCTGTTCGCGATCCATGGCGGGGAGTGCGCTGCGGACCCGGCGAATGTCGGAGCGGGCCCAGTCCAAAAGCCGATTGCGGACATTGAAGGCTCGCCCCGCATTCCCTTCCGCGACACTTCCGAACAGCATCTGAAAAGCGACATCCGGCTGACAGACCATTGGCAGTGGCCGACGGCGAGCGCTGGCCGACACCGTGTTCTTGAAAACGGTGTTGGGAGACGCGTCAACTCCCAAACCCACGACGGGAACGATGCCCGTCAACGATTGGGCCAATGCATGGTCGATGGTCTGGCCGTGAGCAAACGCGTTCGTCCCATTGGCGTTATCCCTTGCCGGATAGCATCCCAGTGCGCCGTACGCCGCGCCGTGATTCGGCATGGCGTTCTTGCACGACATGCCCAGCAGGATCGCCATGCGGTTCTTGAACGGCGCGAGCGGCGCGATTGGCTCGGGCAGTTCAAGGTCGGCCAACGGTCGATCGATCACCTGGGCGGGACCGACGCGCCGATTCGATTCGATCCCTCGCGGAAGAATGTGGCGACGATACAGGCCGTTGCTTTCGAAGAGAAAGACGACCCGCTTCGGCGGAGCCTCGCCCGCAGCCTGGGCTTCCAGGGAGTTCAGGAACGGCTGGAGCACGACGGCCCCGGCGCCCAGCGTGATGCCCTTCAGGACCGACCGGCGATCGAGTTGGCCGGGGGTGACCATGTTCAGAGGATCTGGGAAGATATTCACTTGGTTTCCTTTGCAAGGGAGGGAACGGTTCGGTACAGGAAGGATTCGGAGGACAAGAGCGAAACCACCAGTGCCTTGAAGCTACCGCCGCTTTCAAGGTAGGCACGGTCGGCTTCTTGCAACGTCGGCGCGTCGCCGGGGGTTTCATTGCGGCCCAGGAAGAAGCGGAACGCATGGCGAATGAACACCTGCCGCACGCGCTCCGATTCGGCGAGACGGCGCAGCATCTCGGGTGCATCCTTGACCGGGCCGTCGAGCTTCGGGTCGCCGCTGTGCAGTATGGACCCCGTCGTGTCGAGCGGTGCGCCACGGTAGATCTTCTGCTTCTTGTTCGTGGCTGATTTCGTCGCTTCGCTGTCAACTACCGGTTCGGATGTGCGGACGAATCCGTAGTGATTGACGTGCTCGAACGGCGTGCCCAGATCGTCCATGCGGTAGTGACACTTCCAGCATGCTTTGGCGCGGGTGACCATTTGCCGCTCGCGCAAGGTACGGTGCGGGTCTTCGGGCACCATGGCGGCGGCGTCGATCGGCAGATCGGGTACACGTCCGCCCAGCAACTTTTCGCGCACCCAGCGGCCGCGACGGACAATATCGTTGTCCGTGCCCGCCGACCACGCCACCAGCCAGCTTTGCTGCATCAGAATTCCAATCTGCTCTGCCTGTGCTTTCGCCGCGTCCGCCTTGGAGATCGATGGGAAAACCTGCGATTTGGACAATGCCGGCTTCGTCAGTAATTGCTTCAGCACGTCCCGATCCTGACTGAGGATGTTCTGGATGAAGCCATCGGTGTCCGAGACGTACCGCCTGGGATTGAAGTTGAGCTGTTTTGGATCGACCTTGAAGCCGAGCTGCTTCAGGTAGTCCTTAAGGGGATCCTTGAACACTTCGGGAGCACGGTAATAGTCGAAGTATTCCCGAAAGAACCCCAGGACGCGCGAATTCGACTTCTTCGCTTGCTTCGGTTTCTTCGGATTGTTGCCGTCGAGGATATGGCGAACCGCGGCTGCGACTTCTTCACGCGTCGTGAGCTTCCCTTTGGCTGCGACAGACAGCAGCTCCAAATCGCGATGGTCCGATAGGGCGAGGCCGATCGCGAACGCGGTCTCGCGCGGCGACAGCATGCGCACCCCGGGCCGCACCTCCGCGCCGAGGCCGATCTCGAATCGCAGAATCGCTTCCGGCGTCATCAGCGGGGCCATGAGAATCGCCTTGCCCGCCAACGAGTAATCCCCTTCCTTCGCAGCATCCTTGTAGAGGTCGAGCAGGCTTTCCAGTTCTTTCGCGTTGGGAGTTCGCGAGACAATGGCCAGATACTGCTTATTCAGGGCACGCACCAGCTCCTCACGATTCGCTGCCACCTTGGGATGCATCAGCGGTGCGAAGACGCCGTTCCCCTGGCGAACCCGATCCCCTTTTTCGAGATGTTTGCGTTCTTCCGGCGTTGCCGTCTTGATGCGTGCCTCGCTCGGCCAAAGCGGTTCTTTGCCGGCGGGATTGGCGACGATGTTGACGATGGCATGGGGCTTTACCAGAGCATTGACAATCTGCTCGGCATTGGTGAGGAGCAGGTTGGTGGCCCCTTCATCGGGCGCGTAGAGCGAAGAAAAGTCCTTGAAGCCGGCGTCCTGATGGAGGCCAAAGGGTTGTTGCAAACCCTGCACCTTGAATTCGCTGAACGATTTCTTGTAAGCGCTCGGCGACAGACGCCAAAGTCGAGGCGCTGGCGGCACGCTCGGCCCACGCGGACCGCCAAAGAGAATCGCGTGAGGCAGGCGATTGCCATCCACCGGTTTTTCCTTGACCGCAAAGGGCAGCGCAGGCCCTTTGAATGGCGTGTCGAGTTGCAATGCAATCCACTGAACAACTCCCGCCGCCTCGGCAGGGTCGGGCCGGTCCTTGACCGACGGCGGCATGTCGCCGGCACGGAGCCGTTCCAGGATCGACGCATACGCCACTCGGCCGGCGATGTGGTCGAACTTCAGGGCGTCCATCGAGAAGTCGCCTTCCTTGCGCTTCCCGCTATGACAACTCATGCAGTTGGTTTCGAGGAAGCTGCCCACGAACTTCGCATCAGCCTTGGCTGGCGTATGGATGTCAGCCCTGCCGAAGAGCGGCATACCGGCCACCAGCAAGAGTACTCCTGTAAAGCGTATAAAGTCAGGTCGATGCATGGAGTATTCCATCCTTCTTTGAAAGCGTTGATCGTCTCATTCCGCGTGCCCATGTCGGTCAGGATTTCATCGCACGACGTCGGCGATGGTTCCGGAATTTCTTCAGGAGGAAAACGAAGCCCAACCCGGCAACTTAGCGGCTTGTATCAGCCAATTCGAGATTTGCGCCTCGTCAATTGTGTCGCCTTCGTAAATGTTGAGCCATCTGGCATTCGGGTCTTTTCCGGATCCGGTTGGCACTGGCTTAAGCGACGCACCGCAGAAAAAATTGAGCTGAACATATTTAGTCAAGACATGAAACGAAACGAGCCAACCTTGACCCTCGATGCCGTAAAACGGCGAATTCCAACGCACTGCCTTCTGTACGTTGGGCAAATGAGCGACGATAAGTTCGTCAAGGCGGCGACCAACGTCGCTTTTCCAACCGGGCATTGCAGCAATGTATGCGATTACCGGTTCATCTCCGTCGCCTTTCGGTATCTGCGGGTTTCCGCCGGTAAGCAGCTTCGCTGGGCCAGCACCTGGTTTGCGCGAGCTTGGTTTGGCAGTTCTTTTCGATGATTTCGGGTTCTTTGGTTGAGATGGCTTCATGGTTACTCGGATTTCATAAACATGCGACGGATAGTTGGCCCCTTTCACATCCACATTCCAGAGATTAGCAGTCCCGGAACGAAAATGAACCGGAACATGTTGACGTACTGTGCGACCTCTTCCGGTGGCCCGTAGATGTAGCCGAGGATCGGAAGCCCGAACGCGATGTGAACCCATCTGAGTATAGATCGCTTGGTCGATTCTTTCATAGCTGCCCTTTCAATAATGTGGGCTCGATATTTTGCCGAACGTCTAATATGGCCAGAAACTCGTGACGAATCATTTTCAACTTCTTTCAACAAAAGAGGAAATTTGATTCCGCGGGCACAGCCACTCGCCACGTCTTCTCATCCATTGTGACGTCAATGCTGAGCGGCCATCGGTCCGGCATGCGAGTCCCGACGTGCGTGCGGCCGAACGGCCGCAGGGAGACGAAAAAACAAAAGGGAACGCAGATCTTTTTTTATTGTAAGCTGTCCATCCAAGGAAGGAAAGGTTGACGTCATTTCTTCACGAGCCCGACCTAACTCATCGCACGACGTCGGCGATCGTTCCGGTGCTGTTGTTGAAGCGGTCGATCCGCGCTCCCATCTTCTGGGCCATCGTGAGCAGCAGGTTGCTGTGGGGAGCGCGCGAATTGACCGGAACGCGACAAATGCGATCAAAACGTTCCCGGGAACGTTCATTGTCGAGATCGTAGGTAAATTGCGGATTTCCGATCGTGTTGAAGTCGATGTGGCTGCCGTGCCTGAGGCCAAGAGCCGTGCCGCCCGCGAGGACGAAGGGCAAATTGGCCGTGACGTGGGAACTGCCGTTCGACATGTGGCTGCCGAAGAGCGCCATGGTCGTTTCGATCAGCGGTCCGCCGGCGTCGCGCACTTCGACAAGC
>Ga0194132_10007428_pt1 | contig 16337 bp, 19 predicted proteins | sample TA2KigOf80mmetaG_FD_148612 | JGI IMG/M metagenome (GOLD analysis project Ga0194132, IMG submission 148612) | Freshwater microbial communities from Lake Tanganyika, Tanzania - TA2015054 Kigoma Offshore 80m | ecosystem: Environmental > Aquatic > Freshwater > Lake | place: Tanzania: Lake...
TGCCTCCTGCTCGCGTATGCCATCCCTATCCTCTGCGGCGGCTTGGCGTCATTACCTAAGGCAAGAGCCGGATGCGGGAAATCCGCTCGTCCGGATCTGTGGAGGGGGGCATGGGCAACCATGATTCTTACTCCGACTCTTCCCGTGCTATCGCGAATTCTCAGCGTGCGTCGTGATCGGCGATGCCGGGTCCAGCTCAGCGACTCGAGTGAGACGCTTCGCTGACGGCTCGCGCCCGCGCGATCATCCGTCGCAGATCGTTGTCGCCGATGCTCTTACGGTGCTCGCCCATCGTGACCACTTCGTGATACACCGCCGCCAGTTCATCGCTGGACAAGTTGAATCCAAGCGTCTCGCACCGCTTGTGGACGGCGTGACGACCTGAGTGCCGGCCGAGGACCAGCTGATCCGGGGTTTGACCCACGTCCTGGGGGCACATGATTTCGTAGGTGCGCGAGTCCTTCAGCATGCCGTCCTGGTGAATGCCGGCCTCGTGCGCGAACGCGTTCCGTCCGACGATGGCTTTGTTGGCTTGTACGGGCTCGCTGGTCAATTCAGACAGGAGTTGGCTGGCCGCAAAGAGATGGGGTGTCTCGATGGCGGTGTCGTACGGCAGACGGTCCTGCCGCACGCGGAACGCCATAACGATCTCCTCGAGCGAGGCGTTGCCAGCACGCTCGCCGATGCCGTTGATCGTGCACTCGATCTGTCGAACGCCGCCCTGAACGGAGGCGATGCTGTTTGCGACCGCCAGCCCCAGGTCATCATGACAGTGCGCGCTGAACGTCGCCTTGTCTGAGTTCGGGACGCGACGACGAATCTCTTCGAAGAACTCGCGGATGTCCTCCGGCGTCGCGTAGCCGACCGTGTCCGGGAGATTGATCGTGGTCGCCCCTGCGGCGATCGCACCTTCGACGACGCGGCACAGGAAATCGCGGTCGCTGCGCGTGGCATCCTCCGCCGAGAACTCCACATCGTCGGTCACCTGCCGCGCTCGCGAGACGGCCGAGACGGTTGCCTCCAGGCACGCCTCGCGCGTGATGCGCAGCTTCTTTTCGAGATGGAGGTCCGAGGTGGCGAGGAAGGTGTGAATCCGTTTGCGCGTCGCCGGGGCGAGGGCCAGAGCCGCTTCGTCGATGTCAGCCGGCCGGCAGCGCGCCAGCGCTGCAATGACCGGCCTCGTAACCTGCATGGCCACCTGCCGCGTCGCTTCGGAGTCCGCGGGCGACGCGATGGGGAACCCCGCCTCGATGATATCCACGCCCAACGCGTCCAGCGCCATGGCCATCTTCACCTTGGATGGCACATCCATCGAGAAGCCGGGCGCCTGCTCTCCGTCGCGGAGGGTGGTGTCGAAGATGATGACGCGGGTGGTCTGGCTCATGAGGACAGTGTGGAGGGGGCGGACCTAGAAGTCAAAGCGATAATCATTACCTTATAATAATTCGAAGTTATGGACTTGTCAGCCGTACGAATCTTCCTCGCCGTGGCGGAGGAGCGCAGCTTCTCGCGCGCCGCGGCCAGGGTGCACCGGACGCAGCCAGCGGTCAGTCAGGCCGTGCGTCGGCTGGAGGACAGTCTCGGGGAGCAGCTGTTCGATCGCTCGTCCAAGAGCGGCACGCTGACGGACGCGGGTCGCGTCCTCCAGAACTACGGGCAACGCCTCGTGCGCCTCGCTGAAGAGACCGAGTCCGCGATGCGTGAGCTGCGTGACCTGAGGCGTGGCCGTGTGCTGGTCGGAGCGAACGAAGCGGCCGTGCACACGCTGCTGCCGCTCGTCGCGAGGTTCCGGGCTCGGGTACCCGAGGTGGCCATCGACGTGCGGCGCGTGCACGCTCGGCAGATTGCCGTCGAGGTGCAGCAGGGTAGCCTTGACTTCGGCGCGCTGACGTTTCGACCGTCGGAGTCGGGGCTTCTCGAAGTGGCCATCGGCACTGACGAACTTCTGCTGCTCGTCGCGCCGAGCCATCCACTGGCCAAGCGGAAACAGGTTTCGATGGAGGACGTCGCGAAGGAGCGGGTGGTGGCTCACAACGACCCGTCGCCGGCGCGTGAACGTGTGCTCCGGCTCTTCGAGCAACGGCACATTCGGTTGAACATGATGATCGCGCTGCCGAGTCTGGATGGCATCAAACGCGCCGTCGAGATGAAGCTAGGAGTGGCGCTCCTGCCGGCCCGGTGCGCGATCACCGAGATCGCGACTGGCCGCTTGGTCGGGGTGCCGGTCACCGGTGTGTCTCGCCGTCGCCAGGTGATGCTGGTGTGCCGGAGTGCCCACCGTTCGCACGCCGCGAACGCGTTTCTCGCGGTGGCGCAGGAGTCCGCCAGGGCGGCCCGTGAGAGCGACGTGTAACGAACGCCTACACCTTCCTGTGACGGTAACGATCGAGGGCATGCTCACCTTGCTGTGGCAGGTGCGCACACGGCCGCGTGACACCTCTCCCGCCGCCACGGATTCTGCGGCTCGAAGCGCAGTTCGAGTCCTAGAAGCCGGAGATGTGCGGTAGCTTCTCCGCCACCTGTCTGACCGCGTCGAAGTCGTCGAGGAGCATCGTCGTCGGGTTCCACTGGCCGCTGAGGAACGAGTCACGCGCGGCGGCGGGCAGCGAGGCGTGAATACGCAGCGGCCCGGCGGTGATCAGTCCGGACTCGACGTCGCACGACACCACGGTGTCCGGCGACTGCTCGACCAGCGTCTGCAGCCGCTCGACGTCCCCGCGTGCCGCGGTGAAGCAGGGCATGCCGAGCATCACCGAGTTACCGCTGAAGATCTCGGAGAACGACTCGCCGACGATCGCGTCGAAGCCCGCGCGAGCGATGCCCTGAGGCGCGTGTTCACGTGAGGACCCGCAGCCGAAGTTGCGGTTGACCACAAGGACAGTAGCCCCCGAGTACCGCCGGTCGTTGAACGGATGCGACGGATCCGCGGCCCGATCGTCCTCGAAAAGGTGCTTCTCGAGCCCTTCGAACGTCACCGCGCGCAGGAAGCGCGCCGGCATGATGCGGTCCGTATCAAGGTCGTCGCCGCGCAACGGCAGGGCCCGCCCAGCCATCTGTGTAATCTTCATGATTGCTCTCTACTGACCCGCCCACCTGCCGCCTACCTGCCTGCCCGCCTAGACCTGAGCGGGCGTCAGCATCTGGCGAACGTCCGCCACCTCGCCCGCGATCGCTGCAGCCGCCACCATCGCTGGACTCATCAGCAGCGTCCGACCGTTCGGACTGCCCTGGCGGCCCTTGAAGTTGCGGTTCGACGACGACGCGCAGACCTGGCGGCCTTCGAGCCGATCTGGATTCATCGCGAGGCACATCGAGCACCCGGCGCCGCGCCATTCGAAGCCGGCCGTTCTGAAGATCTGATCGAGCCCCTTCGCTTCCGCCGCCCGCGACACCGCCTGCGAACCGGGCACGACGAGCGCCTTGACGTGCGGGGCGACCCGGCGCCCTGAGACGACGCGCGCGGCCTCCTCGATGTCCGACAGCCGCCCGTTTGTACACGAGCCGATGAAGGCGACGTCGATCTTCGTGCCCGCGATCTTCTGGCCGCGGGCGAAACCCATGAACGTGAGGGCCTCTCCGTCCGCGTTGTCGGCAATAGGCTCGCTGATGCCGACCGATTGGCCGGGGTTGATGCCCCAGGTCACCGTGGGCTCAATGGTCGCTGCATCGATGACGACGCGGTCGTCGTAGTTGGCGCCAGCATCCGAAGCGATCGAGCGCCAATACGCGACTGCCCGGTCGAACGCCTCGCCGTGCGGCACGAACGGTCGACCCTTGAGGTAGGCGAAGGTCGTCTCGTCGGGATTGACATAGCCCACTCGAGCGCCTCCCTCAATCGACATGTTGCACATCGTCATGCGCTGATCGAGCGTCATGGCGTCGACCGTGCTGCCACCGTATTCGTACGCGTAGCCCACACCGCCATTCACGCCGAGGCGCCGAATGATGGTCAAGATCACGTCTTTGGCGTACACCCCCGGCCGGAGCCGGCCGTTGATGTCGATGCGCCGGACCTTCAGCGGCTCCATGGCCAGGCACTGTGACGCCAGGACGTCCCGCACCTGCGAGGTGCCGATGCCGATCGCGATCGCGCCGAGCGCCCCATGGGTGGAGGTATGACTGTCACCGCACGCGATCGTCATTCCGGGCTGCGTCAGTCCCAGCTCTGGCCCGATGACGTGCACGATCCCCTGACGGTCTGCACCCGGTGCGCCAGGCGCGTACAGCTCGATGCCCTGCTCGCGGCAGTTTCGTTCCAGGGCCGCGGTCATCTCCTCGGCGGTCACGTCCAGGAAGGGACGCTGAAGGGAGCTGGTGGGCACGATGTGATCCACGGTCGCGAACGTCCGCTCAGGGTAAGCGACCTTCCAGCCGTGTTGCCGAAGCATGTCGAACGCCTGTGGGCTGGTCACTTCGTGCACCAAGTGGAGCCCTACGAACAGTTGCGTCTGCCCGCTCGGCAGCGTGCGTACAGCGTGTGCCTTCCAGACCTTCTGAAACAGAGTAGGCATGAGTCACCGGATAGAATAGCGTGTAACGCCCGTGCGCCGCCACGCACGTGCTCGACCGTATGGGATTCGACGAGTTTCGACAGGGGATCGCAGAGTTCTTTCGTGGCGCCGCCCTCGGCAGCTACGAAGCTGCGTTGCGACAGCAGACGGCGGAGCTGAACGATCTCTTCCTCCTGCTCTGCTTCATGGAGGCGACGGCCCTTCCGAATCCCGCCACCCTCTATCTGCTCGAGATCTATCCCTACCTCCTCGAGCAGTTCCACGTATGGCACCGCCGCATGGGGATGGATCACTCGCCGATCGGTAGCCTCCCGTGCTGTTGACGCCGCTGCTCGAGCAGCAGGTCGTCTTCTTCGGCGGCAAGGGTGGTGTGGGCAAGACGACGTGCTCGGCGGCGTTCGCCCTGGCCGCGAGCCGACGGGGCCGTCGGGTGCTGCTGGTGTCCACCGATCCGGCGCACTCGACCGCGGACATCTTCGAGCACCGCATTGGTCCCGATGAAGTGGAGCTTCAGCCGAAACTGACTGCGCTCGAAATCGATGGAGAAGGCGAAGCCACGCGGTACATCGATGCCGTCAAGCGCGACATCAATCGGATGTTCAGCGCTGGTGTCGTCAAAGCCGCCTACAAGCAAATCGAGGCCGCGGCGGCCTCGCCCGGACTCGTGGAAGTGGCGCTGCTGGACCGGATGATCGAGCTCATCATCAATCGGCAGCAGGTGCATGACCTGATCGTCTTCGATACGGCGCCCACGGGACACACGCTGCAATTGCTCCGGATGCCCGAGGCGATCACCAGCTGGATCCAGGCGCTGGTACGTCACCGTCGTGCGCTGGTCGAAATCGATCGCGGCGCCGACGTGACGCCCGTCGCAGCGGCCGCGGCCGACCCTGTGCTGGGCGCGCTGGAGCGTCGACACGGTCGGCTGTCTCGCTTGCGTGAGATCATCGGCGATCGCAGTCGAACGTCGTTCGTGCTCGTCAGCGTGCCTGAGCGGTTGGTCATCGAAGAGACGGCCAGAGCGGCCGATCTGCTCCACGAGACCGGTATCGACGTCGGCGGGCTTGTCGTCAATCGCGTCCTGCCGGACGACTTGGAAGGGGAGTTCTTTCGGTCGCGCAAGGCACAGGAGCGCGTCTATCTGGAGGAAATCGACCGGCGGTTCGGCCGATTGCGACGCGTGCGCGTGCGTCAGCTGCCGCGTGACGTGTATGGCTTGGCTTCGCTCACCGCGGTGAGCGAACAACTCGTGGGCACGACATGAAGTGTCGACAGTGCGGAACTGAAATCGCCGACAAGGCGCTCATCTGTTACAGGTGCGGGACGGCGACCACCGAAGCGAAGTATCAACCGGCCGCCGTGCATCGCCGATCGTCGTACCTGCGTCCGGTCCTCCTGGTACCGATCGTCGCACTCCTTGTCGCGCTGCTGGCCGCCGCGTACGCGATGCTAAACTAGCGAAGCTGAGAAGCCGTGACTACACCACCTCTCAAATTTCGCCACGACTGGACCGTCGAGGAAATCGCTTCGATCTACACCCTGCCGCTACCCGATCTCCTGTTCCGCGCCCAGACGGTGCATCGCGCGCACCATCTGGCGACCGAGGTCCAGGGCTGCATGCTGCTGAGCATCAAAACCGGTGGCTGCCCCGAGGACTGCGCCTATTGCCCCCAGTCGGCGCACTACAAGACGGGCATTACGCGCTCGGACCTGCTCTCGCTGGACGATGTCACGACGGCAGCGACCCAGGCCAAGGCCCAGGGCGCGACCCGTTTCTGCATGGGCGCAGCGTGGCGAGACGTCCCGAAGGGCCACGCGTTCGACCAGGTGCTGGCAATGGTGCGTGCCATCCGCGGCCTCGACATGGACGCGTGTTGCACGCTCGGCATGCTCACGCAGGAGCAGGCCGACGCGCTGGCTGAGGCTGGCCTGACCGCCTACAACCACAACCTCGACACGTCTCCGGAGTTCTACGGCAGCATCATCACGACCCGGACCTACGAGGACAGGCTCGACACGCTCGCTCGCGTGCGCCAGGCCGGCATCACGGTCTGCTGCGGCGGCATTGTCGGGATGGGGGAGGAGCGGCCGGTACGGTATCGCCTGCTCCAGCAGCTGGCGCGCCTGGATCCGCATCCGGAGAGCGTGCCGGTCAACATGCTGGTTCGCGTGGAGGGTACGCCGCTCGCCGACATGAAGCCCGAGGATCCCTTCGAGCTCGTCCGAACAATCGCCTCCGCGCGTATTCTGATGCCCGCGTCGATGGTTCGGCTGAGCGCTGGACGGATGCAGCTCTCGGACGAGGCACAGGCGCTCTGCTTCGTGGCCGGCGCGAACTCCGTATTCCTCGGAGACCGCCTCCTGACGACGCCCAATCCGGGTACCTCGCACGACGAGCAGCTCCTGGATCGGCTGGGCATGCGGCTGAGCGTGACCGCACCGGTCGCTGGGGTGCCGGCACATGCGGGCGGATAGCCAGCTCGTGCGCCGCCTCGCGTCTCGTCTCGATGCCTGGGAGCGCGAGGGCCTGCGGCGGACGCTGCGTCCCCCGTCCGGGATCGATGTCTCCTCGAACGACTATTTGCAGCTGGCGCGACACCCGGAAGTGGTGCGTGCCTTCGTCTCCGCGGCCACGAGCGAAGGCGTTGGCAGCACCGGCTCCCGCCTGCTGCGAGGTGAGCGTGACCGATTTGCGAACCTGGAGGCGCGGTTTGCCACCTTCAAGGGCACCGAGCGTGCGCTGTACTTCTCGAGCGGTTATCTGGCGAATGTGGCGGTGCTCACCGCGCTGACCGAGCATGAAGACATCGTGTTTTCGGACGCGCTGAATCACGCGAGCCTGATCGATGGCATGCGCCTGTCTCGCGCGGACCGCATCGTGTTTCCTCACGGCGACTTCGCCCGGCTCGATGACCTTCTCACCCACACCCCCTGTCGCGGCGTCCGCTTCGTCGTCGTCGAGTCCGTGTTCAGCATGGACGGCGACGTGACCCCGCTTGACCGCGTGGTCAGGATCTGTCAGCGGCACGACGCGGTGCCGATCGTCGACGAGGCTCATGGCGTCGGCGTATTCGGCAGGAAGGGAACCGGCGCTCTGGAGGAGTCGGCCGTCGACCCGACCGCTTGCGTGTCGATCAACACCGCGGGCAAGGCGCTCGGAGTGGCTGGTGCGTTCGTCGCCGGACCCTCGACCGTTGTCGACTACCTGGTTCAGCGGGCACGGCCGTTCGTCTTCTCGACCGCACCGCCGCCGGCCGTCGCTGACGCGATCGATGCGAGCCTCACCTTGGTGGAGACGGAGCCCGAGCGCCGCGTCCGAGTACGGGCCCTTGCGGATCGACTCCGAGTCCAGCTGAACGCATGCGGCGTGGCCATGCCTCGCGTCGGCTCCCAGATCGTCCCGATTCCGATCGGCGACAACGAGAGGGCCGTTGGCGTCGCATCCCGATTGGCCGCTCAAGGGTTCGACGTGCGCGCGATCCGACCGCCGAGTGTGCCGGCGGGAACGGCTCGGCTTCGAGTCTCGATCAACGCCGGCCTTGACGAGCCCACCATCGATCGGTTCGCGGCGGCCGTGGCTTTGGCGCTGCAGGAGGTCCGGCTCTGCTCCGCGGCGTCTTCGTAACCGGTACGGACACCGGCATTGGCAAGACCGTCGTATGCGCCGCCCTGGTTGTCCGTCACCGCTCGCTCTCGCTGCGGTACTGGAAGCCGGTTCAGACCGGCATCGAGCAGGACGACGACACGAAGACGGTGCGCTCACTGGCCGGACCTGCGGCGCGGCCGCTCTTCGAGGGCATTCGTCTGCGTGGCATGGTCTCGCCGCACCTCGCCGCGCGGCACGCCGGTCGACGTATCGACCTTGAACCATTGCTGACGATCGCTCGGGCTCAATCCGACAGCGACCGATTCGTTGTCGAGGGAGCGGGTGGGGTGCTCGTGCCAATCAACGAATCCACCCTCATGGTGGACCTGATGCGCCAGCTCGAGCTGCCGGCGCTGGTCGTGGCTCGCTCCACGCTCGGGACGATCAATCACACGCTGCTGACGCTGGAGGCGCTACGCGCACGAGGCGTGTCCATTGCGGGTGTGGTGATGAATGGACCACCCAACGATGACAATCGCGAGGCAATCGAGGTCTACGGCGCCGTGCAGGTGATCGGTCAGGTCCCCGCTTTCGATCGCATCGACGCCGAGACCGTCGGTCGTATCGCTCAGGCGATCGACCCAGGCGGTCGCCTCCTGGATCTCGGGTTTCGATGATCCCGGGCACACCCTCACAGCCGCTGGCCTCACGCGACGCGCGCGTCGTCTGGCACCCGTACACACAGATGCGCACGAGTCCGCCGCCAATCCCGATCGTGCGTGGGGAGGGTGTGTACCTCTTCACCGAGGACGGACAGCGGCTGCTCGATGGGTTCTCGTCGTGGTGGGTCACGATTCACGGCCACTCCCATCCGCGATTGAATGCGGCGCTCAGCCGTCAGGCCGCTCAACTCGAGCATGTCGTGTTCGCCAGTTGTACGCACACTCCCGCAGTCGAGCTGGCAGAACGCTTGATCTCGGTGGTCCCGCCAGGTCTCACACGCGTGTTCTACTCCGACAACGGCTCGACTGCCGTGGAAGTGGCGCTGAAGCTGGCCGTGCAGTACTGGGGCAATCGGGGCGAGCATCAGCGACGGCGCTTCATCGCGCTGCGTCACGCGTATCACGGAGATACGGTCGGCGCAATGTCCGCGAGCGAGGACTCGATCTTCACGCGACCGTTCGACTCGCTGCTGTTCGATGTCATTCGAGCGCAGGCGCCGTATTGCTATCGATGTCCGCTCGCGCGTGAGCGCGCCACGTGCGGCATCGCGTGCCTCGGTGAAGCCACGCCGGCGTCCCCGGAGACGCTCGGCGAGCTTCTTGCCCACCACGGGGACTCGATTGCCGCCGTGCTCGTCGAGCCCATGCTGCAGGGCGCAGGTGGAATGATCGTCTGGCCCGCCGAGTTTCTCTCAGGCGTGCGTCGCTTGTGCGATCGGTACGGCGTCCTGATGATTGCGGATGAGGTGCTGACCGGGTTCGGGCGCACGGGTAGCTTGTTCGCGTGCGAACACGCTGCCATCAGCCCGGACATCATGTGCCTCTCGAAGGGGCTCACGGCGGGATATCTCCCACTCGGTGCGACGGTCACGACGGACGGGATCTACCAGGCGTTTCTGAGCGACGACCGAACGAAGACGTTCTTCCACGGGCATTCGTTTACCGCCAACCCGCTCGCGTGCGCCGTGGCGGTCGAGAGTCTGCGCATGTTCGAGGACTCCGACGTGCTGACGCACGTGCGGGCACTCGAGGGATGGCTGCGGCGTGGACTCGAACCACTGTCGGTCCTCCCTGTCGTGGGCGACGTGCGCGTCCTCGGGGGGGTGGGCGTACTCGAGCTGGTCTCGGATCGCGCGACGAAGGCAGGCGGCGGTTATCTCGATGACGTCGGTCCGCGGCTGACGCGAGAGTTGCTCGCGCGCGGGTTGCTCCTGCGTCCGCTGGGCAATGTGCTATACGTCATGCCGCCGTACGTGATCACGGAGCAGGAAACGGCCTGGATGATCGAGCAAATACGCGACGTGCTGGTCACGCTCGACTGATGGAGCCGGAGCCCACGGCGCCGAGCGCGTGGCGGGCGTTCCGCTCCGATCCGCAGCGGCAGACGGCCGTGGCCTACGTCCTCTGGATCGTCTTGGCCGGAGTGATCTGGAACGTCGTGTTCGATCGCGTGCTCGTCCTGGCCGGCCGGCGATACGTGCACGTGGCGTCTCAGGCAGACGAGGGAGGCCGGCCTCCGGTGCTCGTCGATCCATGGATGCGAGAGGCCAGAAGCCGCGGAGCCAGGTTGGCGGCGCTGGTCACGGTGCCGGTGATGGTGGTCGGCGTGATCGCGATCCGCTTCGCGTCACGCCGAAACACGTCTCACCGGCGCTTGTCGCGCGGGACGTAGTCTCGAGCTTGCGCGCCGAGGTAGATCTGGCGCGGTCGGGCGATCTTCTGCTCCGAATCCAGGAGCATCTCTTCCCACTGCGCGAGCCAGCCGACCGTACGAGGGATCGCGAAGAGTACGGGGAACATCTCCACCGGGAAGCCCATGGCCTGATAGATGAGGCCCGAGTAGAAGTCCACGTTCGGGTAGAGCTTCCGCTTCACGAAGTAGTCATCTTGCAGCGCAATCCGCTCGAGCTCCAGCGCGATGTCGAGCAACGGGTTCTTGCCCGTCACCTCGAACACCATGTCGGCCATCTTCTTGATCTGCTTCGCGCGCGGATCGTAGGACTTGTACACTCGATGACCGAAACCCATGAGGCGGTGTCCCGCTTCACCGGACTTCACCTTCGCGATGAAGTTGGGGACGTTGTTGAGCGAGCCGATCTCCGTGAGCATACGCAGGACGGCCTCGTTGGCCCCGCCGTGGAGCGGACCGTAGAGCGCGGCAGCGGCGCCGGCAAAGGCGGAATAGGGGTCCGATTGCGCGCTCCCGATCGTCCGCATCGTCGTTGTGCTGCAGTTCTGCTCGTGATCGGCGTGGAGGATGAAGAGCACGTCGAGCGCACGTTCGAGAATGGGATTCGGCTTGTACTTGAGCTCCGTCATCCTGAATAGCATGTTCAGGAAGTTGCCGGTGAAGCTCAGGTCGTTGTCCGGGTTGTTGTAGGGCCGCCCGATGCTGTGGCGGTACGCGTAGGCGGCGATGCTGGGCATCTTCGCGATGAGCCGATGAATCTGCCGTTGGCGCGCCACTTTGTCGTAGATGTTCTTCGCGTCGCGGTTCACTGTGGAGAGCGCGCCGACGGTGCTGAGCAGGATGCTCATCGGGTGCGCGTCGTACTGAAACCCGTCCATCAGCTTCTTGACGTTCTCGTGAAGCATCGTGTGGTGGGTGATCTCGTTGCGCCACGCTGACAGCTGACTCTCGGTCGGGAGCTCGCCGTAGAGAATCAGATAGGCCGTTTCGAGGTAGTCGCTGTGCTCAGCCAGCTGCTCGATCGGGTACCCGCGATAGAGCAGGATGCCCCTGTCGCCGTCGATGTACGTGATCCTGCTGCGACAGTTGGCTGTGTTCATGAAGGCCGGGTCGTACGTCATCAAGCCGAAATCGTCTGGGCCGGTCTTGATTTGCCGGAGATCCATGGCCCGGATGGCGCCGTCCTGAATCGGCAGCTCGTAAACTCTTCCAGTGCGGTTGTCGGTGACCGTCAGCGTGTCTGCCATAGGCGTGTTTGAGTGCTGGATGTGTTTAAAGTGGTGGAGCGCAACGCCCGTTCCCGGTAATCAAGATCGGGCCCGGTCTTCTTGGGATTCCGAGTCGGAATCGGCTTCCGGCACTGGGTCGCTCGCAGCCCGGTACGAGCCGTCAGCCCACCGCGCAAGGTCCTGAATCTTGCACCGTTCACTGCAGAATGGCCGCCAGGCTGTCACCATGGGATGACGACGACAGAAGACACAGAGCATCGCGTCGTCTGCCCTCGGTGCTCCCCCTTGCTCCGAGAACACCCTGTCTATCTTATCCGAATCCCAACAGTCGGGGGGACCGGCCGGTCCAGGCCGTCAGGCCGTTGCCTCACCCGCGTGGTGACGGACGTCCTTGGCCGAGACGATGAAGATCACGTCCTCGGCGATGTTCGTGGCGTGGTCGCCAATGCGCTCCAAGTGCCGTGACACGAGAATCAGGTCGAGCGCCGGCTCGATCGTTTGCGGATCCTGGAGCATGTACGTGAGGAGCTCCCGGAAGATCTGCGTCTTCAGATCGTCCAATCGATCGTCTGCGTTCAGCACGCGCTGGGCGAGCTCGACGTCGCGCCGGACGAACGCATCCAAGGCGTCCCGCAGCATCGATTGGGCGATGTTCGCCATCCGCGGGATGTCAATCAGCTTCTTCACCGGCGGATGGGTGACGTAGCGACGAGCGGCTTCGGCGATGTTCACCGCGAGATCGCCCACTCGTTCCAGATCGGTGTTGATCTTCACCGCTGCGACGATGGTGCGGAGGTCGGCCGCCATTGGCTGGTAGAGGGCCAAGAGGGTGAAGCAACGGTTGTCGAGCTCGATGTGAAACGCGTTGATTGGGCCGTCACCGACCATGGCACGGTCGATCGCGTCGTGGTCGCGCTCGGCGAGCCCTCTCACCGCCAGCCGCACCTGCTCCTCGGCCGCACCACCCATCTCAAGGATGCGCGCCTTCAACTGTTCCAGCTCCTCCTGGAAGTGCCGAACCACTCGACCGACGGGTTCCATTCGCCCGAACTCCTACCCGAACCGACCAGTCACGTAGTCTTCTGTGAGCTTCTCGGTCGGGGCTGTGAAGATCCGGTCCGTTCGTCCACATTCGACCAGCTTGCCGAGCCAGAAGAACGCGGTGACATCAGACACGCGCGCGGCCTGTTGCATGTTGTGCGTCACGATCACGATCGTATAGCGGGTCTTCAGTTCGTAGATCAATTCTTCGATGCGCTGGGTGGCGATGGGGTCGAGCGCCGACGCCGGTTCGTCCATGAGGAGGATGTCCGGTTCGACGGCGAGCGCCCGGGCGATGCACAGCCGCTGTTGCTGGCCTCCCGACAACGCGAGCGCCGATGTCTGCAGCCGGTCCTTCACCTCGTCCCACAACGCTGCGGCACGCAGACTGGTCTCGACCCTCCCCTGGAGGTCTTCCCGGGATCCGGCCATCCCGTTGATTCGAAGGCCGTAGGCCACGTTCTCGAAGATCGACTTCGGGAAAGGATTCGATTTCTGGAACACCATGCCGACCCGACGCCTCAAAGCGACGACGTCCACCGACGGGGCATAGATGTCCTCGCCGTCGATCCGCACCGAGCCCTCGACGCGCGCGCCGGGGATGATGTCGTTCATGCGATTCAACGAGCGGAGAAAGGTCGACTTGCCGCAGCCGGACGGCCCGATGAGCGCGGTGACGTGGTTCGCGGCGATCTTGACGGTGATTTGTTCGAGCACCCGGCGCGAGCCGTAGTAGAAGTCCATGTTCACGACGTCCACCTTCGTCACGTCGGCCGCCCCCTCGCTCGGAGAAAGCACCCGAGAGAGCGCCGGCCGTGGGGGTGCCGTCATGAGCTTCACCGTCTTACCATAGCGAAATCGAGGCCGGATCGTGTTTCAATCCCGTAAATTGTCTCCCAGCCATGATCCCGATTGACTTGCGGTCCGACACCGTCACGCAGCCCTCGCCGGCGATGCGGCAGGCCATGGCGTCCGCGCTCGTCGGCGACGACCAGTTCGGGGAGGACCCCACCGTCAACGCCCTGCAAGAGCGGGTAGCCTCCCTCCTCGGCAAGGAGGCGGCGCTGTGGGTGCCCACCGGCACAATGGCCAATCAGATCGCCCTGCGCACGCTGACCCGGCCCGGAGACGAGGTGATCGTCACCCGCGAAAGCCACCTCGCCTGGCATGAGACGGGTGCGGCATCTGCCAACGCCGGCGTCCAGCTGAGCGAGATCGGCCGCGGGGGCGTGCTGACCGCCGACGAGTTCCTGGCGGCACGGAAGCCCCGGGGCCACATGCTGTTCCCGCCCACGACCCTCGTCAGCCTGGAAAACACCCACAACCGTGCCGGTGGAGTGGTCCTCTCGCGCGCCCTGTCCGAGGCTCTGTGTGAGACCGCGCGGAGCCACGAGGTTGCGACGTTCTTGGATGGCGCGCGCTTGTGGAATGCGACCATTGCACTGGGTGAGCCGCCGTCGGCTTTGTCGAGCCCGTTCGACGTGGTGACGGTCGCGTTCTCCAAGGGGCTTGGCGCGCCTGGTGGGTCGCTGCTCGCCGGCTCGCGTGAGGTCATCGCTCGTGCGGTTCGGTACCGGCGCATGTTTGGCGGGGCCATGCGTCAAGCCGGCATCTTCGCTGCGGCCGCGCTGTACGCGATCGACCATCAAGTGGATCGGCTGCGCGAGGATCACAGCAACGCACGGGCCTTGGCAGCGCGCGTGGCCGAGAGCCCTCAGGTCCAACTGGACCCGGCCACCGTTTGCACGAACATCGTGGTGTTCGGCTTGGCGCCGGGCGCCCCGGACGCACCGATGGTCGTCGCTCGTGCCAAAGGCGCTGGCGTCCTTGTCATCGCGTTCGGTCCGCGAACCGTTCGAGCCGTCACGCACCGCGACGTCACCCGAGAACAGTGCGAGCGTGCCGGCACGGTGCTCGCCGAGGTCACGCGAGGCTGACCCTCTCCTCGCTCCTCTCCAAGAACTGTCCGACTTGTCGCCGGAGATCGTTTTGAATGTGGTCGATCGAGCGTCGCGCGTCGAGCATGCGGAAGTTGTACTCCTCCGCCATTGAGCCGTACTCGCGCAGGAGGCGATTCTGATAGGCCCGAAAGCTGTCGTAGATATCGTCGCCGTGCTTGAGGTCCATCCCGCGAGCCGCGAGCACACGCCGAATCAGTGTCTCCACGTCGAGCTTCAGGTAGAACACCTGGTGCGGTGCGATGGCGAATCCGTAGAGATTGCGCAACCACGTCCGATCCACGCCGCGCACGCCGGCTCGTGCCAGGGCCGTGAAGATGTAGCGATCCGACAAGACGACGAAGCCGGCCTTGAGCGCAGGGATGATCTCCTTTTCGAGTCGGTCGGCGAAGTCGGTCGCGTAGAGCAGGACGAACGTGAGCTTGTTGAGCGTGTTGCTGGCCTTGGCGAGCTCGATGGTCGGCTGCATCAGCTCGGACCGGGTCCAGCCGGTCTCGATGACGCCGTACCCTCGTACTTCGAGCCACTCGCGCAAGAGTTGAATCTGCGTGCTGCGCCCGACGCCGTCCGTGCCCTCGATCGCGATGAGCTTCCCTGGATACTGGCCGGTCGCCAGATACGGGATGCCGCGGCCGTACGGCGTGCCCGGTTGCACGCATCGACGTCAGTGGTCTGGATTCGTCGTCGCTCAACTCAGACTCGCCGCAGAACAGCGTGACCAGCGTCCTCCGCTGGTTCCTGCCCCCACGCGTCTTGCGAGCGCTGCGACAGTGAATCCCCGGTGCTTCTCTAGGCGCGGAGAAGGTCCGCTTGCCAGTCCTTCACTTGCGCTTTGATGGCCTTCTGCGATGGGAGCTGCCCCGCGAGCACCTGCTGCACCAACGCGGGTAGCTCAGCGTCGCTGGCGAATCTCAGCGCGACCAGCTGCTTGTGTGTGAGCTGCCCGATCGCCGCGTGCCGATCGGGCGGAAGCACGCGCGCCAAGCGCAGCTGCATTTCCAGACGGATGACGCGATCCTGGACCGTGAGGATCTGCGTCCGCACGGAGACGAACAGCAGGACGAGCGCGATCGCCACGAGGAGCCCGACAATCGCACTAAGGGTCCGCTCGGAGCCGACGCGGTAGATCGCCCAGCCGAGGTTGATGCCAAACAGGTAGAAAACACCGATGTACATCGGCACGATACGCGTGTGGTTCTTGAGGTTCTGCTGAACTTTAGACATGTCCCTGTGCTCCAATGGGATAAACGAGTTACACAGAATTTACAGCAGAGCGGCGCCGATGTGAATGCTACTGCTGACACCCGACCCACATCAGAGGCGGAGGCCACCTGCCTTATGTTTGACAAGCGCCTGAGCCACGCGGAGCACGTCCGCCACTACACCATCACCCCCGGCGAGGAATGCGGGTGGGAGGTGCGGCTCGAGGAAGACAACATGTTGCGGCGGCACGATTCATACCAGGACTGGCATCGCGTGGAGCGTGCCCTGGCCTTGTTTCAGCGCGAGGTCGATGAGCTGACGTCCCGTGGGTGGACGCTGGCGCAGAGAATTGAGCACGATTCAGTGCCGAGTCCCGACTCGAGGAACCGGTAGCCGA
>Ga0194132_10007429_pt1 | contig 16336 bp, 20 predicted proteins | sample TA2KigOf80mmetaG_FD_148612 | JGI IMG/M metagenome (GOLD analysis project Ga0194132, IMG submission 148612) | Freshwater microbial communities from Lake Tanganyika, Tanzania - TA2015054 Kigoma Offshore 80m | ecosystem: Environmental > Aquatic > Freshwater > Lake | place: Tanzania: Lake...
GTCTACCACTCGAAGAAGGGCCACACGGGCGTCAAAGGCTCTAGCCGCCGACTTGGCGTAGGGCAAGACGGCCTGGGACCACTTAGAGCCATCTAGGGGAACAAGGACTCGGCTGAACATCTTTATCTCCCTTAGTTTTAGGAATTCCTCGCTCAGCTCAAAGAAGACTTATAAAAATAATCCTTTGTTAAGCAAATTATACGCCCTGCTTATCGACAACCACAGAAAAATGGGAACTATTCGCGCTTAGCGTCAAAGGAAGCTTAGCAAGCTTTATTGACGAGACATATCCAAAGACGTAAGATTCCCTGCCTGCGCATATGCTGAACGTGCCATAGCCTGTGGCTTTCCCTAAGATTTTCTACGGCTGGTGGATCGTCGCCATCTCCGCCACAGTCAACGCCATACTGACCGGCGTTTTCATCTGGGGTTCAGCGGTGTTCTTCCTGCCTATCAGCCGTGACCTGGAAATAAGCCGCGCCGCCACAGCCCTGCCCTTCTCCATCTCGCGATTTGCCGGCAGCTTCCAGAGCCCGATTTTCGGCGTCCTGGTGGACAAGTTTGGCCCCAGCCGAGTCCTCTTCCTATGCGCCGCCCTGGCCGGCCTGGGCTTTGTCTTGCTCAGCCGTGTCGACAGCTATGTACTCTACGTCCTGGTCTTCATCGGCGTCATTGGCCTGGGAATGCAGTCGGGCTTCGACGCCGCCACCATGGCTACGGTGGGTAAGTGGTTTGTGAGAAAACGCGGCGTCGCCATGTCGCTGACGGCCATAGGGTTTGCTTCGGGCGGCGCTATTCTCACGCCCCTGGTGGCCCTGGGTGTGGCCGAGCTGGGCTGGCGCGACACGTCGCTGATCATCGGCATCCTCGTCTGGGTTATTGTTCTGCCACTGTCCACCCGTCTCTACCGCTCCCCCGAATCGCGAGGCCTCCAACCCGACGGCACGCCCCGGCCGTCCTCGTCTCCAGCCGCCGCCAGCCAGACTATGGACGGCTTCAGCATTCGCGAGGCGATGACGACTCGCGCCTACTGGCAGTTGGCGTTGAGCCTGGGTCTGCGGGCGGCGGTCTTCGGCATTGTCATGGTGCAGATAGTAGCCATCATGGAGTGGAAGGGAGTGGAGGAGTCCACGGCAGGATTCCTGGTGGGGCTGATGGCCTTCCTGGGCATACCTACGGCGCTGTTCATGGGATGGCTGGGCGACCGCGTGCCCAAGAACCGCCTTGTCGCCATTGGCGACTGCACGGCATCGGTCTCTCTCCTCATCCTTCTGTTGATGGACCAGGTGCCTATTGGGGCTTTCGTGATGATCTTCGTGCTGTGGTCGCCTAACCAGGGCAACTGGCCCCTGAGCTGGGCGCTGCTGGGGGAGCGTTTCGGCAGAAAGAACTTCGGCGCGCTGAGGGGAGGGCTCATCGCCACCATGAGCGTCCTGAGCTTCGGCGCGCCCCTCTACACAGGCTGGGTCTACGACCAGACCGACAGCTACACCTGGGCGCTGGCCCCGGCCTTTGGCCTGATGCTCGCCTCGGCGGCGATGATCTGGTCTATGCCAAAGCCGCGACGAGTGGGAGCATAGTCACCGTTGGAGAGGATGTCTTAATTCTGTGTCTCACCACGTATATAGTTCAAACACTGAAAACACACAACGTGTTAAGATAAAAACTCTCGACCGAGGAAAATTTTGCGTTACTCCGATTATGCGCAAAAACGCATGCAAGCCCGAGGAATAACCGAGGATGAGGTTGAATACTGCAGATTGCGCCCCTACGAGCGAAGCTATGAATCTGATGGCGATACAATCTACATGGCAAGGTTGCCTGACGGCGGCACACTTAAAGTTCGGGTTTGAATAGTTGTAAACGGAGAGACAATCATTGATGTTTTCCGCTTGAAATGAGGGGGCGATATGGCTGCCAAGACGCCAAAAATTCTCGCTATCGAGTATGACAACAAAACTGATGCTTTGTATCTTCGTTTTAGTGATAGTAAGGTGAGCTACAGCAAGGAGATCACTTCTAATCTCATCATCGATTTTGATGAAGCTAACCACCCAGTTGGACTTGATCTCCAACGCGCTACCGAGACTATCAAGCGCAGCAAGCGGCTATCCGGTATGTTCGTATCGCCTCCCCAGCCTGGAAATATAGGCCTAGAACTGCTCATGGAATAGCGCTCACTATTAAGCGGTTTTCTCTCCATTTGCCCTAGCCTTTTCTCGACACTCTTCAGAGCGCACCAATATAATCTCGTGATGTCATTTCGGGGAGCGGCGCCAATTCCAGTCGACTGAGCTGTGCGCCGCGCCTTCATCCAGGACAAAACCTTGCTTCAGCGAATCCGAGGTGTCTATTACGGTTGGTGGATAGTCGCCTCCGCTTTTGTAGTCAACGCCATCTCCACCGGCGTTTTCTTTCTAGGTTTCTCCGTCTTCTTTCTCCCTATCCAGCGGGACCTGGACATCAGCCGGGCGGCGGCCTCCCTTCCTTTTTCCCTTTCCCGAATCGTCAGCGGCGTGACCGCGCCCTTGCTGGGCTTCAACCTGGACAAGATCGGCGCCAGCCGCGTGTTGATGCTGGCAGGCTTGCTATGCGCCCTGGGGTTCATCTTTATAGGCCTCGCCCAGAGTTTCATCATATTTCTGCTGATATTCATGTTCCTTCTGACCCCCGGCTTCCAGGGCGGAGTCGACACGCCCACCACAGCCACGGTCAGCCGGTGGTTTGTCAAAAAGCGCGCCACCGCCCTGTCCCTGGGATCCGTGGGATACGCCCTGGGCGGGGTAATCCTCACGCCGCTTCTCGCGGTATCTGTGGTCCAGTTTGGATGGCGGCCCACTGCCATCGCGACAGGAATCGCCATCGGCGTCGTGATCATACCCCTGGCGCTGGTGCTAAAAGGATCGCCGGAGGAGAAAGGGCTGCTGCCGGACGGTGCGCCGGTAACGCCCCTGCGTTCGGGCGAAAGCCGGGGCCGCGGCTCCATACCTCTATCAGCCGACGACTTCACCTTTAAGGAAGCCCTCCGCACTCCAACCTTCTGGTGCCTGTCCGTGAGCTACGGCATCCGGGGCATGGTGTGGAACGGCATCATGATCCATATCGTCGCCATCATGGTATGGAAAGGCATGGAGGAAAGCACCGCCGCGCCGCTGTTGGGCGTGTTCCCTCTAATGTGGATTCCTGTGACTCTGACCATGGGCTGGCTTGCCGGCAAGTGGCCCAAGCACAAAATCGCGGCGGTGGCGGCCTTAGCCAACGGCGCCGGCCTACTGCTCTTCTTCACCTCCGATTTGATTAGCCTGTGGCACGTGCTGCTGATTTTCGCGCTCTTTGCCCCCAGCGAGGGGTCCTGGGCCCTGGCCTGGGCTATGCTGGCCGACCAGTTCGGCAGGAAAAACTTTAGCGCGGTGCGAGGCGGTATGCAGGTGGTATTCAGTGTCATGGGCATCGGCGCGCCCTTCTATTCCGGCTGGATTTACGACCGCACGGAGAGCTATACGTGGGCTATCATTCCCGCCGCCGTGGGCCTGGGCATAGCCGCGGTGCTGAACTGGTTCATGCCCCAGGCCCGCAAGCCCGCGCCCGCTGCGCCTGCCCAGCCCAACCTAGCTGCGGCTGTTAAGTAGCGCGCCGATGGTGGCGACGACAAAGGGCGTCGCATAGGTCAAGGGTATCTTCCAGTAGAAGGCGTTCCGCCAATCGCCGCGCAAAAGCACGTCTCCCTGGTTAAGCAGCGTGAGGATGGTACCGACAATTAGGCAGACGATAAGGGAGCGTCGCAGCATGGGGCCATGGGACAGCGCGTGTCGTAGGCACTTGCGGGACTCGCCAGACTTGCCGCGAAAGGTGAACCGTGACCGTTCTCAATAGGACAGGCGCAGGCGGCGCAGGTCTGGAGGGTGGTCATCGATGGGCGGTAGGGGACGTGGAAGCGAAGCGCGCCGGCGAGAACATGTCTAGAGCAAACCTGCTCTGGCCCTTCATTACTAACTCCGCCGTAGCCAGACCCATGGACGGGCTGAGGATGATACCCTTGCGGCCCGCGCCAGTGCAAAGGTACACGCCCTTCCATCCCGGCGCCTCGCCGATGATGGGGAGACCGTCAGTGGAGACGGGGCGGAGGCAGGCCGTCTGCTTCACCACGTTGGCTTCTTTAATCGCGGGGAGGAAGGCGGAGACCTCACGCAGGATGCGCGCGCGTGCCGCCTGAGTCGGCTCGTCGTCGAAGCCCACCTGCTCCTCGGTGGTGCCGGCCCACACCAGGCCGTCGGGCTTAGAGCCGGCGTAGTTGCCGTTCTCGTCGTGTATAGTGCAGCGCATGGGACCGCCGGGGAGGTCGACGCGCAAAATCTGGCCCTTGAGGGGATAAATGGGGATGGTCATGCCCAGCCAGCGCTGCGCCAGGCTCATCCACGGCCCCATCGCCAGCACCACTTTCTTGGCTTCGACGGCGTCGACGTCCATCAGCACCTGGCAGCCGCTCAAGGCGCGTTTGAGGCCCCGCACCTTCCCATAAGTGACCTTGACCCCGCCAAGCTCCGCCGCTCTAGATAGCGCCATGGTGTAGTCGTAGGCTTCCAGTATCCAGGTGCCCCGCACCAGCAGCCCCCCGTGGACCTCCGGCGAAACTCGCGGCTCCATGTCCAGGACGGCCCGCGTGTCTACCCACTGGGTAGTCACTCCGTCGATGCTCTGGGAGTACCGCGCCAGGACGCCCAGGGCCTTGGCCTCCTGCTCCGTTGATGCCAGGTATATGGAATCACGAGGTTCCGCGTGATAGTCGACGCCGGTGGCATCCCGCAGCTCGCCGGCCATCTCGCGATGCATGAAGAAGCCCTGTCGGCACAGTTCCTCCAGCGGCCCGGGGATGCCCGCGCCCGAAAGGGGGCTGAGAAGGCCCATGGCGAAGCCCGATGCCGCGCCGGCAATGCCTGAGCTTTCGATGAGGGTGACGTCGGCGCCTTCCTTGGCCAGGTAGTAGGCCGTGGCGCAGCCAATGGCCCCTCCACCGACAATTGCTATCTCGGTACGTTCCATAGTGAAGCCCCCCGTGTTAGCGATATGTTATCACCATGCCCAGTGCGTTGGCACTTACCTACTGGGGTTAGCGGTGGAGGTCTTCCTGAGTCAATCCAAGATCCCGAAGTATGGAGCGTAACGTGCCCGTGGGGACTTCACCTCGGTGTCGGGCGATTAGAGTCTCACGGTTGGAGCCTGGGATGCCCCAAACTTCATGACGCTTGCCGTCACGTATAAAAACTACACCAGAGCGTCGAAGCTGGCGCTTGAGCTCACCGTAGGTCGTTCAGCAGTAGCGGCTTTGGAGCCAGTCCTCTTCACCTTAGGTTTTGGCGTTTCAGCGTCATTCACGAAAATAGAGGCGCGCAGAGGCAAATGGTTTTGCTTTGTTATACCGGCTGGAAGTTCCCGTCCTTCTTCCTGATAGATATCAATGAACATGAGAATGCATTCTTGGATTTCCGAAATCCCATCTTCTAGGGTCTTTGTATCCACCCAGCACCCTCTAAGCCCCGGTACCGATACGCGCCACAGGCCATCCTCTTGTTTAGATATTTCCAAAGGGACTTGATAGAACATGACAAACTCCTGAGGCTTTGTGAGGATATTATCGCATACTGATCACAGACACGAAGCCCAGTATATAGGAGTTTCCGTGTTGCTTTAGTCGGTGTGGTCTGATAAAAATGACAAATCTTTTAATCGGGGTTGGAAAATGAGCGTCGCAGAGCGCATGAGTCGATTGGGGACAGAGACGGCCTTTGAGGTGCTGGGCAAGGCCCGCGCCCTGGAGGCCAAGGGCCAGGACATCGTTCACCTGGAGATAGGCGAGCCGGACTTCGACACGCCTAAACACATCACCGACGCCGCTATCCAGGCCCTCAAGGACGGCCATACCCACTACGGCCCCACGGCGGGCATACCGGAGCTTCGCGAGGCCATCGCGCGAAACGTCAGCAAGACTCGCGGCATCAAGGTCAGCCCCGATCAGGTGGTAGTCACCCCCGGCGGCAAGCCCATCATGTTCTTCGCCATCCTGGCCCTGGCCCAGAAAGGCGACGAGGTCCTCTACCCCAACCCCAGCTTCCCCATCTACGAGTCTATGATCCGCTTCAGCGAGGCTAAGCCCGTGCCCGTCCGCCTCATCGAAAAAGACGGGTATCGCATGGATATCGAAGACCTGGCCTCCAAGCTGTCGCCGAAGACGCGGCTGGTGATCCTGAACTCGCCGCAGAACCCCTGCGGGTCGGTGATGACCAAGGGCGACATCGCGGCGCTGGCGGAGCTGCTGGGCGACCGCGAGGACATATACGTGCTGTCCGACGAGATTTATAAAGACATTATCTACAGCGGCAGGCACCACAGCATCGCCGCCGAGCCGGGGGTGGGCCAGCGCACCATGATCCTGGACGGCTTCTCCAAGTCTTACGCCATGACCGGCTGGCGATTGGGCTACGGCGTCTTCCCGCCAGCAGTGGTGCCCCACATCGTCAAGCTGGCGGCCAACAGCGTATCCTGCGCCCCCACCTTCACCCAGCGGGCCGCCGTCGCGGCGCTGGAGGGTTCCCAGGAGCCGGTAAAGAAAATGGCCGCCGAGTTCCGCGCGCGCCGGGATTTAATCGTGAAGGGGTTGAACAGCATCCCGGGCATCAACTGTCCAGAACCCCAAGGCGCCTTCTACGCCTTCCCCAGCGTCAAAGGGACGGGCATCGGCAGCCTCGATTTCCAGGAGCGCGGGCTGAAGGAAGCAGGCGTGGCGCTGCTGAACGGCGCGGCCTTCGGCAAGTACGGCGAAGGGTTCATCCGGCTTTCCTATGCCAACTCGCAGCAGAACATCAAGAAGGCCATCGACAGGCTGGACGGGTGGGTGAGGAAGAATGGGAAGAAAACAAACACAAAGAAATGAGGAGACCTCCCATGCCACCCAAGAAAGTTAGCCCCATTCCCGCCGGCTATCACACGGTGACTCCCTATCTCGCCATCAAAGGCGCCGCCCAAGCCATCGATTTCTACAAGAAGGCTTTCGGGGCCACGGAGATTTTGCGTGTGCCCGGCCCTAACGGCAATTCCATCGGCCACGCCGAAGTCCAGATTGGAGACTCGCGCGTCATGCTGGCCGACTAGCATCCTGACATGGACTTCCTTGGTCCTAAGACCCTCAAGGGAGCGGCGGTCCAGATTCACCTTTATGTCGAGGATGTGGACACTGTCTTCAATCGAGCCGTGAAGGCTGGCGCCAAGGCCCTGCGCCCCCTCCGCGACGAGTTCTACGGCGACCGCACCGGCAGCCTGGAGGACCCCTTCGGCCACGTATGGCACATCGCCACCCATGTTAAAGACGTCACCATGGATGAGGTGAAGAAGGCCGTCAATAAGATGGCCGAGGACGCTAAGAAGCGCAAGTAGCCTTCAGGCCGTCCCTCGGTTAGGGCAATGGGGGTAAGCCCCCATGCGGATTCAGGGGTCTGCACCCTACCTGCTCATGTTTTGTTGGTTAGACTTGCATTGGGTTGACTCAGATTTCCAGAAAGCCCATTCCGATTTATCAGCGTCAGCAACGGCTAGATAATGTCTGGGGGCAATCTCAATGCACGCAGAGCAGGTTAAACGACTCAAAAAAGATTGGGCAGCCAAGGGCGGCCCGCCGTGTGAGCATCCTCTCATTGAGAAAGTGCGTCAAGAGGGGGCTGAAACAGGACACAAGGCCTGTGTAATCTGCGGCGCCTTCGCCTTAGACGCCAAACCCAAAACCTTCGATTGGTGGCCTGGCGTTTCTGCCTCCGACTAGTTCGTACGGCGCCCCACAATTCCTTTAGGCACGCCCAGTAGATACGCCTACCCTGACGTCTCCCCGTCACCGAAGGCATACCGAAGAAATAGGTGGTCGGCGGCGCGTTTGACCCCCGCCAGCTCTCCCCACAGGGGCCGGTCCGGCGCAAAGACCTTGCCCTCCACCAGTCCCGGGCGGTAGGTCCCTCGCTCCCGGCCCGCCACCTGGGGCGACAGTGTGAGGAAAAGCTCGTCCAGCAGATTCTCGGCAAAAAAGTCGCCGATGAGCTGGGGGCCTCCCTCCACCAGCGCCACCTCCGGCTCTCGGAATCTGGATATCGCCTCCAGCACGTCCTGGGCGCTCAACCGGCCCGTCTTCCCCACTGCCCTCACCTCCACTGACGGCGGCATGGCGCGTCCCCCCAGCCGCTCCATCCCCGCTGAAGTAGTTATGATGAGTGCCTGCGCATGACCGGACTGGAACACTGGAAGTCCCAGGTCCACGCTCCCGCTGGCGGTGACAATGACGGTTAAAGGCTGCCCCTCTTTACCCAGGCTGGCGCGAAGGCGCTCATAGTCGGCGGCATGGGCGGGGCTGACGTGCCGGGGCGTCCATATATGCCTGGGCACGGCGCGAAGGGTGCCCGCCCCCCACCACCACGGCATCGGAAACGGCGCGCAGCAGGCCCATGACCATCTTATCGTGAAGGCTGTCGCCGCTGATAGGCCCGCCGCCGGACTTGCCCGGCACATTTAACGTAACCACGCCGTCCAGCGTCGACACAAAGTTGCCTATGACATAAGGGCGTTTGGCGGCGCGCCGGGGGCGGACAGGAAATCGAAGGTCGCCGTAGAGTCCGTGGAGCGCCGGCGGCAGCGGTATCTCAAAGGACGACTTGTCGTAGCGGTCATAGAGGGTCTCCAGGGGCGGCAGGCTGGTAACAGTCACTTGCGCAGCCCGCAGGCCACAAAGAAGTCTTCCCGCAGCGCCGGGTCCTGGTCATAGTTGCCCCGCCAGAAAGTGGTGCGAGTCAGCGGCTGCACCTCCCGCACACCGCGCATCTGTGTGCACATATGGTGGGCCTCCAGATACACCGCCACGCCGTGGGGCGCCAGCATGTCCTCCAGCATATCGGCCACCTGCTGGCCCACCCGCTCCTGAACCGTGAACCGCTTGGCGAAGAGCCGCACCAGCCGCGTGAGCTTGGATATGCCGATGATGTGTTCGTGAGCAATATAGCCGACGTAGGCGTTGCCGTAGAAGGGGAAGACGTGGTGTTCGCACAGCGAGAAGAAAGATATGGGGCCTTCCACAATCTGGCTGGAATGGCATGAGGGGCCGCCACGGCACTCAGTAGGGAAGACCCACAGCAGCTTGGGGTCGCCGTCATAGCCCTCGGTGGCATCGATCATGGCCTGGATGAATCGATGGGGCGTCTCGCGCGTGCCCTCGGTATTTAAGTCCAGGCCCATGGCCTGGAAGATTTCCGCCATGTAACGCTCGTACTTCTGCATCTGCTCCGGCGAGAACTGGCGTCGTCGCAGCGCCATGGCCGCCAGGAAGGCCTGCTCATCGGTATCAACGCTGTTGACTCTAAGGATGTCCACTTCTCACCTCGATTCCATGTCTGACGCCCTACTAGGCCTTAGTCCGTTAGCGCGGCTACTGCGTACGGGCGGGATCCAGGGCCGGGGAAAGCAACGAATCCGTGTCATGGACAACGGTCTGCTTCTGGATAAGGGTGCGGGCCAGGGACACGTCGTCCTTGTTGTTTACCAGCAGCGCTCCTGCAACCTTACCGTCCTTCAGATAGAGGCCGGTAAACTTCTCAGACTCCACTGGGCGTTTAACGATTCGGTCCCACTTGGGCGCGTAGCCATACCATTCGATGTGCAGGTCGAACATATCCGAGAAGAACTCCGGCGCGTCGTGGACAATACATTCGTCCCCCGCCATATTGCGGGCTGCGCACACCCCCAGATGGGCGGCCACCTCCCAGTGTTCTATGCGCATGGCGGTACCAAAGAGGGGGTGATAAAAACGCGCCACGTCGCCCGCGGCGTAGATGTTCGGGTCCTCTGTCTTCAAATAGGCGTCCACCACAACCCCGTTCTCCACCTTCAGCCCCGCCGTCTCCGCCAGCGTGGTCTCCGGCTTCACACCCACGCCGACGACGACAAAGTCGCAAGGCACTACGGCGCCGTCCGATAGGACCGCCCGTCCACCCTCTGAGCGCCCTCCAATCGCGTCACCTGCGCGCCCATGCGAATATCGACGCCCCGCCCTTGCAGCGCGCTCTGGAAAAACCGGCCCATCTCCTCGCCCACAATCCGCTCCCACAGAACCTTCGCGTTGTCGACTACTGTGGCTTTTATCCCCACCTGGGTCATAGATGCGCCCACCTCCGCGCCAATGAACCCCCCGCCGACCACAAGGACCGAACGGCCCGCTCTAATCTGGCCCTTGATCCGGTCGCTGTCGTCGCGGCTGCGCAGGTAGAAGACGCCTTCCAGTTCAGCGCCCGGCAAAGACAGGCGTCTTGGCGTCGCGCCCGTAGCCAGCAGCAGCTTCTCGTAAGTCACCGTATCGCCGTCGTCCAGGGTTACGGAACGCCCCGCCGCGTTCAGCGACGTGGCGCGTACGCCAAACCGAGTTTCAATGTTCGCCTTCTGATAGTCTTGCGCGGACTTTATGGGCATGCGCTCAGCCGTCCGCTGGCCCCGCAGATAGTCCTTGCTGAGGGTATAACGCTTGTAAGGGACCTGGGCCTCAGCGCCCACTATAAGAATGCTTCCCTGAGCGTCTAGGTCTCGAAGAGTAAAAGCTGCCGTCGCGCCCGCGTTGCCCCCGCCGATAATGAGATACTTCACGTGAGCCATTACGCCACCTCCCCTTCCGCTTCATCTCAGGCTCATGCCCTAATTTAATTATAGGCGCAGATGTGAAAATATAGCCACGGGCCTCAGGCTCGTCCCTCTCTACAGCCTCCCCATCACCATCTCTTTGAACCGCCGCAGGCGCTCCGGCCTGTCGACGTCCGGCACGTTCAGGTTATATTGAGTGACACCCAATCTAGCCCACTGCTTGATGCGGTCGGTAAGCTCCTCCGGCGTGCCGCGAAGGCCCTGGAAACGCTGCTCCAGGTACTCCTTCACGCCGTACTCTTGCGCCAGCCTGTCGTAGCGGGCCAACTGCTCCGCCGATGGCCGTCCGTGGGTGGTCAAGTCGTAGGCGGCGCCCAGCTTCCTGATACCCTCCTTGTGCTCGTCCGGAATAAACTTGCCCTCCAGGGTGAACCGCGCCAGATAGTTGGCCTCGCGGGCGGCCCCGCCCTGGGGGTCGGCGGCGTCCCGGGCGTCGGTATAGAGATTGAACTGCACGCCCCACCACAGGTCCAGGTCCCTCAGGGCGCGGCCCGAAGCCTTCGCCCCCTCCTCCACAGCCAAAATCGCGCCCTGGATAACCTCCGGCGTTGTTCCGGCCGCGATGATAGCGCCGTCCGCGATTTCGCCCGCCAGACGCAGGGTCTTGGCCCCAGTAGCGGCGATGTAGATGGGTATGCGACGCCGCGCCCAGGGCAGCCGGCAGGCCCGCCCTTGATATATGGCCTCGCCTTTCTCCAGCAGGCCCCGCAGCGCCGTCACGTACTCCCTAAGGGCCTCCACTGACGACGCCTTGTGGCCGGCGTTATAGACGCCGCTGTTGCCTGTGCCGATACCGATGTGGAGACGCCCCGGCGCCAGGTCGTCCACCGATGCTGCGGCGCTGGCGGTGACCACCGGGTGCCGCGTTATAGGGTTGGTGACCCACGGGCCGAAGGTGGTCCGGCTGGTGTGGAGGGCGGCTAGCGCGGCGCTGACCCACGGGTCGCGGTAGAGCGCCGGCGAGTCGGCAATCCCGATGCGATGGTAACCCAGAGACTCGGTGGCCTGGAACCAGGCTATGGCGTCGCGGGGGTGCGTGGGCCGGGACGTGGCGGCGAACTTGATGTCCATGGGAGGCCTTAGACGAGATGGAGAGATGGTAGGAATAAGGTCATTTGCTGTCAAGAAATGGCGGCTTTCTAACGGTGTAACGCCCAGGCAAAGGCCACCGCTTAATCGTGAGCAGGCGGGAACCAAGTTTCGCCCCGTCTTTCGCGAGGTCCCGCAAAACTGACCGGCTAGAAGAGTAAGCTCGTGCAGCCCCAGTGGAAAAGAAGAGCACCTTACAACCGCGTCTGTTTGAAAGGCCGTCGAGTTACAGAGTGCGTCGTCGTACCTCCTCCTAGACAGTACTCTGCAAGTCACGCCTCCCCCATCAACGCTTTAGTTGCGTTCTATCTCAATTTCCAAGAATGACGGGCGCTCAATTAGCGCCTCCTCAATGAGGTGAAGTTTTATATAGGGCTTCCCCTGTCTCTCGGCCAGTCGTGTAAGGCATAATAGAGGCATCAAGGAGGCCACATGCCCAACGACGCCGTCATATACAAACGCCAGGGCCGCACCGCCTACATCACCCTCAACCGGCCCCAGGTCCTCAACGCCGTCAACCGAGACCTGGAGTCCGGTCTCGTCGACACCCTCCGCCAGTTCGACGCCGACGACGCGGCGTGGGTGGCCGTCCTCCACGGCGCGGGCCGCGCCTTCTGCGCTGGCGCCGATATCAAGCAGAGCTTCCACGGCGCGTCGCGGCAGCAACGCGACCAGCAGTGGGGCGCCGGCATCAGCCCCGACGGCCTCCTGGGCCGTTCCATCAACTGGAAGCCCGTCATCGCCGCCGTCCACGGCCACTGCCTCGGCTGGGGCATTCTCATCGCCGCCGAGTGCGACCTGGTGGTCGCCAGCCAGGAGGCCATGTTCGGCCTTACCGAGACCCTTCGCGGCTTTCCCGGCGGCCCCGCCTGGGCCCGCCTCAACGCCTTCATGCCCTCCAAAATCGCCACTGAGATGCTGCTGACAGGCCAGGCCAAGCCCGCCGCCGAACTTCACCGCCTCGGCTTCGTCAACCGCCTTACGCCCACCGGCGGGCACCTCGATGCCGCCCAGTCCCTGGCCGACGAGGTGCTGAAGGCCCCGCCCTTGGCCGTGCGCTCCGGCGTCCGCGTGACACGATGGCAATGGAACCGTCCCTCCGCCGACGCCGACTACTACCAGGCCGCCCTCCGCCTCCACCTCACCGAAGACTTCGAGGAATCCTCCCGCTCCTTCGTAGAAAAACGCCCCCCGGAATACAAGGGGCGATAAGATGAAAGCTCGGCGCTATGGGCCATAGCCATAATATCCTCAGCGAGAGTGTGGAGAAGGCCAAGCCCTTGGCGCCTGCGCTAAGCCTGTTCGAAGGGCCAGGGTCTCAGGTGTCCCATTTCTGGTTCTCCTTCTTCTCCTATTGCAAAGGAGAAGAGGGAGTTAGACGCCGTCCTGAGCCTGGCCGAAGGAGGGTGATGAGGTGATCTTATTTTTTCTTTCCCTCTCTTCCTGCAGGAAGAGAGGGATAAAGGGTGAGATGGTATCCCAATCAAAGAGCGGCTACGATTCACATAAACAACCTGTCGCCTTGGACTTCCCCAACCAGCGCAGTAGATAAACCCAATGCCAGCTAATCTAACTCCCCAATATCGAGAGGTCGAACGCAAATACCGCGAGGCCACCAGCCTGGCGGCCAGAATCGCCGCCCTCCAGGAGATGATGGCCGTCATCCCCAAGCACAAAGGCACCGACCACCTCCGCGGCGAGCTTCGCGCCCGCATGGCCAAGCACATGGAGGAGATGGAAAAGCCCAGGGCTGGCGGCCCGGGCAGCGGCGGTCCCCAGCCCTTCAACATCAGGAAAGAGGGCGCCGGCCAGGTCCTCCTCATCGGCCTCACCACCAGCGGCAAGTCGGAGCTTCTCAACGCCCTCACCGGCGCCCCCGCCAAGACCGGCGACTATCGATTCACCACCCAGGTCCCCATGGTCGGCATGCTGCCCTTCGAGAACGTCAACATCCAGCTTATCGATACCCCCTCCCTCGACTATAAGGACATCCAGTCCCAGCTCTTCGGACTCCTGCGCCAGTCCGACTACGTCCTGGTGGTGCTGGACCTGTCCAAGGACCCGGTAAAGGAGTTGGAGGAGGTCATGGGCGTCCTGGACCAGTGGGGCTTCGCCCTGCTGGAGAAAGGGCAGTCCCTAGACGAGGACGCCGCCAAGGTCCAGAAGCCCGCAACGCTCCTCGCCAACAAGGCCGACATGGACGAAGACGGCGCACGGTTCCAAGCCCTGGAGTCCGCCTGCGGCTCCCGCTTCCCCATCCTCCGCGCCTCCTGCCTGGACGGCGCGGGCCTTGGCGTCATGGGCCGGGAGGTCTTCCAGGCGCTGGGCAAAATCCGCGTCTACACCAAGCCACCCAGCGGCAAGCCCTCTATGGACGACCCTATGGTGGTGCCCGTCGGCAGCACCGTCGCCGACGCCGCCGAGCGCCTCCACAAGGACTGGCGGGACAAGCTCAAGTACGCGCTGCTATGGGGCTCCGCCAAATTCGAGGGCCAGCGCGTAGGCCGAGAGTACGTCCTGTTCGACGGGGATGTGATGGAGCTGCACGGATAGTACCCTCACTCCCCCTGCCTCCCCTTCGCCACCCGTGGCAGGTACCGCCCCGCCTCCACCAGCAGCGCCAGGCTCGACAAAAAATCGTCGTGGCCCCGCGACGCGTCCACCTAGAAGTCCATGGTCTCATTCAATCGGTACCGCGCCCGCGACGACCCCACCTGCCGCCAGAACTCCGCCCACTCCTCGGACCCGTCCCGCATGTACATCTTCAGCCGGCCGGCGTTCACCGCCCCCATCATCTCATAGCCCAGCTTGGACTTCATCGGCGCCGTAAACTTTATCGGCTCCACCATTAACCTTCCCAGGGCTTTGGTCAGGTGGCTGGCCACGCCCTCCCCTAGCCCCGTGGCGTCCACCGCCACACGTTCTTCAGCAGGTCCGCCAGTTGCGACATGATCTGATGGTGCGGCGTCCCCCTCCAGACCAGGTGCTCGACGACCAGTATGCCCGGGTCTCGAGTCGTCTCGTTCACCGACGAGAAGTCCAGCTCGCCGATGGTCAGCACCGTCGAGTCCTGGCGCGGCGCCGCGGCCTCGCCCTCCGGCGCGCCGCCCGCCACGTCCAGCCCCGCCACATAGACACCGCCCGGCGACGGCTGCCGCTGTCGAGGGTGCCAGCCCTGGAGCTGCGCCTGCTGCGCCGTCGAAAAAAGCCCACCCCCGCCGGCCACGGGCAGCAGCAGGTACTGGGTGCGGAAGAAGGGGTGGTCTTCGCCCATACGCTGCCGCTCCCCGTCTACATATGTCCTGTAAAGCTCGTTGTAGTCCGCCACCACATCCCAGGGAATGGAGAAGTGGCGTTTCATGCCGTCCTTGCGCTCCAGCTCCAGATTTAGCTCCCGAGTCTCCTCCAGCAGCGTCTGGCCGTCCCAGGGCGTGCCGTAGAGGACGGTAGTGGCGTTGGTGGAGGCGGCCATGGGCCTGAACTCCTTGTAGTACTTTTCTTTGTCGATGCCCTGGGCCTCGTCCATCTCCAGCAGCAGGTGGGCCGTGTTGCCCAACACGTTGGCCGTAGGCTCCGCGCTGAGGAACACCTGCCGCGCCTGGCCTAGCCTGACCACGTGCCCCGCCTCCATCTCCCACTGGCCCTGCCAGCGCGACCTGCGAAGCCGCTCCTTGAGCCGGTCGATGCTGATGCGGGCCTGAGGCGAAAATGTAGGCGCCGCCTTAATCAGATTGCCGCCGTCTTTCATGTGCGTCGACAGGAGATGCGCCCCCAGCCGCGCTGACACCTCATTCTTCCCACCCTGCCTCGCGATTTCGACGGTGAAGGTGTGGCCCAGGCTATCTCTCACGCTCCGTAGGATGGCCCGCCCAATGTTCACCTGATAAGACCGGACCTGCTCCTGGATAGGCATACCCTTCCTTTCCGGCCGGGACCGGCCCGCCGCGAGTTTAAGTTCACATAACCGGACCGCCGCCCGGCCTCAGCCCATAACCCGCAGGGCAATCTGCACACCCACGGCGCCCACAATGGTGAATAGCAGGCCGTTGACCCTGCCCTTTAACTCATCCAACTGCTTCTCCAGATGGTCCAGCCGAAGCTTGATCACAGCTTCGGTGGCTAGCCCGGCCTCTGGGGTTTCGACGCGCTGCGACTTTCGGCGGCGGCGGACAGCTTCGCTCAGTTCGTTTAGGTTCATAAGTCACCTCCATTCCACGTTCTCAGAATTTTGTCGGCAAACAGGATTACGGACGTTGTCCGCTAATGTTCAGAGGGCCGGCAATGGTCTACTGTCTGGCAGGGAACAAGCGGGGCGCGGATGATGGAAGCGGTCGCGGGGCTGCAGGGGAATTTCTGTCTGGGGAGTCATAATATACGAACTATTGTTCTGTTAAGTCAACAACCCGCATGACATTAAAAATATGGTTACCGAAATAAAGTGATTGTCTCAAAACTACGGTTACCGAAATCCCAGGGAGGTAGCCGTGAACCGGGAGAGCATTGGCGAGTACGCTCAGCGTCAAAGGGAAAG
>Ga0194132_10007431_pt1 | contig 16335 bp, 10 predicted proteins | sample TA2KigOf80mmetaG_FD_148612 | JGI IMG/M metagenome (GOLD analysis project Ga0194132, IMG submission 148612) | Freshwater microbial communities from Lake Tanganyika, Tanzania - TA2015054 Kigoma Offshore 80m | ecosystem: Environmental > Aquatic > Freshwater > Lake | place: Tanzania: Lake...
CCGGGGTCAACTTCATCGACACCGCCGACACCTACGTGCAGGGCGAATCGGAACGCATCGTCGGCAAACTGATCGCGCGCGACCGCGACGGCTGGGTGCTGGCGACCAAGGCCGGCAACCCGATGGGCGTCGCGCCGCGAGGCGCGCATTCGCGCGACGCGCCCCTGCGCCGGGGCCTGTCGCGGCGCTTACGCCGCGCGGGCGAATCCCCGCGCGCATCATTAAGATGCGCCCCTATCGGGGCGCGCGGGCGAATCCCCGCGCGCATCATTAATATGCGCCCCTATCGGGGCGCGCGGGCGGGATCGACGCGCCAGGATTCCAGATCCTTCAGCGCGCGGGCGGTGAGCGCGCGCTTGCGCGCCTCGCCGCGCAAAGGACGTCCGCGCGCGTCGGCGGCCTCGAGCGGCGGGAACAACCCGAAATTGACGTTCATCGGCTGGAAGGTGTCGGCGTGGCCGCCGCCGGTGACGTGGGCGAGCAGCGCGCCCAGCGCCGTGGTCGCGGGCGGCGGCGGGACCGCGCGCCCCATCCGCTCGGCGGCGGCGAAGCGCCCGGCGATCAGGCCGATGGCGGCGCTTTCGACGTAACCCTCGCAGCCGGTGATCTGGCCGGCGAAGCGCAACGACGGCCGCGCCTTCAGGCGCAAGGCGGCGTCGAGCAGGCGCGGGCTGTTGAGGAAGGTGTTGCGGTGCACGCCGCCGAGCCGCGCGAATTCGGCGCGCTCGAGCCCGGGGATGGTGCGGAAGATGCGCACCTGTTCGCCGTAGGTCATCTTGGTCTGGAAGCCGACCATGTTGTAGAGGGTGCCGAGGGCGTTGTCCTGGCGAAGCTGCACCACCGCGTGGTGGCGGGCGGCGCCCGGGTGCGGATTGACCAGGCCGACCGGCTTCATCGGCCCGAAGGCCGGCGTTTCCCGTCCGCGCTCGGCCATCACCTCGATCGGCAGGCAGCCTTCGAAATAGGGCGTATCCTTTTCCCACTCGCGGAACGGCACCTTTTCGGCGGCGAGCAGCGCGTCGACGAAGGCGTCGTATTGCGCACGCGTCAGCGGGCAGTTGACGTAATCCTCACCGCCTCTCCCCCAGCGCGACTGCATCCAGGCGATGCCGAAGTCGATGCTGTCCTTGTGGACGATGGGGGCGATGGCGTCGAAGAAGGCGAGCGCCTCCTCGCCGGTCAACGCGCGCACCGCCTCCGCCAGCGCGGGCGAGGTGAGGGGGCCGGTGGCGACGATGACCGAACCCCATTCCTCGGGCGGCAGGCCGGCGATTTCCTCGCGGCGTATTTTGACCAGCGGGTGAGCGGCGAGGGCCGCCTCGACCGCGCCGCTGAAGCCGTGGCGATCGACCGCGAGCGCGGAACCCGCCGGCACGCGGTGGGCATCGGCGGCGCGGAGCACGAGCGAGCCCAGCGCCCGCATCTCCGCGTGCAGTAGGCCGACGGCGTTGGTGTCGGCGTCGTCGGAGCGGAAGGAATTGGAGCAGACCAGTTCGGCGAGCTTCCCGGTCGCGTGCGCCGGCGTCGCGCGGACCGGGCGCATTTCGTGCAGGATAACCGGCACGCCGGCTTCCGCGATCTGCCAGGCGGCTTCGCTGCCGGCGAGGCCGCCGCCGACCACATGGATCGGGAGGATGGGCGAAACCGTGTTCATGGTTGAACGAAACTACTTGCGGAAGTAAAAATATTCACACGCCGTCGTGAGTTGAGCCGGCGTTTCGTGTCGGGCAATTATGTCGCCGCGTTACCATCACCACAAGGATCAGCCATGACTCGCTCGGAATTCCTGAAACTAGCGCTGGCGACGTCCGTAATGCCGCTCGGCGCGTCCCTGTTGGCGCGCGGCGCGCGGGCGTAAGGCCAGGGCGCCGCCGACATCGCCGGCAAGATCGTAAAGCTCAAGGGCGCCGCGTCGGCCATGCAGGACGCGATGCCGCGCGGCTTGAAGGTGGACGATCCGGTCTTTCGCGGCGACGTGCTTTCCACCGGCCGCGACGCGCGGCTCGAAATGAAGATGCTCGACGACGCAGTGGTGACGCTCGGCGAAAAGACCGTGTTCGTGGTCCTCGACTACGTCGCGGGCGGGGCCAAGCCCAACGTCGCCATGCGCCTGATCGAGGGCGCGTTCGCCGCCGCCTCCGGCCAAATCGCCAAGGCGCTGGGCGGCGCGATGCGCATCGACACCGATACCGCCACCATCGGCATTCGCGGCACCGCGTTCTGGGGCGGCATGCTCGACGGCGATTTCCAGATCGCGCTCCTGTCGGCGGGCCGGATCGTGGTCGAAAACCGCGCCGGTCGGACGGAACTCAGCCGGGTCGGCGACGGCACGCTGATCAAGAGCGCCGATACCGCGCCGACCGCGCCCAACGCCTGGGGCGCGGACAAGGTCAACCGCGCCAAGGCGACCGTGGCGTTCTGAGAATCGGCGCGGGCGGGGCGCAAATCCTTTCATTTCGCTGGGGCAATTTCCCGGGCGGCGGCCGGGCGCCGGCGCCGGATTCGCTTTCCCCCCGGGCGCGGGTGGAGTAAATTTTCCGCGCGCGGCGGAAACGCCATCGTTCGGGTGACGGATCCGGGCGCGGCGGCGCCGAGGAGCCGGTGCGTTGCAGCCCACCGACATCCAAGACCCGGACTATTTCCACAAGGTCGTCGACTGCCAGTGGGCGTGCCCGGCGCACACGCCTGTTCCCGAATACATCCGGCTGATCGCGGCCGGGCGTTACGCCGACGCCTACATGGTCAATTGGCGCTCGAACGTCTTTCCCGGCATTCTCGGCCGCACCTGCGATCGTCCGTGCGAACCGGCGTGCCGACGCGGCCGCGTCGAGCGGGCGCAGCAGGCGAAGCCCGAGCCGGTCGCCATCTGCCGCCTGAAGCGGGTCGCCGCCGACTTCAAGGGCGCGAACATCCGCGCGCGCATGCCCGGGTCGGCGGCGCGGCGCAACGGCAAGCGCGTCGCCTGCGTCGGCGCGGGACCCGCCTCGCTCACGGTGGCGCGCGATTTGGCGCCGCTCGGCTACGCGGTGACGGTGTTCGACCAGGATCCGCGCGCGGGCGGCATGATCTGGTCGCAAATCCCGCGCTTCCGCCTGCCGATCGAGGTGATCGACGAGGAGGTCGGCTACGTTCTCGATCTCGGGGTCGAGTTCCGAGGCGGAACCCGGATCGACAGCCTGAAGAAGCTGCTCGCCGAGGGCTGGGACGCGATCTTCGTCGGCACCGGCGCGCCGCGCGGGCGCGACCTCGACATTCCGGGCCGCCGGGAGGCCGCGGCCCACATCCGCATCGGCATCGACTGGCTGTCTTCGGTCTCCTTCGGCCACACGACGGCGATCGGCCGGCGCGTGATCGTGCTCGGCGGCGGCAACACGGCGATGGACTGCTGCCGCACCTCACGCCGGCTCGGCGGCGAGGACGTCAAGGTGATCGTCCGTTCCGGCTTCGAGGAGATGAAGGCGAGCCCGTGGGAGAAGGAGGACGCGACGCACGAGGGCATCCCGATCCTCAACTACCGGGTGCCGAAGGCGTTCACGCATCAAGACGGCCGGCTCACCGGCATGACCTTCGCCAAGGTCCGGGCCGAATACGACGCCGAGCGCCGTCGCCGCTTGGTGCCGACCGGCGAGGCGGACGAGCATTTCGCATGCGACGACGTGCTGATCGCCGTCGGCCAGGAAAACGCCTTTCTCTGGATCGAGCGCGATTGCGGCGTCGCTTTCGACCGTTCCGGCATGCCGGTGGTGGACAAGGCGATTATGCAATCGACGCTGCCGCACGTCTTTTTCGGCGGCGACGCCGCGTTCGGGCCGAAGAACATCATCTGGGCGGTGGCGCACGGCCACGACGCCGCCATCTCGATCGACAAGTTCTTGAACGGCGAGGACATCCGCGACCGTCCGCCGCCGGCCGTCAATCTGATGTCGCAGAAGATGGGCCTCAACGAGTGGAACTACGACAACGACGTGGTCACCGACGCGCGCCACAAGGTGCCCTGGCGCGACATCAAGGAATCGCTCAGGAACGTCCGGGCCGAGGTCGAACTGGGCTTCGCGGCGGCGACCGCGTGGAAGGAAGCGCAACGCTGCCTCAATTGCGACGTGCAGACGGTGTTCGCGGCCAAGCTGTGCATCGAATGCGACGCCTGCGTCGATATCTGCCCGATGGACTGCATCACCTTCACCCAGGACGGCGACGAGGCCGACGTGCGCGCCCGGCTCAAGGCGCCGGCTGCGAATCTCGCCCAGGCGCTCTATCTCGGCTCCGGCTTGAAAACCGGGCGCGTCATGGTCAAGGACGAGGACCTGTGCCTGCATTGCGGCCTGTGCGCCGAGCGCTGCCCGACCGGGGCCTGGGACATGCAGAAATTCCTGCTCGATCTCAGCCACGCCGGCCCGGCCTGCCGCCCGGCCCAGCGGGGGAAGGCGGCATGAAGCGCCTCGCTGCGATCAACGATTTCGTCGTCAAGTTCGCCAACGTCAACGGCTCGGGCTCGGCTTCGGCCAACGAGCTGTTCGCCAAGGCGTTCCTGCGCATGGGCGTGCCGGTCTCGCCGCGCAACATCTTTCCGTCCAACATCCAGGGGCTGCCGACCTGGTATGAGGTGCGGGTGAGCGAGGCGGGCTGGCTCGCGCGCCGCGGCGGCGTCGATCTGATGGTGGCGATGAACCCGCAGACCTGGGACCAGGACGTCAAGGAGCTGGAGCCCGGCGGCTACCTGCTTTACGACAGCAGCAAGCCGCTGCCGCCGTCCAAGTTCCGCGCCGACATCCACCTGGTCGGCGTGCCGATCACCGAGCTGGCCAACGCCCATTTCGCCGACGGGCACGTGCGCCAGCTGGTCAAGAACCTGATCTACGTCGGCGCGCTCGCCTCGCTGCTCGACCTCGAGCTCGAGGTGCTCGCCGACATGATCCGCGAGCGCTACAAGGAAAAGGACAAGCTGACGGAGTCCAACCTGGCCGCGCTCCGGCTCGGGTTCGACCACGCCGCCCGGCATCTCGCGGACGCGCTCGGGCTGAAGGCGCGCCGCGCCGACAACGTCGGCGACCGCATCTTCATCGAGGGCAACGCCGCCGCCGCGCTCGGCTGCGTCTACGGCGGCGCGACCGTGTGCGCCTGGTATCCGATCACGCCGTCCTCGTCGCTGGCCGAGGCGTTCATGCACTACTGCGCGCGGTTGCGCGTCGACAAGGCGACCGGCAAGAACAAGTTCGCGATCATCCAGGCCGAGGACGAGCTGGCCTCGATCGGTATCGTCGTCGGCGCGGGCTGGAACGGCGCGCGCGCCTTCACCGCCACCTCAGGTCCCGGCGTCTCGCTGATGACCGAATTCATCGGGCTCGCCTATTTCGCCGAGATTCCGATGACCATCATCGACGTGCAGCGCGGCGGCCCCTCGACCGGCATGCCGACGCGCACGCAGCAGTCCGACCTGCTCGCCTGCGCCTACGCCTCGCACGGCGACACCAAGCATGTGCTCCTGTTCCCCGACGGCCCGCGCGAATGCTTCGAATTCGCCGCCCTCGCGCTCGACCTCGCCGACCGCCTGCAAACCCCGATCTTCCTGATGACCGACCTCGACATCGGCATGAACCGGCACCTGTGCGAGCCGCTCGCCTGGGACGATTCCCGCCGCTACGACCGGGGCAAGGTGATGAGCCGCGCCGACCTCGATGCCGGCAAGGATTTCGGCCGCTACCTCGACGTCGACGGCGACGGCATTCCCTACCGCACGCTGCCCGGCACGCATCCGGACCGTGGCGCCTATTTCACGCGCGGCACCTCGCGCGACGCCTACGCCCGCTATTCCGAGGCCGGACCCGATTACGTCTACAACATGGAGCGGCTGCTCCGGAAATTCGCGACGGCGAAGACGCTGGTGCCGAAACCGGTGCTGACGCCGGCGAAGAAACCGGCGCGCTTCGGCGCGATCTATTTCGGCTCGACCGCGCCGGCCATGCGCGAATCGCTCGACGCGCTCGCCGGGCAGGGCGTCCACGTCAACGCGCTCCGGGTGCGCGGCTTTCCGTTCCCGGACGAAGTCGCCGAATTCGTCAAGGCCCACCCCAAGGTGTTCGTGATCGAGCAGAACCGCGACGCGCAGCTCAAGACCCTGCTGGTCAACGAAGCCGGCATCGGCGCCGAGAATCTGATTTCGGTGCTGCACTACGACGGCACGCCGATCACCGCGCGCTTAATCACCGGCGAAATCGCGCGCATCGCCAAGCGCTTCCAGCGCCCCGCCCCGGCGCACGAAGTCGCCTGAGGATTCGCCGTCATGACCTCCATCGGCAAACCGAAGCTGCGCCATCCGGCCCTGGCGACGAACAAGGTCGGCTTCACCCGCCGCGATTACGAGGGCAAGGTCTCGACGCTGTGCGCCGGCTGCGGCCACGATTCGATCTCGGCGGCGCTGATCCAGGCGTTCTGGGAGCTGGACATCGAGCCGCACCGGGTCGCCAAGCTCTCCGGCATCGGTTGCAGCTCGAAGACTCCGGACTACTTCCTCGGCAATTCGCATGGCTTCAATTCGGTGCACGGCCGCATGCCCTCGGTGCTGACCGGCGCCAACCTCGCCAACCGCGGCCTGATCTACCTCGGCGTTTCCGGCGACGGCGATTCGGCCTCGATCGGCCTCGGCCAGTTCGCCCACGTTATGCGCCGCCGCGTCAACATGGCCTATATCCTGGAAAACAACGGCGTCTACGGCCTGACCAAGGGCCAGTTCTCGGCCACCGCCGACTCCGGCTCGCGCTCGCGGCGCGGGCTGACCAACACCGACGCGGCGGTCGATACGGTTTCGCTCGCGCTCCTGATGGGCGCCACCTTCGTCGCGCGCGGCTTTTCCGGCGACAAGGCGCAGCTGGTGCCGCAGATCAAGGCCGCGATCGCGCACCCCGGCGCCGCGTTCATCGACGTCGTCAGCCCGTGCGTCGCCTTCAACAACCATCCCGGCTCGACCAAGAGCTACGACTACGTGCGCCAGCATAACGACGCGGTCAACCGGCTCGACGTCTGGCCGGCGCGCGAGCCGATCGCCGTCGACTACGCCGAAGGCGCGGCGATCGAAGTGCCGCAGTTCGATGGCTCGGTGCTGCGCTTGCGCAAGCTCGACGCGCACTACGACGCGACCGACAAGACCAGCGCCATGGCCCATATCACCCACGCGGCGGAAAAGGGCGAGGTGGTGACCGGGCTTCTCTACCTCGCGCCCGACGCCAGCGACCTCCACGCCCACCTCGACACCGTCGAAACCCCGCTCAACGCGCTCGGCGACGCCGACCTTTGCCCGGGCGCGGCGATGCTGGACAAGATCAACGCCGCGCTGCGCTAGTCGCGCGGGTGAATCCCCGCGCGCAACAAATAATGCGCCCCTACCGGGCGCGCGGTCCCGCCGCTAGGCGGGCGCAACCAAGAATCCCCGCGGGCGAATCGTCTTACGCATCATTCGCGCGCAGACCGTCCTCGGTCGGCGGCTGAAACGATCCGGGGAGGGGTCTGCGATGGTCATGGTAAAGGCTTTCGTCGACTCGTATAAGAACATAAATCGAACATTATTTAAAGATATTTATCCTTTATAGATTATTATTCTTGATAAATAGGATTATATAGGAATATATGACAATACAGAAGAGGGCCGGAAAGCTTGGGAAAGGCGGAAAATGCCTACAAACGCCTACAGGAATCAGGTTGTTTTTCGGGATATCAAGGACTTAAGGCCGATTTACCCCGCGCAACCTTGGCGCAACCCCTACGCAATCCCGCTGTTGCTCCGGCGGGGAAGCGATGCCGGCTGCGCCCTAAGCCCGCTTCCGTTCCTTGCCGCGCTTCAAGAGCGGCGCGAGATAGCGGCCGGTGTAGCTCGCCTTGATTTCGGCCACGTCCTCGGGCGTGCCGGCGGCGACCACGCGCCCGCCGCCCGCGCCGCCCTCGGGGCCGAGGTCGACGATCCAGTCGGCGGTCTTGATCACTTCCAGGTTGTGTTCGATCACGATCACCGTGTTGCCGGCCTCGACCAGGGCGTGCAGCACCTCCAGGAGTTTCCGCACGTCCTCGAAGTGGAGGCCCGTGGTCGGCTCGTCGAGGATATAGACCGTGCGGCCGGTGGCGCGCCGCGACAATTCCTTGGCGAGCTTGACCCGTTGCGCCTCGCCGCCCGAAAGGGTCGTCGCCTGCTGGCCGAGGTGGATGTAGCCGAGCCCGACCCGTTGCAGGGTGACCAGCTTGTCGCGCACGGCGGGAACGGCTTTGAAAAATTCCGCGGCCTCGTCGACGGTCATGTCGAGCACGTCGGCGATGGACTTGTCGCGAAAATGGATGTCGAGCGTTTCCCGGTTGTAGCGTTTCCCCTTGCAGGTGTCGCATTGGACATAAACATCGGGCAGGAAGTGCATCTCGATCTTGATCACCCCGTCGCCCTGGCAGGCTTCGCAGCGCCCGCCCTTGACGTTGAACGAAAACCGCCCGGCGGCGTAGCCGCGCGCGCGCGCCTCGGGCAGTTCCGTGAACCAGTCGCGGATCGGCGTGAACGCGCCGGTGTAGGTGGCGGGATTGGAGCGCGGCGTACGCCCGATCGGCGACTGGTCGATGTCGACCACCTTGTCGATCAGCTCGACGCCCTCGATCCGGTCGTGGGCGCCGGGGTGAACGCGGGCGCCCATCAGCTTGCGCGCGAGCGCGTGATAAAGAGTCTCGATAACCAACGTCGATTTGCCGCCGCCGGAAACGCCGGTCACGCAGGTGAACAGGCCGAGCGGAAACGGCGCCTCGAGGCCCGCCAGGTTGTTGGCGCGCGCACCGATCACTTTCAGCATCCGGCCCGGATGCGGCGAACGTCGGACCAGCGGCAGCGGCACCTGGCGCGCGCGGTTGAGGTATTGGCCGGTGAGGCTGTCCGGGTTGCGCGTGATCGCGTCCGGCGTTCCGGCGGCGACGATGCACCCGCCGTGCACGCCCGCGCCGGGGCCCATGTCGATGACGTGATCGGCGGCGCGGATGGCGTCCTCGTCGTGCTCGACCACGATCACCGTGTTGCCGAGGTCGCGGAGCCGCTTCAAGGTCGCGAGCAGGCGGGCGTTGTCGCGGGGATGCAACCCGATCGAGGGCTCGTCCAGCACGTAAAGCACGCCGGTCAGCCCGGAACCGATCTGGGAGGCGAGCCGGATGCGCTGGCTTTCGCCGCCGGAGAGGGTGCCCGACGCGCGCCCGAGCGTCAGGTATTCGAGCCCGACGTCGACCAGGAAGCCGAGCCGCTCGTTGATCTCGCGCAGGATGCGCTTGGCGATCTCGCGCCGCTGCGGCGTGAGCTTGCCCTCCAGCGCGCCGAACCAGTCGCGCGCGGCGAGGATCGAGAAGTTCGCGACCTCGGAGATGTCGAGCCCCGCGATCTTGACCGCCAGCGCCTCGGGCTTGAGGCGCGCGCCCTTGCAGGTCTCGCACACCGACACGGTCTGGAAGCGCGACAAGTCGTCGCGCACCCAGTTGGAATCGGTTTCGCGCCAGCGCCGCTCCATGTTCGGGATCACGCCCTCGAACGGCTTGGTGATCTCGTAGGCCTTGGTGCCGTCGTGGTAGCGCATGGTGACCGGCGTCTCGCCCGAGCCGAACAGGACGGCGCGGCGCACGGCCTCGGGCAGCTTGCGGAACGGCACGTCGAGACCGAACTTGTAGTGCCGGGAAAGAGCTTCCAGCGTCTGCTCGTAGTAGCGCGAGGACGAGCCCGCCCACGGCGCGATCGCGTCCTCGGCCAGCGCCAGCGAGTCGTCGGGTACCACCAGCTCGGGGTCGAAAAACATCTCGGTGCCGAGTCCGTCGCACGCCGGGCACGCGCCGAATGGGTTGTTGAAGGAAAAAAGGCGCGGCTCGATCTCCGGGATGGTGAAGCCGGAAACCGGGCAGGCGTACTTGGCCGAGAATATCGTGCGCGCGCCCGAATCCGCGTCCTCGGCGATCGCGATGCCGTCGGCGAGCTTGAGCGCGGTTTCGATCGAATCGGCGAGGCGGGCGGCCAGGCCCTCGCGCACCACGATCCGGTCGACCACCACCTCGATGTCGTGCTTGCGCTTCTTGTCGAGCTGCGGCGCCTCGTCGATCTCGTACAATTTTCCGTCGATCTTGACGCGCTGGAAGCCGCGCTTGGCGAGTTCCTGCAGTTCCTTCCGGTATTCGCCCTTGCGCCCGCGCACCATCGGCGCGAGCAGGTAGAGCTTGGTGCCGTCCTTCATCGCCAGCACCTTGTCGACCATCTGGCTCACGGTCTGGCTTTCGATCGGCAATCCGGTCGCGGGCGAGTGCGGCACGCCGACGCGCGCGAACAAGAGGCGCATGTAGTCGTAGATTTCGGTCACCGTGCCGACGGTCGAGCGCGGGTTGCGCGAGGTGGTTTTCTGCTCGATCGAGATGGCGGGCGAGAGGCCGTCGATCGAATCCATGTCCGGCTTCTGCATCAACTCCAGGAACTGGCGGGCGTAGGCGGAAAGCGATTCGACGTAGCGGCGCTGGCCCTCGGCGTAGATGGTGTCGAAGGCGAGCGAGGACTTTCCCGAGCCGGACAATCCGGTGATGACGGTCAAGCTCCCGCGCGGGATCTCGACGTCGATGTTCTTGAGGTTGTGTTCGCGCGCGCCGCGAACGACGATCTTGTCCATGGGAAGGGTCCGCTCGCCTTTCCCCAGTTATCCACAACTGGCGGAGTGGGGGCGAGGATAGTACAGTCGCCCCGGTTTTAGAGCCAGTTCTTGAAGAGGAACAGTTCCATGGCGGGTTCGGTCAACAAGGTCATCCTGGTCGGCAATCTGGGGCGCGACCCCGAGGTGCGCTATTCGCAAGCCGGCGCCAAGATCGTCAACATGTCGGTCGCCACCTCGGAATCGTGGAAGGACAAGCAAAGCGGCGAACGCCAGGAGCGGACCGAATGGCACCGGGTGGTGATCTTCAACGAACGCCTGGGCGAGGTGGCCGAGAAGTTCCTGAAGAAGGGCTCCAAGGTCTATCTCGAAGGCCAGCTGCGCACCCGCAAGTGGACCGACCAGTCCGGCCAGGAGAAGTACACGACCGAAGTGGTCGTCGACCGTTTCCGCGGCGAGCTCACGCTGCTCGACTCCAAGGGCGGCGGGGGCGGATCGTTCAACGACGAGCCGTCGCCGGCCGAGCCGCCATCCGAAGGTCGGGGCGAGGGCGGCGGCCGGGGATCCAAGAAGGGCGGACGCGGCGATCTCGACGACGAAATTCCGTTCTGAGCGCATTCATGTCCGCCGCGCCCACGTCTCTCGCGGGCATCCCCGACGTTCGCCGCCAGGCGCGCGTCAACGCCTACGTGCTCTCGGTCTGCCAGGCGCTGTCGCAGGGCGGTGCGGTGCTGGTGGTGGTGGTCTCGGCGCTGGCCGGCCACGCGCTCGCCGAGAACAAGGCGCTGGCGACGCTGCCCTACGCCATGCAGTTCATGGCGACCATGGTTTCGACCGTGCCCGCCTCGCTGTTGATGGGGCGGATCGGCCGACGGGCCGGATTCACGGTCGGCCAGACGATCGGCATCCTCGGCGCCGGCCTCGCCGCCTATGCCGTCTATAGCGGGAACTTCGTTCTGTTCGCGATCGGCAGCGCGACTCTCGGCGTTCACAACGCCTTCTGGCAATACTTCCGCTTCGCCGCCGCCGATCTCGCCGACGACGACTTCCGGCCCAAGGCGATCTCCTACGTCATGGCGGGCGGCCTGGTCGCGGCCTTCATCGGGCCCGAGGTCGCCAAGCTGTTCCGGGAATCGATTCCGGCGGCGCCGTTCGCGGGCAGCTACGCCGCGCTTGCCGGCATGTTCGTCGTCAACATCGTCCTGTTGCGCCTGGTGCGGATTCCGCTGCCGACCACGGCGCTTTCCGCCGGCCGGCCGCTTCCGGCCATCGTCCGCAACCCCGTCTTCGTCGTCGCCGCGCTCGCGGCCATGCTCGGCTACGCCTCCATGAACCTGTTGATGACCGCGACGCCGCTCGCCATGCACGCGGATCATTTCGATTTCGCCGACACCGCCTTGGTCATCCAATGGCACGTGGTCGGCATGTACGGGCCGAGCTTCTTCACCGGCCACCTGATCCGCCGTTACGGCTCGCCGCGCGTGATCCTGGCGGGGACGCTGCTGATGATCGCTTCCATCACCGTCAATCTCGTCGACCATACGCTGCTGCATTACTGGCTCGGCCTCCTGCTGATCGGCATGGGCTGGAACCTGATGTTCGTGGGCGGGACCGCGCTGTTGACCGAATGCTACCGGCCCGAGGAGCGCGCGTGGGTCCAGGCGCTCAACGACTTCATGGTGTTCGGGGCGGTGGCGCTGGCGAGCCTGACCTCGGGCGCGTTGCAGCACGCCCAGGGCTGGATGATCGTCAACCTGTTCGTGCTGATGCCGATTCTGGCGGTTTTCACGGCCACCACCGCGCTTCTTATCCACAGACATCGGTTGGCGCAAAAAACCGCCTGAATCCAACGCGTTCCGGATCGCTTCCCAGGGCCGATCCGGGCTGTTGCCGACCCTGCCTTCGTGCTAGATTTTTGCGCCCGTTTTGGGCGTCGGACGGGTCCCGTCCGTTATGCCATAAGTGACTGAATTAAAAGGTCTTTCCGCTTGAACCTGCCGCCCGATCCCACCCTGCCCGAGGCCCCGGTTCCGGGCCAGGGAATCACCCCCATCGCGATCGAAGAGGAGATGCGCCGCTCCTACCTCGATTACGCCATGAGCGTGATCGTGTCGCGCGCGCTGCCCGACGTGCGCGATGGGTTGAAGCCGGTGCACCGGCGCATCCTCTTCTCGATGCAGGAAAGCGGCTACGACCACGGCAAGCCGTACCGCAAGTCGGCGCGCATCGTCGGCGACGTGATGGGCAAATACCACCCGCACGGCGACGCCGCCATCTACGACGCCATGGTGCGCATGGCCCAGGATTTCGCCATGCGCCTGCCGCTGATCGACGGCCAGGGAAACTTCGGCTCGATGGACGGCGACGGCGCGGCGGCCATGCGCTACACCGAGGCCCGGCTCGCGCTCGCCGCGCACGCGCTTTTGGACGACATCGAGCGCGACACGGTCGACTTCCAGCCCAACTACGACGAATCGGCCAGGGAGCCGGTGGTGCTGCCCGCCGGCTTTCCCAATCTGCTGGTCAACGGCGCCGGCGGCATCGCCGTCGGCATGGCGACCAACATCCCGCCCCACAATTTAGGCGAGATCATCGACGCCTGCTGCGCCTGCATCGACACCCCCGACATCACGATCGAAGACCTGATCCGCGAGCACGTGCCGGGACCGGACTTCCCGACCGGCGGGCTCATCCTGGGCAAGGGCGGTATTCTCGACGCCTACCGCACCGGGCGCGGCGGCATCGTCATGCGCGGCAAGACGACCATCGAGGAAATCCGCAAGGACCGTACCGCGATCATCGTCCACGAAGTGCCCTATCAGGTGAACAAGGCGCGCATGATCGAGATCATGGCCGAGGCCGTGCGCGACAAGCGCATCGAGGGCATCGCCGACCTGCGCGACGAATCCGATCGCGACGGCGTGCGGGTGGTGGTCGAATTGAAGCGCGACGCCGAACCCAAGGTGGTGCTCAACCAGCTTTACCGCTACACCCCGCTCGAATCGAGCTTCGGCATCAACATGCTGGCGCTCGACGGCGGCCAGCCGCGCCTGATGAACCTGAAGGAGATTCTGGAAGCCTTCATCGCCTTCCGCGAGGAAGTGGTGCGCCGGCGCACGGTGTTCGAGCTCGGCAAGGCGCGCGAGAAGGCGCACGTGTTGGCCGGCCTCGCGGTCGCGGTCGCCAACATCGACGAGGTGATCGCCCTCATCCGCGCCGCCAAGGACCCGCAGGTGGCCAGGGAAAAGCTGATGGCCAAGGCCTGGCCCGCGACCTCGGTCGCGGCCATGATCGCGCTTCTCGACGAGCCCGGCCACAAGGTCGAAAACGGCAAATATAGCCTGTCGGAGGCCCAGGCCAAGGCGATCCTGGAGTTGCGCCTCCACCGCCTGACCGGGCTCGAGCGCGACAAGATCGGCGCCGACCTCAAGGAACTGGGGCTCGAGATCGAGCGCTATCTCGCCATCCTCGCCTCGCGCGCCGAACTCTACAAGCTGCTCCGCCAGGAGCTGGCGACGATGAAGGAAAAGTTCGCCACGCCCCGCCGCACCGCCTTCGAGGAAGGCGAGGCGGACGGCGCGGAAGAGGACCTGATCCAGCGCGAGGACATGGTCGTCACCGTCACCAACACCGGCTACATCAAGCGGGTGCCGCTCTCCACCTACCGCGCGCAGCGGCGCGGCGGCAAGGGCCGCACCGGCATGGCGACCAAGGAAGAGGATTTCGTCAGCCAGGTGTTCGTCGCCAACACCCACACGCCGATGCTGTTCTTTTCCTCGACCGGCCTCGCCTACAAGCTCAAGGTGTTCAAGCTGCCGATCGGCACGCCGACCTCGCGCGGCAAGGCGCTGGTCAACCTGCTGCCGCTGAAGGAAGGCGAAACCATCACCACGGTCATGCCGCTGCCCGAGGACGAGGCGACCTGGAACGACCTGTTCGTGATGTTCGCCACCCGTTCGGGCGACGTGCGCCGCAACCGGCTCTCGGATTTCGTCGACGTGCGCGCCAACGGCAAGATCGCCATGAAGCTGGCGCCGGGCGATGCGCTGGTGCGCGTGCGCACCTGCACCGAGAACGAGGACGTTTTCCTGTGCACCCGCGCCGGCAAGTGCATCCGCTTTTCGGTCGGCGACATCCGCGTGTTCGCCGGGCGGACCTCGACCGGGGTGCGCGGCATCAAGCTCGCCGACGGCGACTACGTCATTTCCATGTCCATGCTGCGCCACGTCGATTTCAGCACCGAGGAGCGCGACGCCTATCTGCGGCTCGCCTCCCAGCGCCGCCGCGCGGCGGGCGAGGAGGAGGGCGGCGAGACCGGCGAGGGCGCGGCCGCGGCCATCACCCTCGACGAATCCCGCGCCGCCGCCCTGGCGGCGGCCGAGGAGTTCATCCTCTCGGTCACCGAAAACGGCTACGGCAAGCGCTCGTCGGCCTACGAATACCGGCTCGCCAACCGCGGCGGCCAGGGCATCGCCAACATCGACGTTTCCGCCCGCAACGGTTCGGTGGTGGCCTCGTTCCCGGTCAGGGACGCGGACCAGATCATGATGGTCAGCGACGGCGGGCAGCTGATCCGCATTCCGGTCGGCGACATCCGCATCGCCGGACGCTCGACCCAGGGCGTCATCCTGTTCAAGACCGCCGAGGGCGAGCGCGTCGTTTCCGTCACCCGGTTGCGCGAGCCGGAAGACAACGGCAGGAACGGCGAGCATAAGGCCGACGGCGATCCGGCCGCGCCCGCCGCCGGGGATTGAACGGCCGGACGCGCGCGGAAGATGCGGAAGAGGAGCATGCCATGAGCGCAACGACGCCGCGGCGGGTGGGCATCTACCCCGGCACCTTCGATCCGATCACCAAGGGCCATCTCGACATCATCGCGCGGGCGACGCGGGTGGTCGATCGCCTGATCATCGCCATTGCCGTCAACGCGGGCAAGGAGCCGCTGTTCACGCTGCCCGAGCGGGTCGAAATGGCCCGTCACGAGGCCGCCCAGATCGGCAACGGCGACGGCAGCCGCATCCGCGTGGTGCCGTTCAAGTCGCTGCTGATGAATTTCGTCGACGAGGTGGGGGCCTCGGTGATCGTGCGGGGTTTGCGCGCCGTCTCCGACTTCGAATACGAATTCCAGATGGCGGGCATGAACGCGCGCCTCAACCCCCGGGTCGAGACCATCTTTCTCATGGCCGCCGACCGTTACCAGTTCATCTCCTCGCGTTTCGTCAAGGAAATCGGCCGGCTCGGCGGCGACGTCGGCCATTTCGTGTCGCCCTACGTGCAGGGGCGCCTGGAGCGGCGCTTTCGCGAACTGGGCGTTTCGGACGGTACCGCGCGCGTTCGGCGCAAATTCCGGAAAAAATCCGCCCGCCGGGCGACGCGCGGTTGACCCCCGCCCGGCGCGGGGCTTATGTTCCGGCCTCGTTCGTTGCCTCCATCTGGGGGCCCGTAGCTCAGGGGTAGAGCATCTGACTTTTAATCAGAGGGTCGCTGGTTCGATCCCAGCCGGGCTCACCACAACACGCTGATTCTATACAATAATTTTGTCTGATGCAAATTAACATTTTGGTCGGGAGGCTGCGGGCTACCACCGGGCTACCAACTTTTATCTATCGTCCCGTTCTCAGGGCGTTCCGGCGTCAAAATTGACACTGGCAGCGCCGGTTTAGTTCGCGAAGAAATACCCCCCCCTTATGAACCTTGCCCGCTCCCG
>Ga0194132_10007433_pt1 | contig 16334 bp, 16 predicted proteins | sample TA2KigOf80mmetaG_FD_148612 | JGI IMG/M metagenome (GOLD analysis project Ga0194132, IMG submission 148612) | Freshwater microbial communities from Lake Tanganyika, Tanzania - TA2015054 Kigoma Offshore 80m | ecosystem: Environmental > Aquatic > Freshwater > Lake | place: Tanzania: Lake...
GCGCGGGGACTGATCTGCGCCCGATCGCAAAACGGGCGCACTTGCCGACCGCGGCGGCCTTGGCGCAAACACTGTTCATCCACCGAAATGTCTCCGTAGGTGGAGTGCCAAGTCAGCCGTTTTTTTTCCGTATTTGATGAGCGTGGGATTTTCGGCCTGGGCCTGATGGCGAGCGTTCGGCTCGGATTTTTCGGCCCAATCCTTCAGCACCTCCTGACCCAGCTTGCGAATTTGCTCGATCGCTCGGGCCTCGGCTTCGTGCGCCGTACATCCTTCGGCGACGGCCTGATCGACCATATCTGCGATCATCAACAACCGGCGGCGCAAGTGTGGACGGCTGATGAAACGTTCGTCCAGACTCGGTTCGTTTTTCCTTTGCTTTGAATGCGGCAAATTGGTTTTCACGAACTGCTTAATTATACACAGTACAGAAAAGTACAAGTGCCAAATCATCTCACCTCCCCTTTTCTTTTGAGGGGTAAATCACCTCAGAGCGACCGACAGAAAAAGTCGCACCCCATGGTCTGGCCCAAGCCCCGCTGCGTCGCGCGTATTTGTAATTATTTGTAATCTGCGCTACGGGTCACCGACAACTTGTGGATGCGCCGCGTTGCAAATCATCGACGCCGGCCGATGGCAAATCGGCGATAGGGCAGATTACAATCGGGACTGCGGCCTTTTCCCTTGCTCGGAAGTCTTCGCAGCGACTATCGTTGCCGCCTCACCAAAACTTAGTCGTCATCGTATTTATGTCTATGACCACTTAGCGAGCAACCCGCTGCATGGAGAGGAAAACAGTATGAACCGACGAACATTTCTGAAGTCCCTGATGTTGGCGCCTGCCACGGCCTCGATCTGGCCGTTCAAAACCGAGGCGGCTTTGCCCAAAGCGAAGATCACACGCGTCCGAATCTACCGCCCGCCGAACCTCAACGAACTTTTCAACCAGAGCAACATGGTCGTCACGGTTGAGACCGACATCGGCATCACCGGCATCGGCGAAGGCGGCTCCAAGGATACATTGGAACAGTGCGCCGGGACGTTGATCGGCAAGAACCCGTTCAAGATCGAAGCGATCTGGCAAGAGATGTACATCGCCTGGTTTTATCCGCCGGGCCGGGAAAAAGTTCATGCCCTGGGCGCGATGGACCTGGCGCTTTGGGACATCAAAGGCAAGGCGCTCGGCTTGCCCGCGCACGAACTGCTCGGCGGCAGCACGCGGAATTTCTGCGAGTGCTACGCCACGGGCGGCGTTCGGCCCGCCGGTGGACAGCAAGGCGCGCGACTGAGTTTGAAGGAACGGGCGCGTGCCACAATGGAGGCCGGCTACCGGGCTTTTCGGATGGGCGCCGGCGACACTCAAATTGGCGGTGTGTTCAACTCACACGAACGCGTGCGCAAAGTCGCGGCGGACGCCAAAGAGGTCCGTGAAGGGGTCGGTCCGAATGGCGATTGGTGCATCGATTTCCACCAGCGTTTCGATTTCAGCGACGCCCTGCGCGCCTGCAAATTGATCGAGGAGTTCGAGCCGTATTTCGTCGAGGACCCCGTGCGCGACGAACACGCGCACCAGGATTTGCCCAAGCTCCGGCAGATGACCACCGTGCCGCTGACGCATGGCGAAGAATGGGGACAACGCTGGGACTTCAACCGGCTGGTGGAGAATCACGACATCGATTACATCCGCGCCACGCTCCCGAACGTCGGCGGCATCACCGAGATGATGAAGATTGCGGCGATGTGCGAGACGCACGCCGTGGGGATCATTCCGCATTTCACCGGCCCGATCGCCACGGCGGCGCTGGTCAATTGCCTGTCCACGTTCTCCGGCCCAGTGATCATGGAATACAACTACGGCGGCCGGCCCATCGATTACTTGCCCGCATGCCTGGATTTCAAAGACGGCAAAGCCTACACGAACGATCGCCCCGGCCTCGGAGTCACCGCGGAGATGAAATTGCTGACGCAGATCGGTGAAGTGACGCAGCCGGGCCGGCGGAATGTGTTCGTCCGACCCGATGGGTCGTTGACGCATTGGTAGGATGGTAGGACTGGTTTCCGCTTTCTCTTGCGTGAAATGAATGACACGGTGACCGTCAGGTTGAGCGATGCGTTAAGAAAGGAACAGCTTTGCCCGAACCCACCGTAAAGAAACTTTCCGACAAGAACACAAAGCAGGAAATGCTCGAAGCCTATCAGGCGTTGGCGAAGCAGCTTGAGGCCAAACGCCAGGCCGAACTGAATCCAGAGCGGAAGACCGAGGAGAAAAAGGCCGAGGAAGCGCTGAAGGTGGCCGCAACCGTGGCCGCAGACGGAATCGACCGCGAAATTGGGGCCTGAAATCCGAGATCGGCAAGATGCTTGCGGACGTGGCGGAGAAGCTCACGGCGGAGTCGCTCCGCTTCCGCAGCTTGCAGAAAGCCCATACCACAGCCGTCGCATCTGCTTCACCTGGCTGCGGCCCAACTGGCCGGAGTGAGAAGCTGTGAAGAAATTCTTTAAGCCACGAGCGCCGCTACCAGCCGGTCGATCTCCTCACGGGTATTGTAGTGCGTCAGGCCGATGCGCAGCATGCCTCCCGTGCTCTCCACGCCGAGGCGTTCGCTCAGGTTGATCGCGTAATAGTTGCCGTCCCAAACGCAAATGCCGGCTCGCGCAAGGCGTTCGGCAGTAGCGCGCGGGTGCTCATTCTCATACCTGATGGCGATGGTTGGGGCGCGCTCTTCCGCGCGTTCCTTTTCGCGAATTCCAAAGAAACGCACGCCGTCGATGGCGAGGATTTGCTCGATCAGATAGGCGACGAGTTGCTGTTCGTAGAGCTGCGAGACGCGCATGGCGGAGTGAAGCTTCGCCGAACGGGCCGAGCGCCAGGTTTGTCCCGTCGCGGGCGCGGAGAAATCCTTCTGCTTCTCGGAACAGTCCACCGGTCCCCAATTGGTAGGGACGCGTTCCACCGCGTCCCTGATGTTACCTGTTCGATGGTCAAATGTAGTCAGGGACGGAGTGGAATCCGTCCCTACCATCTTTATGGCTGGAACGCAGGAATCCGCCAACCACTCCAAATACTCCATCACTCCGATCAATCCCGCCTGATTCTCGAAGCTCTGCGTGCCGGTCTCGAACTTGTGCGGCGGCTTGTCTTCGGCCGGGCGGACTTTGTACGCGGGCAAGCGGTCGAGCAGATCGTATTTGCCATAGAGAATGCCTTGATGAGGGCCCCAGAACTTGTAGGGCGAGCACGCGAGAAAATCGGCGTCCAGGCTCTGCACGTCGATGGGCAAGTGCGGCGCGGCTGCCACGGCATCGACAAACGCCAGCGCCCCCGCGGCGTGGGCCATCGCGACGATCTGTTTGACCGGGTTGATCGTGCCGACGGCGTTGCTCACGTACCCGACGGCGACCCATTTCGTGCGCGGGCCGAGAAACCGCTCGAAGTCGGCCATCACCAAAGTGCAATCGTCCGGGTTGATGTCCACGACGTTGACTTTGACGCCGCGTTCGTGCGCCAGGAGCCACCAGGGAGAAAAGTTCGCGTCATGGTCCAGCCGCGTCAGGATGATTTCGTCGCCTGCCTTGAGCCATTGGCCGAGGCTGCGGCTGAGCGCGAACGTGAGGCTGGTCATGTTCTGGCCAAAGACAATTTCGTCGGCGCTGCGCGCGTTCAAGAAATCGGCGGCGGCTTCGTGCGCCTCGGCAATGAGGGCGTCGCTTTCGACAGCGGTGGCGAATGCGCCGTGCGTGTTGGCGTTGCAGCGCGTGAGGTAATCGACGATGCGGTCGAGGCAGCGACGCGTGACTTGAGTGCCGCCTGGCGCATCGAAATAGACGAGGGGCTGGCCGGCATGTTCGCGTTTCAGCGCGGGAAATTCGTTTCGGACGGCGTCGAGGTTGGTCAGCGTGGTCATTTGCACCGGCGCAAGTCTCTCATTCACGGCGTTTCAAAAAAGCAAATTCCGGCGAGGCAATTGAACACGACTCGACTTTGCCAGTGATGTGTCTCACCAGGATTTTTTGACCGCGGATTTCGCGGATGAGCGCGGATGATCTGCGTGGGTGAACTGGTTTCCATATCCGCGCAATCCGCGTGATCCGGCGGTTTGTTGAGTTGCAACTGAAGGGCGGCTTCCTGGTTGAAACAGCCGTTGGCTAGGCGCAACCGAGAAGCCCCCGCTTGACCGGCCTGCGGCATTCTGGCACTTTGCCAACACGGAAATGAGCGCTTTGACCTTTAAGGAACTGCTAGCCAAAACCCAAAGCGATCCTCAATCCACTTCAATCAATCTCTCCGGTCGCGTTCAGTTTTCTCGGTTGGTCGCGAATCGCTCCGGGGAACAACCGATCTCGAAACCCATGAAGACGCTTCTCTTCTCTCACCGCCGGCGTTCCGGCTTCACGCTGATCGAACTGCTCGTCGTCATCGCCATTATTGCCATTCTGGCCAGCATGCTCCTGCCGGCGCTGGCGAAAGCGAAATCCAAGGCCCATCAGATCAAGTGCATCAACAACACCAAAACCCTGACCCTGGCGACGTTCATGTATCTGAACGACTTTGCCAAGCCCGTCCCGTACAACGGGCAGGCCACGGCTTACATGGACAACGCGCTGTGGGTCACGGTCCTGGCGACCAATTACGGCGGCATCAACCAGTCTCGCATCTGTCCGTCAGCGCCGCCCGCCGCCAGCAAATCCAAACGCCGTCATGCCAGCAGCGGCTCGCTGAATCAAACGTGGCTTTGGACGGGATCGAAGGGGATCGATTACGAAGGCAGCTACGCCTTCAATGGATGGTTTTACGGCGATGACGATCCCTTTTTCAGCTCGCCCGATCAAAAGGTGAAGAAATACCGAAACGAAGCCGATTGCCCCAGGCCGTCCACCGCGCCGGTCATCCCGGACAGCAATTGGATCGATACCTGGCCCCAACCCAACGACCCGCCGGCCCGCGATCTTTTCACCGGTGACGATTTCGCCGGCGCGATGGTCCGCGTCACGCTGCCGCGTCACGGGGCAAACAACACCTGGCGTCGGGGGCAGATATTCAATCCGAAGAACGATCTGCCCGGGGCCATCAACATTGGGTTCGTCGATGGCCACTCCGAGTTGGTGAAGCTGGAGAAGCTCTGGAGCATCGACTGGCACAAGAACTGGGTCCCGCCCGCCAAACGCCCTGGGAAGTAACGCTCTTATTATTAGTTGCGGTCGGCCAATTCCAGCATGAAGGATTTGGATCGCTGAACACTGGCAACGGAGTCTTCGAGGGTCCGCAGGTGTGCCTGGGCCTGGGTGCGGTTTTCTTCTGCTCTCTCCGCGAATCTGTCCAGTTCCGCGATGGTCTTGGATTGGGAAGCGGAAGCCACCAGATCGAAGGCGATGGTTGCGGCGCCCGACGGCGTTGAAGGAACGGAGATCGGCGGACTGGGCGGAGTCGAAGTCCGGTGAAGCTGACACGCGCCGGGCCCGCTGAAGTTCATTGCGCAAGACCTGGACAAACGCTCCGGCTCCCGTTCCTTCGCCACTAACCGCAGCCAGCGCTGCGACGTCAAAACTGTTTTCCATTGTTCGCTGTGAGAGCGACCCGCGGGAAACTCACTGCTAATAATAAGCTCCGCTTCGCACCGCGGCCGCATGTTGTGCAAGACACGATGGGAGAATTCGCAACCGGCGAGAATCCGGGGAGAATGCGAAAGAGAGCCCCAGGGAATCCCCGGTGCGGATCGAGGTCGGGTAGAGACCGCTACCGAATCGAAAGCTCCTGCTTGATGCCGAACTTGTCGATCCGTTTCCGAAGGGTGGCGCGAGTGATGCCCAGGAGCCTGGCGGCTTGCACCTGGTTGCCTTTGGTTTCAGCCAGGGCATTGATAATCAGCTCGCGTTCCACGGCGGGGATGATCTTCAACTTGGGATCCTGCCGCGCCCATTGAAACAAAGCCTGCGCGAGCGAAGCGACGTTCTCCGGTTCGCTTGCCGCCGGGACCGCGGCGCTCGACGGCGCGGGTGCGACCGCCGCCGCGGATACGACTTCCACCGGCAAGTCATCCAGCAGGATCACTTCGCCCTTGGCCACAACGAGCGCGCGGCGGATGACGTTTTCCAGTTCTCGAACGTTGCCCGGCCAATGAAATCTCTCCAACGCCGCGACGGCTTCCGGCGCGATGGATTTCGGCGACTGATTTTGGCTCTGGGCGATTCTTTTCAGGAAGTAATTGACGAGAAGCGGAATGTCCTCGCGCCGCTCGCGCAACGGCGGGAGATGAATGCGCACGACATTCAATCGGTAAAAAAGATCCTCGCGAAACTCCCGCGCTGCGACCGCTTGCTCCACGGCCTTGTTCGTGGCGGCAATGACGCGGACATCGACCTGAACCGCTTGATTGCCTCCCACGCGCTCGAACGTGCCCGCCTGGAGCACGCGCAAGATTTTGGTCTGCGTCTGCAGCGTCATGTCGCCGATTTCGTCGAGGAAGATTGTGCCGCCGTGGCATTGCTCAAACTTGCCGATGCGCTGGGCGACCGCGCCGGTGAACGCGCCTTTCTCGTGGCCGAACAATTCGCTTTCCAGGAGATTCTCCGGGATGGCGGCGCAATTGATGGCGACAAAAGGTTGTTCGTGGCGGCGGCTGTGATGATAGATGGCGCGCGCGACCAACTCTTTGCCCGTGCCGCTTTCGCCGGTGATCAACGCCGTGGCGTCGGAATTGGCGAGCTGGCCGATCAACTTGAAAACATTCTGCATGCTCTGGCTGCGTCCAATGATGCCCAGGGCGTAATCCTCGGATTGCAGCAGCGGTTGATAAGAAACCACCTGGCGCATGACGCGCGCGGCGTTCAGCGCCGCGGCAATGATCTGCTTGAGTTTGGGCACGTCGAACGGTTTGAGCAGATAATCGTAAGCGCCCAGCTTCATGGCCTCGATGGCGGTCTGGGTGGTGCCGTAGGCGGTCATGATGATGACGGGCAATTTGGCATCGAGCTGGCGGAGGCGGCGCAACGTCTCAAGGCCGCTGATTCCGCCCATGCGCACGTCCATGATGACGAGGTCGGGCTTGAGTTTGGGGATGATCTTGAGGCCCTCCTCGCCGCTGGACGCGGTAGTGATCTGGACTTCGGGCGAGTCGAAGATTCGGCGGAACGAATATTGAACGTCCGTTTCGTCGTCGATGAGCAGCAACTTATCCATGGATGGGCTTCAGCGGTTTGGCCGGTCTCAAGCGAACATCGAACCTCCAAGGTCCTTCGAAGTTCGAAGTTCAAGGTTCAAAGTTCCAGGTTCAAGGTTCAAAGCTTCTGCGTTCTCAAGGCGAAAGGTGCGTTTGGCCTGCGGTTTCGGCAACCTCACCCAGCCGGTCGCGATCTTTGCGCACAACATACACAATCCCGCCCAGAGTACTCCAGAGAAGACTGCCTGCGTAGGCCAGCAACGAGAGGGCGAGCGCAGCCGTCGCTTCCACGTTGACTTCGGGCACGCCCAAAGCCAGCACGTAAAGGTTTTCGCGCACGCCCAGGCCGCTGGGCGAGATCGGCATCGCAGAGATGCACACAATCGCCGGGACGACGACGAAAAGCGCCCGGGCCGGAATCGAGAGACCAAGGCCCCAGGCCAAAGCCATCACTTGCAGCACGCAAAACACGTTCAGCGCCATGGAGAGAAGGAGCACCTCGGCGAGGAGAACCGGGTTCTTGCCCAGCAGGCGCGCCGCATCCAGACCGCGCTCGAACAGCTCGCCTTTGGGCCAGTGACGCAACCAAGGCCGCGCTTTTGGCCACCATCGGGAAACGCCGCCCCAAAGCGAGAGGCCCACGGCGGTGGCGCAGCCCAGCATCATCAGGCCAATGAAGAAAGCCAGAGCCCGAAGGGAGGCGTTCCCGCGCACGAGCGGGAGGTTCGCCACGATCATCAGGCAGGCGAAGAGCAGCATCGCAAACAACCCGACCAGCCGGTCGATGAAGACCGTCGTCACGGCTTCGGCTTTCTTATGGTGGGTTTCCCGCGCGGCGTAATAAGCCTTGAGCAGGTCGCCGCCGGTTGAGCCGAGCAGGAAAGAGTTGAAAAAATGGGCCACCAACGAGATTTCCGCGGCCCGTCCAAACGACAGATTCAAGCCCTGGAGTCGAAGCACCATGCGCCAGCGGATGACCCCCAGCAAAATCGTCATCCCCATGCAGACCAGCGAAAGGACCAGGCCTGGGACACCGACAAGACTCAGGGTGCTCCAGAGTTTGCCGGGGCCGTGTGACCAGGCCACAGACCATTGTTTCCCGCGCGAGAGCTGCTCCCAAGTCTGGCCCGCGTCCTTCCAGATTTGCCGGCCCTCCACCATGAAGATGCTGTGGAAAATCCAGGCCAACAGAATTCCTCCAACGGCCAGGCGCCAGAAGATCCCGAATGTCTTGCCCCCCGCATTCATCCTGGGAAATCCCGGTGGGCCGGGGAGGAAAGCGAACCAGGGACGCCGCAAGGAAAATCCAAAATCCGAAATCCGAAGCTCGAAACAATCTCAAAGATTCCAGTTCGGCAATCCGGGAAACACATGTTGGGCAAGTTTGGCACCGCGGCCTTGGGAATTCGGGTCTGTTTCTGATTTCGAGATTTCGGAATTCGGATTTTTGAACTACAGCTCTTCCCAATCAACCGAGGCCTCGCTTCACTCTGCGCCCCAAATCGATTTCACGTGTTCCACGCCTGCGCGGAGGTCTTCCGCCGGCACGCCGGGGCCAAATTCAAAGATCTTGAGGTGATCGCTGCGCACGTACGGCTTGAGCGCGGCGAAGTCGATGGTTCCCGCGCCAGGCGGAACATGATCCTGGGCCGGAAATACCACGTCATGGATGTGAAATCCCTCAAGATGCTCCGCCATCGATCCCAGGTGCATCGCGTGATGGATGAAGCCGAGGTTTTCCTTGATCTGAGCGTGGCCTGTGTCGTGCCAGTAACGAACAGCCGGGCTGGTGATGTCTTTGAAGAGGAAAACGAAATCACTGTCCAAGGGGATTTCCTCCAACGCCTCGCGATTCTCGATGCCGAGTTTCAAGCCGCGCGCTTCGGCTTCGGGGATGAGGCGCCTCAACATCGCGTAGGATTGTTCGATGTACTTTTCCTTCTTCTGTTCGCGTTTGGCTTCGACCTCTTCGCACAAACGCTGGTACTTCGGGCTTTCCTTGCCCCCGCTTTCGATGATCTCAATCAGCTTATCCGTGTATTCCTTCATTTCGATGCTGCCCAGGTGAAGGACGACGAGCCGGGCCTTGAGCCGCGCCGCCGTTTCGAGGGTCTTCATCGAATGGCGAAAGGCGTTTTCGCGCTCGCGCGCGTCCAGGGAGCTGAACCGAAAAAGGTTCGGCGCTGCGTGGTTCACGCCGATGGGCAGCGGACAAAAGTTGTGCAGCGTGGAAATCTTGATTTCTCCGGCATCAACCGCCTCAATGACCCCCGGCAACAGGCTGATGCGAATGCCATGGCTGAGTTCGGCGTAATCGAAGCCCAAATCCCGGATCTCGCGCAGCATGGCGCGGCCGTCCGTGTGGCGGTGGGAATTCCAGCAGGTAGAAAGAGAATACATAAACAAAACAAAAAGAGCCGAGCGCCTGGGCTTAAGAGACGGCACTCGGCCCTGCAAATCCGGCTTCCGTTAAAGATCCGCGTAACGCGCGCTGAGCATCGCCGAGAACCGGGCCGTCTTCATTTTGCGGCGGCGTTTCTCGCTCGGTTTCTCGAAGTGGCGATGATTGCGCGCTTCCTTCAAGGTGCCTTCCCGATCGATTCGTTTCTTCAATCGGCGCAAGGCTTTCTCTACCGATTCGCCTTTCTTGAGCTTAATTTCTGTCAAAGCATGATCACTTCCTCTCCAGGATACAGGGCCTGCGGGTTGTTTCAAACCAAGGGCAGTGCCCGGACAGGGGCGGAGAGTAGTTTTGGCCGCCGGGAGTGTCAACCTGCAAAAAGGAGTGGAGGGGGGGAGTGATGGAGTGTTTGGAGTATTGGAGTAAAGGACTCCAGCACTCCACTACTCCATTACTCCACCACTCCGTTCCATCGCCGCTCGGCTTTTCGCTTTTTTCGGCCCGGCCCCTGTGCCAGATTCCGCGCCGATGGACATCAACGACGCGGAACTGATCGCAGCGGTACGGCGAGGGGACGTTGCGAGTTTCGAGCCGTTGGTCAAAAAGTATCAACCCCGCATCTTCGCGACGGCGCGCCGGTATGCGCGGCGGGAAAGCGAAGTGGAGGACATTGTCCAGGAAGTTTTCATCAAGGCGTATCAGAAACTTGCCAGTTATCGGGGGGAAGCACCTTTCGAGCATTGGCTTATGCGGTTGGCGGTCCGGACCTGTTACGATTTTCTCCGCGCCCATCAACGGAACCGGGAAATGACCTTTTCTGACGTGACGACTGAGGAAACGAACTGGCTGGAGCAGTTCGTGGCCGACCCTTCGTCCAAAAATGAATCCGCGGCCGCGGCGCGGGAAATCGTCGCGAAGGTGCTGGCCAAGTTGACGCCGCCGGCCCGCTTGATACTGACCTTGCTGGAGATTGAGGAAAGATCGGTCAAGGAGATTTCCAGGCTGACCGGGTGGTCCGTGCCCTTGGTCAAGGTCCGCGCGTTTCGCGCTCGAGCGGAAATGCGCAAGGTACTGGAAAAGATGATTCGAAAAGGGTATGTGTAACCGCTACTGTTTCATGGCCGTCTGAGTCCGTTGACCCAATATGAACACGTTGGAGTTGCAGAAAAAGCTATTCGCCGCCGCCCGAGCTACACCGCCACGCGACGATGTTCCGTATGCGTTCGAGAAGCGAATCATAGCCCGGATCGCGAAAGAAGCCTTCGTGGATGTTTGGGCTCTCTGGGGTCGTCTTCTCTGGAGAGCGGCCGCGCCCTGCGTCGCGTTGACGCTGGCGCTCACGGTGTGGGCGACGGTCTCGTCGCATTCTGCCAAGGGCAGCAGCGATAACTTGGCCGTCGCCTTGGAGAACCAGGTCATGGCCCCGCTCGCCAGCCTCGAAGAATCCTGGTGAAAGCTTGGAAAGTCATTCTCGCCGCGGCAGTCATTTTCTGCTCCGGTGTCGTCACGGGCTTTCAAGTCGCGAGTCTCAGGACCGAACCGCTCCCTCCGCAAAGCCGAGGCCCACAGTTTTCTTCGGGTCCCAGGCAGCGTGGCGACTACGTGGACCGCTTGCAGCGCGAACTCGAACTGACGCCCCCCCAGAGAACCAAGATCGAACAAATCTGGCGCGAGAGCGGCGAACGCACCAAGAAAATCTGGGACACCGCTCACGAAGAGCACCGCAAACTCCGAACAAGTATTCGCGCGGAACTGACGCCTGACCAGCAGAAGAAGTTCGATGAAGGCAACAGATCGCGTGATGCTCGCAAGCCGCCCGGTCCATCCAGTCGTGATCCGCGCCGTTCCAGGGAATCTCTGGAAAAAGGAACCGCGCCTGGCGAAGGCACCGAGACTGCCCCCGCTGCCGGTTCTCCCAAGCCCTGATCGGCCTACTCCGAATGGACCGGCGATGAACACGGGTCCATGACCGTAGAACAACGAAGCGTCCCATCAACCGTCTCCTCGGACCGTGGCCTTCAGGCCGCTTCAACGCCAAACTCCAGAGCGGGGCCGGAAGCGGCCTAAAGGCTGCGGTCCGCGCAGTTTGGTTCATGGGCGGTGAGCATGTTTCCTGGGACCATAGAAACATAGAAACTTCCCATGAACTGTGTCCTCGGACCACGGCCTTCAGAGTGGGCCGTTTCTCCACGCTCAACTTCGGAGCGGGCCGCACCCGGCCAATTCCACGATCGCTTCCTTGCCGCTGTAGCCGATGATTTTGACGCGGCTGTTCTTCGGGATCATTTCGCCTTGCGAAATCACATCAAGAATTTCCTCGCCGAATTGGGCCTTCCCGCCCGGACGCAGAACAGAGACTGCGATACCGATTTCCCCCAGGCGTTCGGCCTGCTGTTGTTCCTGCACGAGCAACGTGGCTTCGCCGCTCGCCGAACGCGAGACCAGCCTGCCATAGACGGATGTCTTCGGCAGAACCCGCCCTAACGTCCAAATCGCCAGCGCGGAACCCAGAAGCGCGATGGAGAGATTGACCACAATTTCAAACAGAGGCACACGGACGCGCATCGCCATCGGCGAGGGAATTCCCGGCACGACCGGATAAACGTCCACCATCGCCATCACAATCGAGATGAAAATCAACGCCGCGCCGGCCAGTCCGAGCGCCATCGTGCCCGGGAAGACCAGCACTTCCAGGATGAACAGCACGAGGCCGATCATAAACACGGCGACCCATTCGATCCCAGACAAACCCGCGATGTATCCCCCCAGGAAGTAAACCGCGAAGGCGCAAAGCCCGATGATCCCCGGCAATCCGAAGCCGGGAGTCTTGAACTCGATGTAGAGTCCAATCACCCCGATGATCAGCAGCAGCGGGCTGATCGTGTTGATCCACGATCCCAGTTTTTCAACGCCGGTCGGTTCGATGTACACGCGTTGCGCATCCGCGAACCCCAACCTTTCCGTGAGCTCTTCCACCGACTCAACGGTTCCGGAGGAAAGCAATGGTTTGGGTGGATCTCCGTATTCCTCTTCCGCCTGGACATTCGTCAAAGTCAGAATCTGGCCCTTTTCGTTGAGAACTTTTCCGTCGATCTTGAGCTCCTTGGTCTTGTTGATCATGGCTTCGACGACCTCGACGTTGTAACCGTTTTTTTCGGCGCGGGTCCGGACCAGCGCGCTGATCCCGGAAGTCATCTTCGCTTCCATGGTTTGCGGCATTTCCGTCGGGCCGCCACCGGGAACCATCAAGATCGGCGCGGCGGCGCCAATCACACTTTGAGGCGCCATGAAAATCTTCTGCGTGGCAAACGCGATAAACGAGCCGGCGGAAAACGCCTTGCGGTTCACGTAAGTCACCGTTTGCCCCGTGAACCGATCCAGAATATCGAGGATTTCTTCGGTAGTATCCACGCGACCGCCATTCGTCTCCATGTCGAGCACCAGCACATCCGCCTTGGCTTCCATCGCTTCCTTGACCCCGCGCCGGACCAGATAAACCAGCGACGGCGAGACCTCTTCGCGAATGGGCAAAATGTAAACCTTGCGCGCTCTGGGCTGCTCCTGCGCCGCCGCAGGGTCCCAAACCGATGCTGCCAAAACCAACATCAGGATAATCGCCAGTCCGATCCTCATGATCCAAGCGTATCGCATCGACCCCGGCCCCGCAAGGGCGGGACAAGGACTGGAGTATTGGAGTGGGGGATTGGGGGAGGCTGCATGACGCAATACTCCATGACTCCTCCACCCCGTTACTCGGCCTCACCTTCCGGGATCACAAAGCCATTTCTGCGCAGCAAACCTTTTATCTCCGCGACGTCCACGCCAAATTTGGGAGCCGCGGCGAGCAAATCCTCAGCCTTCATCGGATACCAGTTGCGGCGCGCGCGATCGCAAAGGCCCGCGGAATCGAGCGGCGCGATTGCGTCAAACACGTTTCTTTGAAACTCGTCCTTTTCCTCCTGAGTGAAGCAGCCTTTCCGGGACGCCCGCGTGGCCCAATCACAACATTGCGCCAGCCGGGAGCCAAATCGGCCTGCCTTGTGGAGAAGGAACGATTCGGCCAGGTCCGGCCGGCCTAATCGTCGCGCTGTTTCCGCGTAACTGACCGCCCCGAAATAGAGCAGGGAGAGAAGGGAGAATACGCCGAAATCTTTCATGCTCGCGTAGAGTGCCGCCACGAGCCGTTCCGCCGCGAGCAATTCCGCGAACGTCTCAGCGGCGTAGGCGTTCAGTCCTTGCGCGAACCGGCCTGATTCCCAGTCTTGTTCGATAATTCGCGCCAGACGTGAAATCCCCAGCAGCGTGAGCGCGAAGCCGGTGGAAAGGAGCGGGTCGATAAATCCCGCCGCTGATGGCAGCAACGCCCATCGCGGCCCTGCCGCCGCGCCGCTGCGAAACGAAAGCCGCCGCGCATACACGAAGTCGAACGCCGGTTTCGCCTCCCGGAATTGTTCTCGCACCGAAGGAAGGCGATCCAGAAATCTCTCCCAGGCAGCCGCGCCTTCTTCCAATCGCAGACTTCGCGCGACCGATTCTGTCGCGGCCACGCCCGCGCTCGTAATCCCATTGTTGAAGCGCAACACCCAAATCCAGCCGCCCTCAAAGACATGGTGCAACGCCGCATCATCGACCGGGTAAGGTGGAACGCCAGCGGGTGGATGAATGGCGTCCCAGCGCTGCACATTCGTGAAATGAGAATAGAGTCCTTCCGTGCGCGGCAAATGATCGAAGGCCAGCTCCGGCAGATTCAAAGCGCGGTGGACAAAGCCGCGCGGGCCCGTGGCGTCGATCAGAAATTTCGCGCGCACGGAGAATTCCTTTCCGTGGCGGGCGCCCGCAACGGTGACCCCTTGAGCGTTCAACTCCAGTTTGTGCGGAGCGATTTCATCCACGTAATCCACTCCGACCTCTTGCGCCTGGCGGACCAGGAAATGATCGAAATCCGCTCGATACCAATGCGTGTCGGCGATCTCATCGCGCGGGCTGGCGGCGACGAGCAACTGGCGCCGGCGGGTTGAATCGTCCGAGAAAGGTCTGTCCCAGCCATGATGATAGAACGTGAATCCGCGCTTCAATCCGCACGCAATCTCTGGATGCGCTTTCTGCCAGGCGCCCCATTTGGACAAAGAGGCCAGCGCAGGCAAATCGTAGCGGCCGCCTAGTTCTTCCAGCAAAAGGTTCGCGAGCGGCGTCGAAGATTCGCCCATCGCGAAGCGGGGATGCTTGCAGCGTTCGAGCAGGATGACCGACCGTCCCAGCCGCCGGCCGATCATCGCGATCAACGAACCGCCAAAACCTGAGCCGGCCACCGCAATGTCAAAATCCTGTTTCATCTAGACCGGCCTAGACCGGCCAAAGTTCATTTTCCGGACCGATTTAACGATTTAACCTTTGTAACTATTTAACGGCATCGGCTGTGACATCGCGCACAAACGACTGCTGGCAAGATCTCTTGTTTGAGATTCATCTGCCGCAATCGCTCAGCGCGTGCCGGGAAGCATTCGGGACAATCCGAGAATCGTTCCAGATTCCACAAGTCCGCAAAGACGCGCCCCTTCTTCAGCTTGATGCCGTAAGCCAACGCGGCTTCCAGCGTGGACAATTTCGGCGGCGCGAATTGTCCTTGCCCCGCCAGTGCTTCCAGCGCCCCGTTGCCAGGGCGCGTGGGAATCAACGAAGCGACGGACGCGCCGTTTTGAAACGCGAAATCCAGCGAGCGTTCGGTCCAGTAAAGTCCCTCGGCCTCGTCCAGGAACGGCGGCTTGACCAGAATGAAGACGCGCAGGGCAATTCCGTTCTTTCGTGGAAATTCGGCGGCGCGGGAAAACAGTTCGAGAGTCATCCTCTTGTTCAGTTTTTCCAGGGTGTCCGGATTCGCGGTTTCCAGTCCCATCGCCACTTCGAGTTGGCTGGCATCGGCGATCAAATCCCGGAACCTCAAACAGCGCTCGTTAACCAAAGCCGGATGACATTCCACGATCACGCGCTCGAACGGGCGGACGCGTTCCGCAATGGCCGGGTAATCTTCGACCGGGATCGCCTGCGGATCGAAGAAGCTCCCGCTGTTGTAGAGCTTGATCTGGCGCAACGTAGGACAGGCTTCCAGCCTGTCCAGAACTGATCCAGCCGCGGAATCAATCGTGACCCCCTGTTGCATGGTCTCCGAAGACGTTCGTCTTTGGGTAGGCAGAATGCCTGCCCTACGTTTCCGAATCGTCTCCAGCGCATGATCGATTTGCGCGGGGATTGCACCGGCGGGCACGGTTTCGGTGAGCGTGTACTTCCAGAGATCGCACATCAGGCATTTCCACGGGCACTCGCGGTTGGTCAGAAAGATCGTCGCGACGCCCACGACTTCGCCGGTCTCGGCGCGCTCTTCCTCCACGAGAAACGCGTAAGGCTGCGACGGATCAACGGCATGGCGTTGAGAGCGGCGTGCCACGATCCAACGCTCTCGCGCCGTGTTCTCGCTTGGATAGGAAGCCTTCATCAAACGGTCGTTTGCGACGGCTTTGGTGTAGGGCGGCAACCGGGGTTCTGTCGAGCGGTAACGGGTATTTCTTCAAAATGTTTGCAGGAGTTCGCCGTGGCGAGCGTGTTACGGAATGAAGACGACTCACACACCATCTTAGAGCGTGTCCGAAAATTCCGCGGGGTCCTGTTTTCGCGCCAAAGGCCGGATGGCGAGGCGCAACGAAGGAGAATATCCTCCCTGGATCTTCGACTGAGGAGCAACGAAGCCAGGCGGCCTTTGGCGCGAAAACCCTCCGGGCGGC